>ERZ808040.1991-NODE-1991-length-12428-cov-3.693385_pt1 | contig 12428 bp, 10 predicted proteins | sample MGYA00380191_ERZ808040 | MGnify/ENA primary metagenome ERZ808040 (study PRJEB31490, sample SAMN06133395) | mouse gut metagenome | isolation source: J6 | host: mice | place: China: Chengdu | collected 2015-05 ... | reverse complement strand
CAGGTCGGCGTGTTCCACGAAGCGCAGCAGGCGTGCGAAGTCTTCACGTGAGCCCATCGTGTTGCCTTGGATGCGGATGTCCTGGAAGAACACGCGCGTGAGCTCCGCGCCCGGCTGGTCGCCGCTTGTGGCGCCGCATGTGACGACGGTGCCGCCGGGGCGCACCGATTTGATCGAATGGCTCCATGTGGCCGAACCGACCGAGTCGAGCACGGCGTCCACTTTGTGCGGCAGACGTGCGCCGGGTTCGAACGTGGCGTGCGCGCCAAGTGCGGCCGCGCGGCCGCGTTTGGCGGCGCTGCGCGAGGTGACGAACACCTCGAGGCCCGCGGCGCGCGCCAGCATCGTCGCCGCGGTGGAGACACCGCCGCCGGCGCCTTGGATCAGCACACTGTCGCCGGGCTGCACCTGTGCGCCGCGCTCTCGCGAGAACAGCATCGAGTAAGCCGTGAGCCAACTGGTGCCGAGCGCGGCCGCCTCTTCGGCGCTCAGGTTGGCCGGTTTGGCAAACAGGTTCGCCGCGGGCACCTGTGTGGCGGTGGCCATCGTGCCCGGGTAGCGTTCCGACAGGATGCTGCGTCGTTCGCCCGGCAGCACGCCGACGCCGTCGGACCCGACGACGGTGTAGGCCACGACCTCGCTGCCGGCATGCAGCCCCGTGGCCCCCACCGGATCCTCAGGCAGCACACCGCACACGTCGGTGCCGAGGATCATCGGCGTCTGCGCGGCGGAAAGCCCCACGCCCTTGAGCGACCATATGTCGTGGTGGTTCACCGTGGTCGCGTGCACGGCGATACGCGCCCAGCCTGCGGGCAGCTCCATTGGCAGCACATCGCCGACTTCGATTGCGGCGAGCGGGTCGGAGGCATTGACGGATGCGGCATATACGGCTTGCATGATAGTCCCCTATCTTATGTGGGCACCCGCGTAAGCGGGATGCGCGCCGAAAAGCCTGTGTCCAGCACTCCATCTCGCTTACGTGGGTGCCCTTGTTTTACACCTTTGTGAGCATAATCGCTCATCACACTATAATATGAACACGCAAAGGGCCCCACGCGGGAACCGGGAAGGACGTGGATAAGGCGATGACCTGCGACATTTTGGCTACCCTGCATTCCCCTGCGGACGTGCAACGGCTTGACGATCGCCAGCTTGACGAGTGTTGCGCACAGATCCGCGAAACGCTTGTGGAGTTCGGCAAGCGGGCGGGCGGCCATATCGGTTCCAACCTCGGCCTGGTGGAGACAAGCGTGGCGCTGCATGTGGTGTTCGACTCCCCGCTCGACAAGATCGTGTTCGATGTCTCGCACCAAAGCTACGTGCACAAGATGCTCACCGGCCGCGCCGAAGCGTTCCTCAACGCCGAACTGTTCGGCTCGGTCACCGGCTTCACCAACCCAGCCGAATCCGAACACGACCATTTCGTGCTCGGCCACACCGGCACATCCATCTCGCTGGCATGCGGCCTTGCCAAGGAACGCGACATGGTGGCCGCCACCGGCGCCGCGCCACAGACACGCAACGTGATCGCCGTAATCGGCGACGGCGCGCTCAGCTCGGCCATCGCGTTCGAGGGGCTCAACAATGCCGCCGAGCAGGGCGGCAACCTCATCATCATCGTCAATGACAACGAGATGTCAATCGCAGAGAACCATGGCGGCATGTATGCGACGCTCGCCGAGATGCGCGCATCCCACGGCCGCAGCGACCGCAACCTGTTCACCGTGTTCGGCCTCGACTACCGCTATGTGGAACATGGCAACGACGTGCACACCATGATCGAGGCATTGCGCGAGGTCAAAGACATCGACCACCCGGTCGTGCTGCATGTGCACACCACCAAGGGCCTGGGGCTCGACGCCGAGGACGCGCGCCACGGCGTGCGCGCGGGCCGGTGCGAAGAGAACCATTGGCAGAACCCGCTCGCGCAGGAAGGCATCCCGCTCGGCGCACGCAAATACTACGGTGCGCTCGCCATGGATGCACTCGCCGCGCGCTTCGAGCACGAACCCGGGCTCATCGTCATCTCGCCGGCCACGCCTGGATCGAACGGCATCACCCACGCGTTCCGCGCACAGGCGGGTCCGCATTATGTAGACACCGGCATCACCGAAGAGCACGCGGTGGCGTTCGCCTCCGGCATCGCCAAAGCCGGCGGCCGGCCCGTGGTGGCCACATCCGCCACGTTCTTCCAGCGCACGTTCGACCAAGTGCAACAAGAGGTGGCGCTCAACGGCACCCCGGTGACGCTCCTCTCGTTCGGCGCCGGCCTGAGCGACGCCGACAACACCCATTCCGGCGCATTCGACGTGCCGTTCTTCGGCAACATCCCCGGTCTGCTGTGTCTGGCGCCCACCTCACGGCAGATGTTCCTCGACATGCTCGCTTGGTCCACGAGCGAACGCAACAGCCATCCGGTGCTGATCCGCGTGCCCGGCAACCAGATCTTGGGCGGCGAGCGCGCCGGCACCCTCGACCCCAACGCCACGGTCGAGCCGCAGGCCACCGATGCGAACAACCCGTGGTGCGGCTACCACGTGGCCGAAGCGGGCGACACGGTGGCGGTGCTTGGCTTGGGCAACGCCTATCCCCTCGCGCGCGATGTGGTGCACGCGCTCGCGAGCGACGACACCGACCCTGTGCACGCCACACTCATCGACCCGCTGCAGTTCTCCACGCTCGACGAGACCACCCTGCGCGCGCTCGCGAGCGACCACACGCTTGTGGTCACGCTCGAAGACGCGCAGCTGGAAGGCGGCTGGGGTGAGAAAATCACCGCGTTCTACGCGAACATGATGCCCGGATCAGGCATGCGCACGCTCAATTTCGGCGCGGACAAGGCATTCACCGACCGCACGCCGCTCGTCACACTCAACAGCCGGTATGGACTGACGTGCGAAGCGGTCACCGCGCGCATCCGCAGTGTGCTGCGCTGAACCGCATACCCGCACTTCAAGCGCACTCCCCTACCGCTTACCGCGCCAAACCGACCGCTTGCCGGCACGCGCGCGGGTCGAGGCGCGCCACGGCGGTAGATTGGCTCTTGCCGGGGCATAGCCCGCAAGAGAGGAGGAATCGTGCGAGTCGAACTGTCGATCAGGCCCACGATTGAGGCCGACCACGCGCGCATCAGCGCCCGCGCGCTCACCGAGGAACTGCAGCAGGCGGTCGACGCGCTCGCCGGCATCGGCGGCGATTCGACCGTCGTGGAACTGCAGCCGGGCCCGCGCAACGCCGTTGTCGGCACGCGCGGCCGCAGCATCGTCGTGGTGCCGGTGGCCGACGTATACATCGCGCACATGGACGGCGGTCACGTGCAGCTCATCACAGCCAAAGGCGAACTGCGGTCGAACAACCGGCTCTACGAATTGGAATCCACGCTCGGCGAGGGGTTCGTGCGCATCAGCAAATCCGCGATCGTGAACATCGACGCGATCGACCGCATCGAACCGGGGTTCGGCGGCGCGCTCAGCGTGCAGATGGTCGACGGTTCGGTGGAATGGATTTCGCGGCGTTTTCTGGGCGCGTTCAAACAGGCGATCGGCATGGGGCGCGCATGACGGGCGCGCACCGCCTTCCCCACTGCATCTAAGGAGTCATCATGAATCACACCATTGGCAAGACGATGGCCGTCTACACGGCCACAGGCATCGGCATCGCGGCGTTCCTCGCCATGGCGTTCTCCGCTGTGGCCGGTCTGGCGATGGGCGGCGAGACGGGCGCGATGCTCGTCAAGCAGTTCGGCGTCGTGCTGTTGTGCGGCATCGGCTACGGTGCGCCTGCGGTGGTCTGGACCAACGACCGGCTCGCCACATGGGCCAAGGCGCTGATCGCACTGGTGCCCGGCACGCTGATGTACACGGCGGCGGCATGGTGGATGGGTTGGATTCCACGGCAATACGGCGCTTCCGCCGTGGTCTGGTCCATCGTGGCCATGCTCGCCTGCACCGCCGTCATCAGCGCGATCTGTGGGTTCGTGTTCCGCGGCAATGTGCGCAAGATGAACGCGCAGCTCAAACGCCGGCAGGCGCGCCGCGACGGCCGCTGAACCGGGCGCGGCGCGTCCAACGAGCCTAGTAGCGTAGCTATACGTTGCCTCCATAGCTCAATGGATAGAGCGTCGGCCTTCTAATCCGCAGGTTGCCGGTTCGAGTCCGGCTGGAGGCACCCGTGCACAAGGCCCGGCCCGCACCCAAGGCGGGCCGGGCCTTGGCTATGATGGCGGGTATGGACGCATCGAACGACCACAGTCACACCGATTATGCGGCGTTCGTCGAAAGCCTCGGCGTGCCGTGCCGCACGGTGGAGCATGCGCCGCTGTTCACCGTGCAAGACGGCATTGATCACGGCGTTGCGGAACTCATGGGCGTGGCGCCCGAACACCTCGTGAAGAACCTGTTGCTGCGCGACACCCATGGCCAAAGCGCTGTGCCCGCGGAACGGGCCGCGCGTGCTGGCGCTGCCGGCTATTCGATGATGACGGCCAAGCCGTACATTAACAGCAGGAACATCACGCTGACCGCCGTGTACACGCCAAGGTAGCGCCCCTTCTGCCGCGGGTATTGGCGCGTGTAGTTCTTGTAGGTGATCAACGAGGCCATCGAGGCGATCAGCGTGCCCATGCCGCCGATGTTGGTGCCGATGATCAGCGGCACCCACTGGTCGCAGAAACCGGAGAGCAACAGGCTCGCCGGCACGTTGCTGATGATCTGGCTCGAGATGATGGAGACCTCGAGCGGATGCTGGCCCACGAACGCCTGCGCGATACCCGCAAACTCCGGCACACGCTTCATGTTGCCGATGAAGACGAAGAACATGATGAAGGTGAGCGGCAGCGCCCAATCGGCATGGCGGAACGACCCGCGGTCGCAGACGACCATCGCCACGAACGTGACCGCGCACATGACCCACAGCGGCACCATGTCACTCACCGCAAGCACGCACACCACGAACACGCCCGTGTACACGATCGCTCGCCAGCCGCCATAGCCGGCGCCGTAACCGGTCACCTTGATCTCGTCGGGCTGGTGGCGCGTCGGGTCCGGGGCGAGCACACCGCGTTCGAACCCTTTGCTGTCCATGCCATCGAATTCGGCGATGCGCCGGCCGCGGAACACCACGCAGGTGACGACGACGAGCAGCACAGCCGCAAGAATGGAATACGGCGCCATGATGCGCAGGAAGTGCCCAGTGGACATGCCGGTGAGCGCCTTGAAATACAGGTTGTGCGCGTTGCCGACCGGCGTGAGCATGCTGCCGGTGTTGGCAGCGACCGTCATGAGCGCGCACACGATGATCGCCTTGTCTTCCATATGCGCCATCACCAGCACGGCGAGCGCGAACGGCACGAAGGTGAGCAACGCCACGTCGTTCGTGATGAACATGGCCGAGATGAACGTGAGCGCGATGAACGTGAGCACCACACCGCGCGCCGTGTGCACGCGGTGGAGCAGACTCGACCCGATGATGCGGAACACGCCGATGCGCTGGAACCCGACCACCACAAGCATGAGGCACACAAGCTGCGAGATCGTGCTGACGTGCACATAGCCGCCATACTGCCCGTCGGGCGGCACGATGAAACAGGATATTATTGCCAGAAGCGTCGCGACGATCAGAATGGTCTCGCTCCGCAGGAAGGTCAGCACCCGTTGCCGCATTCAGCCTCCAGGAAGAATGTGTAAAACGGTACCATCCTACACGAAAAGCCGCCGTTGCAACGGTTCGGCGTGGTCACCGGTCCGACCGCGCACGCCCATTGCACCCCGTGAGCTCTTGGAATCATTGCCGTTGGTTTCCGACCGTTCGCCCAATGCGCACCCTAGCCGATGTTGCCGCCGAAGATCCGTGATTGCAGGTCCTTGCGTTCCTTTTCGGTCTCGGTGATCACCGAAAGCAGCCTGATTTGCTCCTGCGTGTCCGCCGTGCGCGCCATGCGGTGTTTGGTGGCGTCGATGCGGCGCATGTACCCCACGTCGAGCAGTTTGGCAAGCAGTTGGTTGGCGTACTGCCGCTCTTCGGCGCTCGCCTCGCGCAGCGGCTGCGCGGCAGGAGCGCCGTGCTCGTCGTTGTGCGTGGCGTTGGCCGGCATCAGCAGCGGCAGCGGCATCACCGCGAGTTCGGTGATCGCGGACGAGAGCATGGGGCCGCCGGCCTTGGTGAGGTTGTGCAGCCACAGCCCTTGCGAGATCGATTCGACCGGCAGGCCGCCCGCCACTTCGACCGCCTGGAACAGGGTCTGGAACACGGGCGTCTGGAAGCAGTGCACCGTCAGCGCACGGAACAGCTCGGGGTTGATCGCGCGCGGAATCTGGATCAGCGTGGCCATGAACTGTTGCTCGCAGATGAACACGGGGTCCTGGATGCGGTAGAACGACTGCCGTTGCGCGTTCGCCGCCTCCATGCGGCGCGCCTGCTCGGGTGCGGGCGCACGCTGCTCGCCTTCGCTCTGTTCGTAGCGGCGTTTCGGCGCGTATGCGTCGTCGCCGCGCACACGCAGCTGCCGGCGCGCCGCGCGCACCTCATTGCGCAGCACGTCGAGCTCCACGCCGATGCGCCGCGCCACCTTGCGCGCGTAGAGGTCCCACAATGATTCGTCGCGGATCTGCGCGATGAGCGGCGCGACCGCCTTGACGGCGCCCATCTGGCCGGTGGTGTAGGTGGTGGCGAAGCGGTCGATCGCCGTGTCGATCACGAAGTCGAACAAGGGCTTCGCATTGGCGATGAGCTGGCACAGCGCGTCATTGCCGCGTTCAATGCGCAGGTCGCACGGGTCGAGGTTGTCCGGCGCCACGGCCACGAAAGTCTGCGTGAGGAACGACGAGTCGAGGCCGAAGGCGTGCAGCGCGGCCTTCTGGCCAGCCGCGTCACCGTCGAAGGTGAAGACGATGCGTGAGCTCAGCTGCTGGCCCTCCACGTTGAGTGGGCCGCGCAACTGCACTGCGCCGAGCGAATCGTCGGCGATCAGGCGGCGCACGATCTTGGCGTGCTCGTCGCCGAACGCGGTGCCGCATGTGGCGATGGCGGTGTCGACGCCCGCCAGGTGCATGGCCATCACGTCGGTGTAGCCTTCCACGATCACCACCTGGCGTTTGTCCACGATCTGCTTCTTGGCCAGGTCGATGCCGTAGAGCACCTGGTTCTTGTGGTAGAGCTGCGTGTCCGGCGTGTTGATGTATTTCGCGTTGATTTGGTCGTCGTCATACAGCTTGCGCGCGCCGAACCCCAGCGTGCGGCCGGTGGAGTCGCGGATCGGCCACGTCACACGCCCGCGGCAATAGTCGTAGACGCCCCGCTGGCCTTGGCGGGCCAAGCCGGCGTCGAGCATCTCCTGCTGCGTGAACCCCTTGTTGGCCAGGTGGCGCACCAGATTGTCCCATCCGCGCGGCGCATAGCCGCAGCCGAACCGCGCGCAGTCGGCCTGCGAAAAATCACGGCCGGCGAGCAGTTTGCGGGCGGGCAGCGCTTCGTCGGTCACCAGCTGCTCCACGAAGAACCGCTGGGCCTCCTCGTTCGCCTCGAGCAGGCGCGTGCGCTTGGAGCCTTTGGTTTCGGGCGCATTGCCGGTCTTGTCGTAATGCAGCTCGATGTGGTAGCGGTCGGCGAGCAGCTCCACCGCCTCGCGGAAATCGATGTTCTCCTGCTCTTCGACGTATTTGAACACGTCGCCGCTGCGGCCGCAGCCGAAGCAGTGCCACACGCCCATCGCCGGGCGCACGCTGAAGCTCGGGGTCTTTTCGTCGTGGAACGGGCACAGGCCCACATACGACCCGATGCCGGAGGGCTTCAGTGCCACGGTGGCGGAGACGATCTCGTGCAGATCGGCCGCGTTGCGTACTTTCTCAATGTCTTCCTTGTGAATCATGCCCGCCATGGTGCACAGCATATCAGGCGCCCCCACATGGCACAACGCCCGTGGAAGCAGCCGCCGCGGCACGCTATGAGCACAGCAGTTCGTGCAGTGTCATGGCCGATCCGTCGGTCAGGCTCGCCACCTGATCGACCGCCACACGCAGCCGTTCGCCGTCGCTTGCGGCGTTCGCCCAATCCTCCCAGAACACCGGTTCGAGCGCGAGCGACGGCTCCGGCGCGTCCGCCATGAGCACGTCGACCAAATCGGTGATGATCCGCTGCTCTTCGCCATGCAACGGCGAATGTTCGCGCGGCTCCATCAGGAAGTGCACGGCGATGCCTTTGAGTGCCAGGATCTCGTAGCGCGTGTGCGGCGGTACCACCACCTTCGCACGGTAGCGCACGAGCGGCCCTGCGCCGTACGCGTCGCGCGTGGCGGCCTCCACGCTGTGCGCGAAGGTGCCGATCAGTGCGCTCGTCACGTTCTTGAGCTGCGCCAACGCGTGCCGAGAGCCATCGAAACGTTCGGGGAACGTGTGGCGGCGCTGCAGGCGTCCAAACGCGGCGAGCAGCTCATCCGGGTCCCATTGGCTGCCGTACCATGCCAGGATCTGCTCCACGACCGCGTCGAGCACGCGTGCGTCGCGCAGCTGCGCCGGGTCGCATGCGCCGGTCGCGATCGCGTCCTCCACGTCGTGCACGCTGTAAGCGATGTCGTCGCTCAGATCCATGATCTGGCATTCCATCGGCGTCGCCGTGCCAGGCGCGCCCTGCCGCAACCAGCGGAACACGGGTTCATCGTCCGGGTATACGCCGAATTTGCGGCTCCGTTCGCCTTTCGGGTGGTCGTCTGCGTGCGCGTAGTCCCACGGGTATTTGACCGAGGCGTCGAGGCACGCACGCGTCAGGTTGACGCCCGCCGAACGGCCGTCACGGAAGAACACCTTCGGCTCCAGGCGCGTCAGGATCCGCAAGGTCTGCGCGTTGCCTTCGAATCCTCCGATCGGCTCGGCGAGGCGCGCGAGCGCATGTTCGCCGTTATGCCCGAACGGCGGGTGCCCCAGGTCGTGCGCCAGGCACGCGCAATCCACCACGTCGGGGTCGCAGCCGAACATCTGCGCAATCTGCCTGCCGATCTGCGCCACTTCGAGCGTGTGGGTCAGGCGTGTGCGCGCGAAGTCGTCGGTGCCTGCCATGAGAATCTGGCTTTTCGCGCCGAGCCGGCGCAACGCCGACGAGTGGATCAGCCGCGCGCGGTCGCGTTCGAACGCGGTGCGGTCGCCGGATTTGGGGTCTTCCGGCGCCCACCGTTCCTCATCGTGCGCGCTGTAGTCACGGCGCGTCTCGTGCCCTGCCATGAGCATCGCCTCCTTGTGCACAGCGTAGCGCGGTGCGCTCCGGTATGCCTACAGCGGCGCGCTAGAGCAGCGACTGCGGGTCGAGGCGTGCCACGTCTTCTGGAGGCAGCACGCTGCCCGCGTGCAGGTACAGGCGCGGCACGCGGTTGCGCAGGCATGTGAAGATTTCGTAGCTGATTGTGTCGGCCGCGCGCGCCCAGTCGTCGGCGGTCGGCTCGGCGGCCGCCTCGCCGGCGCCGGGGCCGAACAAACGCACGGTGTCGCCGATGTGCACGCCGAGTTCCTGCGCGGAGCCGTGCAGGTCGATGATGAACTGGTCCATGCACACGCGCCCGCTGACGCGCATGAGCTTGGGACCGTACGCGGTGTCGACGCGCAGCGGGCCACCGGGTTTGTATTCGTGGCGCGCGCCCGCCTCGTCGAATCCGGAGGCGGAGCGGTGGATGCCGTCGGCGTACCCGACCGGCACGATCGCGACCGACGTGCGCTCGCCGGTCAGGTAGACACGGCCGTACGACAGGCCGCTGCCTGCGGGCACGTCTTTGACCGAGCTCAGCTGCGCCTGCAACGTCATGGCCGGGGTGAGCCCAAAGTCGCCCGGCGTGCCCATCGCCGGGTCCGCCTCGTACCCGTACAGCGCGATGCCCGGGCGCACCAGGTCGTAGTGGATCTGCGGGCGCGTGAGCGTGGCCGCAGTGTTCGCCAGGTGGCGCACGCGTGGGTCGATGCCGCCGGCGCGCAGTTCGCTCGTGAACCGTTCGAACCGTTCGATCTGCATGTCGGTCTCGTGCACGAATCCGGAGTCCTGCGGCGCGTCGGCCACGGCGAGGTGGCTCCATTGCCCCACCACGTCGAGCACGCCTTCGTCGATGAGCGGGCGCAGTGCGGCGATGGCCTCGGGCAGTTGTTCGAGGGTGAAGCCGTTGCGCCCGAAGCCGGTGTCCACTTTGACATGCACGCGGGCGGTGAGGCCGGTGGCGCGGGCCGCGGCGGCGATGCGTTCGACGGCGGTCAGCGTGGCCACGGACAGGTCGATGCTGTTGGCGATCAGCTCACCGTACGGCGCGCACAGCGGATTGTTAACCCATGTGAGGATGTGCGCGCGGTCGGGCCCGATGCCGGCGGCGCGCAGCAGCAGCGCCTCGCGCGCTTGCGCCGTGCCAAGCCATGTGGCGCCTCCCGCGAGCGCGGCGAGCGCGACCGGAACCAGCCCGTGCCCGTAGGCGTCGGCCTTGACCACGCCCATGACTTCGGTCGTGCCGCTGGATTCGCCGACGACACCCACCAGATGCCGCATGTTGTCGCGGATCGCGGCGAGGTCCACGATGGCCTGTGCGGGGTAGGCGCGGCGTGCGGCGTGGTAGTTCGCTTCGCCTTGGGGGTCGGAAAACGGCCATTTTTCAGCATTGGGTGCGCTCATAGGCGGTATTGTGCCTCAGCCATGTGACGAATGCGATACGCGCATGGGGCCGTGGGGCCCATCGTGGTTCACCATTCGTGGCGCTGGTAGGCGATGCGTGTGAGGTCTTCGTCGCGGTCGATGAGCTGGATCAGTCCGCAACGGGCGAAACCGCATGATTCGAGCACATGCTGCATGGCCTTGTTGTTGGGGTGCGTGTCCACGCGCACGTTGCCGTAGTGTTTGAGCGTCCATTCGATGCAGTCGCGCGCGGCGTGGCGCACCAGTCCGGACGAGGCGATGCGGTGGATGGTGATGTAGGAGTCGTTGTCGAGCCACGCGCCCTCGATCGACCCGTAGGTGGGGTCAAGGCCGGGGCACACGGCGAACTGCGCGAGGATGCGTTCATGGCCGCCCACAGTGTCCACGAGCAGGATCGTGCGGTGGTTGGCGATGTCTTCGCGCACCACTTCGGGGCGTGGGAAGGTGTTGCCCCATTGCGTCGGGTTGCCGTTGCGCGCCATGAGCTCGCGGGCATGGGCGTAGATGCGCTCCATCTGCGGGTAGTCCTGCATGGTGGCGTGGCGGAAGCGGCGCGATGAGGCATTCGGCATCGGTAACTCCTCGACGATGGTGGGTGGCGGTCAAACCATTGTGTATTTATACATATATACGCATATATACGTACATTGTCGTCGGCGCGCTCAGACGACCTTACGTTCGAAGGCGTCGGAGCTGATGCCCTTGTCCAGGATGTCCTTGGCCCATTCCTTGGCGGTGAACAGGCTGTGGTCGCGGTAGTTGCCGCAGCTTTCGATGGTGGTGGCGGGCACATCGCTCCACTCGGCCTCATACGCGATGAACTCGAGCGATTCCTTGAGCGCCTTCGCCACGTCCTCGGGTGAATGCTCGCCCCACGTGAGCAGGTGGAAACCGGTGCGGCATCCGAACGGCGAGCAGTCGATGTAGCCGGGGATGCGTTCGCGCAGCAGCACGGCGATCGTGTGCTCGATCGTGTGCAGGCCCGCGGTGGGGATCGCGTTCTCATTCGGTTGCACAAGGCGCAGGTCGTAGTTCGAGATCACATCGCCGTTGGGGCCGGTCTGCGTGTCGATGAACCGCACATACGGGGCCTTGACCTTGGTATGGTCGAGTTCGAAGCTTTCCGGGCGTGGCTTGCTGGTCTGTTCTTCAGTCATGGCTCATCCTTTGCTGGTGGTCGTGGCGCATGTTCCGCCGGCTTCCCACTCTACTCCGCCGTCCCCGGCGGCCCCGACCGCGGGCCGTGCGGCCCGGTGCCCTTCCTCTCGAGGTGAACATGGCATGCACGAAATACAAACGGTCATCCTACAATCGGCCCCAACGTTGCCGACCCGGCCACAAGCTCACCGTCGCACGCGCAACGGTGAGGAGCCCCGCACACCGGCCACAACCCACGGCCCTTGGTGCGGCACGGCCCTGATCCTTCTTTTCGCATTTGACCCTTTGTCGTAAGGACAGCTTTCCCATGGCAACCAATGTTCAAGATTCCGACGTCCGCCCCGGCCCCAACCGCTACATCAGCACCCCCGGCGTGGCCACGATCGTGCCCAGCTACCTCGAGGACTACGTCCACCCCGTCATCATCACCGGCGAACTGTCCGCCCAGGCGTTCCTCGACTACACCGGCTCGAGCGAGTTCTTCGCGCCGGCGCTGCGCTACGACGGATCGTCGAGCGAACGCAACGCGCGCGAACTCGCCGAACAGGCCCGCGCGCTTGACGCCGACGCGATCGTGGCGATCGGCGCGGGCAAGCTTTCCGACACCGCCAAGAACGTGG
>ERZ808040.1989-NODE-1989-length-12451-cov-4.818733_pt1 | contig 12451 bp, 9 predicted proteins | sample MGYA00380191_ERZ808040 | MGnify/ENA primary metagenome ERZ808040 (study PRJEB31490, sample SAMN06133395) | mouse gut metagenome | isolation source: J6 | host: mice | place: China: Chengdu | collected 2015-05 ... | reverse complement strand
GGGTCTTAGCTCAGCTGGGAGAGCATCTGCCTTACAAGCAGAGGGTCATAGGTTCGAACCCTATAGGCCCCATTTTTTTGTTTAATATCAATTTTCTTAGGGGCTTAGAAGATTCTAAGCTTTTTTCTACTATGCTGAAATGAGGTAAACCATGATTAAAATTATTACGGATTCGTGTTCCGACATCGTGGGCAACCAGAGGAAAGATTTAATAATACTGCCCATTACAATTACCTTTGCCTCCAATGAGTTTCAGGATGGGATTAATTTGTCCCATCAAGAGTTTTATGAGAAACTGATTGAGAGCGACGAGCTGCCTGTGACAAGCCAAATTCCCCCGGCTGTCTTTGAGGAAGCATATGAGGCTACCGCAAGGGAAGGTGACGAGGCAATTGTGATAACTATTTCATCCAAGCTTTCCGGTACTTACCAGAGTGCGAATATAGGAGCGGAAAACCATCGGGGGAGGATTTTTATTGTAGATAGCGAGAATGCCAGCCTTGGGGAACGTATCTTGGTGGAGTATGCGCTTCGTTTAAAGGATCAGGGACTATCGGTCGGGGAAATCGTGGAAAAGCTTGAGAGGGCGAAGAAAAATATCCGCTTGATTGCCTTGCTGGATACCCTGGAGTACCTGAAAAAGGGAGGAAGGATTTCGAAGGCTGCGGCAGTGGCCGGAGGGTTGCTGTCCATAAAGCCTGTCATTGCCGTCCAGGGCGGGGAAGTGGCTGTACTTGGCAAAGCGAGAGGGTCAAAACAGGGCAATAACCTTTTGGCGGAAGAAATTGCGCGTGCCAACGGAGTGGATTACGATATGCCTTTTGTTCTGGCATATACGGGACTTTCAGATGCAGTCATTCAAAAGTACATTGACGATCATGAGAATCTGTGGAAAGAGATTGTAGAGCGCCCGACGCCGGCCAGCGTTGGAGGCGCGATTGGAACTCATATTGGGCCGGGAGCAATAGGTATAGCATTCTTTGCTGTATCCAATAATGTGTAACAGAGATTTAGCATTCGCTTTGTTTTGGGCAGTGCAATTTGAAAATGAATGTTTGTGCATGTAATATGTAGATATGGAGGAGACATGAAAGAGATTAACCAACAGACTTTAACAGGTGAGAGGGCGCTTTATCAGGAAAGGGACAGCCATATCAGCTATTGTACTTTTGCGGACGGGGAATCTCCGTTAAAGGAAAGCGCTGACCTTAAAATAGACAATACTTTGTTCCGGTGGAAATACCCTTTGTGGTATAGTAAAAATGTGGAAATGAAAGATTGTACTTTGTTCGACATGGCCAGAGCGGGAATCTGGTATACGGAGAATATATCTATCAGGGATACGATTATTGAGGCACCGAAAAATTTCCGCAGGTCTAAAGATATTGTGTTAAGGAATGTGTCGTTTCCCAATGCGGAAGAGACTTTGTGGAATTGTGAGAATATTGATATGGATACCGTCACTGCCAAGGGTGATTATTTTGCCATGAACTGCAGGAATGTGAAAGCAGTAAACTTCTCATTGGTGGGAAATTATTCCTTTGACGGGGCGTCCAATGTGGAAATCCGTAATTCCAGAATGCTTTCCAAGGACTCTTTTTGGAATGCGGATAGTATTACCGTGTATGACTCCTTTATATCTGGTGAATATCTGGGATGGAATTCCAGGAACATCACACTTGTCAACTGCACCATCGAAAGTCTCCAGGGTATGTGCTATATTGATAACCTGGTGATGAAAAACTGCCGGCTTATCAATACAAATCTTGCTTTTGAGTATTCTCAGGCAGATGTGGAAATTATTGGCAGTGTGGACAGCGTGTTTAACCCGAAGGGCGGGATCATCCGTGCGGACAGGATTGGCGAGTTGATTATGGATGGCAGGAAGGTAAAACTGGATCAGACGAAGATCGAGGCAAAAGAGATTGGAAAGACCTCCGACCACGCCGAGTGGGAAGTGTAAAAAGCTTTTATTGTCACTTCATAAATTGGATGGTCAGTTTATAATGTACTGCCAATGGCGTCAACTACTATTGGCAAGATCAGTATTTTGTCAGGAAGATTTTACAAAGTTTGTTCCGATATGGCTGAAAAGCGTATCGGCCTATGATATGGAGGATCGCATGTATAATTTTGACAAGCTCACAGATAGGCGTGGCGTCGGCTCTTTGAAGTGGGATGTGCCGGAGAGGGAGCTTCCCATGTGGGTTGCCGATATGGATTTTGAGACGGCTCCCGAGATCACGGAGGCCCTCAAGGCGCGTGCGGCACATGCCATATTCGGATATTCCGTTATCACGGAGGATTGGTATGATGCTTACATCCGCTGGTGGAAACGCCGCCATAATCTTGTGATGGAAAAGGAGTGGCTGATATTCTGTACCGGTGTGGTGCCTGCCATTTCCAGTGCGGTGAGAAAGCTTACCACGGTAGGAGAGAATGTATTGGTACAGACTCCTGTGTACAATATCTTTTTCAACTCCATCAGAAATAACGGGCGCAATATACTGGAAAGTCCTTTGGTATACGACGGGCGACAGTATTCCATAGATTTTGCGGATTTAGAGGACAAGCTTTCCGATCCCCAGACAACATTGATGCTGCTTTGCAATCCCCATAACCCTGTGGGGAAAATATGGGACAAGGAAACCCTTGCCCGTATCGGTGAGTTGTGTGCCAAGCATCATGTTTTGGTGCTCTCCGATGAAATTCATTGTGATCTTACCGACCCCGGATATGAGTATGTGCCCTTTGCTTCTGTCTCGGAGGTATGCCGGAGCAACAGTATTACCTGTATGGCTCCTACCAAGGCTTTTAATCTGGCAGGCCTGCAGACGGCGGCGGTTATGGTCCCTGATCCGGTGATACGTCATAAGCTGAACCGTGGTCTGAATACGGATGAGGTGGCGGAACCCAATGCATTTGCCGTGGGAGCCGCCGTGGCGGCATTTGAAAAGGGAGAAAGCTGGCTGGAGGAGCTTAGAGAATATCTCTATGAAAATAAGCGGTGGGTGCGTAAATTTATGGAGGAGCAGCTTCCCGTGATTAAGGTAGTTCCTTCCGATGCCACATACTTATTGTGGCTGGACTGCAGTCAGGTTACGGATGACGCGGGAGCGTTATGTAGCTTCATCCGTCAGGACAGCGGACTGTACCTGACGGAAGGGGTAGAGTACGGGAGCGGCGGCAGACAGTTTGTCCGTATGAACACGGCCTGCCCCAGAGAACGTCTCATGGACGGGTTGACCCGCTTAAAAAAGAGTGTGGAGGCTTACGGTGCGTAAAGCGCCGCAAGCCTTTTTAAATATTCGTAACGTTCCTTTGCCTGCTTTTCCGCCTGGGCAAAGAGAAGCTGCGCCTGATCCGGCTTTTGCCGTTTCAATACATCATAACGGATTTCTCCGTCTAAAAATTCTTCATAGTTTAATTGCGGTTCATCACTGTCCAGAATAAACGGATTTTTACCCTCGTCTTTTAACAGAGGATTAAAGCGGAAGAGATGGAAATATCCGCTGTCCACAGCTTTTTTCGCCTCATGTGGTGTGGAGCCTAAGCCGCTTCGGATCCCGTGGGCAATACAGGTGGAGTAGGCAATGATGAGGGAAGGGCCGGGGTATTCGGCAGCCTCCGTAAATGCCGCCAGTGTCTGGTTGAAGTCGGCTCCCATAGCGATCTGGGCAACGTACACATTGCCGTAAGTCATTGCGATGGAGGCCAGATCCTTTTTGCGTGTGGTCTTTCCGCCGGACACAAATTTTGCGGTGGAGCCGGTGGGAGTCGCCTTGGAAGCCTGCCCGCCGGTGTTGGAATAGACTTCCGTATCCAGAACCAATATATTGATATTGCTGCCGCTGGCAAGAACATGATCCAGACCTCCGAAACCGATGTCATATGCCCAGCCGTCGCCGCCGATGACCCACTGGATGGTATCTGTATTTTCTCCCCGTTTTGCTGCTGTCTCTTGAGCCAATAGCATACCGTAGCCGAATTCGGCGCCGTCCTCGAAAAGTGAATTGGACCATGCAGGGCCTTTTCCCTCATCATCCACGGTATAGGCACAAGAGGGAGAGGAATTCGCCCAAATGGAGCTGCAGCCGGTGGCATTGGCAATGAACATGCGGTCACCGAAAAGCTGGGTAAGAAGCTTTACATAAGGTGTTTCGCCGCATCCTGCACAGGCGCCGGAAAATTCCAGATAAGGGCGCAGGAACTGACTTCCCTTGACCGTATTTTTCCGGAATTTTTCTGCGGCCTCCTTACAGGGCAGCAAAGGCTTTCCGAAATCAAAGTATTGCTGCCGTTCCGCATGTTCCGCTATGGGAACCATTTCCAGAGCCTTTTTGCCTTGCTTTCCCGGACATATGGCGGCACAAGTGCCACAGCCGGTACAGTCCACTTCCGAGACGACAATGGAAAAAGTGTGCCCTTCCATACCCATCATGGGAAGAGACGGCATACCTTCCGGCAGTGTAAGCGAAGAATCTTCTTTTACTACGGCAGGCCGGATTACCGCATGGGGGCATACAAAGGAACAGCGGTTGCATTGGATACAGTTTTCCGGTTTCCATACGGGAATTTCCGTGGCCACGTTGCGCCGCTCGTGTGCGGTGCTGCCGGGAGGGGTAAAGCCGTCCGCATAGGGCAGGAATGCCGATACCGGAAGGGAATCTCCCCGTTGGTCGGTAACGGGCTGCTGAATGTTTTTCACAAAGGAAAGCATTTCGGGACGGTCGGGCAAGGGAGGATTGTCCAAAGGATGATTTCTGCCGGAGCCGCAGCAAGAATTTTCCCGGAAAGCTCCGTTTGCGGGAACAGCTGAGGACATCCCGTTTGCTGGAACAGCTGGGGACGTCTCGTTTGCTGGAACATCTGAGGATGCTACATCTGCCGGATTGTCCGGGGAAGCGCTATCGTCGGGAAGATGCTTCCAAGCCTCCGGAAGCGGTATTTCCCGTACCTCCTGAAAACCTCTGTCGATGGCTTCCTCGTTCATCCGCAGGATGTTTCCGCCGGATTTCCCGTAGCTCTTGGCGGCGGCTTCCTTCATAAGCCGTTTGGCTTCTTCGGAAGGCAGCAATCCTGACACGGCGAAGAAAGCGGCCTGTAAGATAGTGCTGATCTTGTTATTTAATCCGATTTCTTTTCCGATGCGTATGGCATCAATGACACAGAACCGGATATGATGGTTGGCCAGATAAGCTTTTACCGCATCGGGAAGATATTCTTCCAGTTCTTTCTCTTTGAAGTAGCAGTTTAACAGAAAAGTCCCCCCGTCTTTTAAATCCTGCACCATTTCATACTTATGCAGATAGGCAGGATTATGGCATGCCACAAGGTCTGCGTGCCGAACCAGATAGGCACTGTGGATGGGGCTTTTGCCAAAGCGCAGGTGGGAGATGGTGAGACCTCTGGACTTTTTGGAATCGTATTCAAAGTATCCCTGTGCCTGCAAATCCGTGTGGTCGCCGATTATTTTAATGATATTTTTGGTGGCGCTGACTGTGCCGTCTCCCCCCAGTCCCCAGAATTTGCAGGCAGTCAGATCCGCCGGCGCAGTGTCGGCGACCCGGGGGATGGGCAGTGACAGATTGGTGACGTCATCCTCTATTCCCACGGTAAAGTCGGAAAGCGTTTGGTTGAGATAGATTGCCGCAATTTGTTCCGGGGTGGTATCCTTGGAGCTCAGACCGTATCTGCCGGACAGAATGCGGCAGGGCATACCTTGAAGAGCCGCCGCCACGTCTAAGAACAACGGTTCTCCGGGGGCGCCGGGTTCTTTGGTACGGCTTAGGACGGAAATCTGCTTCGTGGACGGAGGGAGAGCCGCTTTCAGGTGCTTTGCGCTGAAAGGGCGGTACAAATGGACGGCAATCAGTCCGTAGGGCCGGTCGGGAACGGTTTCCAGATATTCCCGGACGGTTTCACAGATACTGCCCATAGCCACAATGACATGGGTGGCTGAGGGATTACCGTAGTAATCAAAAAGACCGTAATTTGTGCCGATGGCCTGATTGATTTTGTCAAGCTGCTTTTCCACGATGGCAGGAAGCGCAATATAGGCGGGATTGGAAGCTTCTCTTGCCTGAAAGAAAATGTCGGGATTCTGGGCGGAGCCGTAGACCTTCCCGTGGCTGGGATGGAGGCACTCTTCCCGGAACCTTTGGACGGATTCCATGGAAAGCATGGATTTTAAGGTCTCGTAATCCCAGACCTTAATTTTTTGCAGTTCATGGGAGGTGCGGAAACCGTCAAAGAAATTGAGAAAGGGAATCCGCCCTTCTATGGCGGCAAGGTGGGATACGGGAGACAAATCCATGGTTTCCTGTACGCTGCCGCAGGCAAAGATGGCGCAGCCGGTCTGACGACAGGCATACACATCGGAGTGATCACCGAAGATGGACAGGGCATGGGTGGCGATGGATCTGGCTGCTACATGGATAACCCCCGGAAGAAGTTCTCCTGCAATGCGGTACAGATTGGGAACCATCAGAAGCAGTCCCTGAGATGCGGTAAAGGTAGTGGCCAGAGCACCCGCCGCCAGAGCTCCGTGGACGGCGCCTGCGGCTCCGGCCTCCGACTGCATCTGGGCGATGGTCATGGTCTGCCCCCAGATATTCAGCTTTCCGGCGCCTGCCCATTGGTCACACAGCTCCGCCATGGGGGAGGAGGGAGTGATGGGGAAGATGGCGGCTGCCTCACTGTAAGCGTAGGCTACATGGGCAGCGGCATGATTACCGTCTATGGTCTGTAAAGAGCGGGTATCTTTTGGATCATTTATTGTATTGGACATAAAAAGGCCTCCGATCAGATTAGTAGATTGAATACTATTCTGTCCCGAAGGCTTGTTGTTTATGCGCCGCAGTTCAGGCAGCCTTACCGGCGAAGCCCAAATTGCGCCTATGCTATTTCAAAAATCCGTTGACAATCTGGGCTTCCGCCTGCTCCTCGGTAAGGCCTAAAGTCATCAGTTTAGTAATCTGTTCGCCTGCAATTTTGCCGATGGCCGCTTCATGAATCAGCTCCGCATCCAAATCATTTGCGGTGATTTCCGGAATGGCGCTGATCTTTGCTCGATCCATGATAATGCCGTCGCATTCCGAGTGTCCGGCACAACGGTTATTGCCGTTGATTTTCGAGAGAAAAAGCTGTCTGGAGTCGTCCCTTGCCACGGAACGGGAAATAATGTTAGCGCTGGATCCCGCACCGTTTAAGTCTACCTGGAAGGATGTCTCCGCGGTCTGGCTGCCATGGGTCATGAGCTTCTCGGTGACAACCAGCTTCGCGCCGTCTGCGAGAGTGGCAGTGGTGGAACGTTTGGTAGAGTCCACGCCCTTGATCTGTACCGTTTCCAGTTCCATAAAGCTGTCCTCACCCAGAGTAATCACTGTCTCGGGGTTCATGATACGTTCGCCCTTGCCGTCACCGCTGCCGTAGTGTTTTTCCACATACTTTACATGAGAGTTTTTCCCGATGTAAAAGGAATGAACGCCGTCATGGCGGCTGTCGCTGTCACCGCTGTTATGGATGCCGCAGCCGGCTACAATGGTGACGTCGCAGTCGTCGCCCACGTAGAAGTCGTTATAGACCATTTCGGTAAGGCCGCTTTGGCTGAGCAGTACGGGAATGTGTACGCTTTCTTTCTTAGTGCCGGGTTTGATCACGATATCGATGCCCTGCTTGTCGTCTTTTGTTACAATGTCAATATGTGCGGTGGTGGAGCGGTTAACGCTTTGCCCGTTGGCTCGGATATTGTATGCTCCCGCGGGCATTTCATGAAGTCCCGCCACCTGCTCCAATAGGTTTTTTTGTATATCGTCCATTTGAGTTCCTCATTTCTTTTTCTATTTTTTATTCTCAGAATATATATGTTTGTTTAAAAGCCGGCTGCCGGATTTATTTTTAAAGTTCTGCATCTAAATCTTCTGCATCTATAAGTTCTGCATGATAAGGTGCTGTATCGTATTAGGGTATTTGGGTATTTGGACTTCTGCCGGGTTTGCTGACATTCCGTATATGGCCCCTGGTTCAAAGGCATATGCCAATGCCTTACAAAAGGGGTTTTATGTTATATATATGGCAACTGCAAAAATATTAAGGCGCCTGATTGTAAAATTTGCAGCCTCCCGTACCGTTTAACAGTTCAGGGAGAATATCTGCACGGCGTCCTCTGGCCTGAACGGTTCCTCCCGCCAATACAATGATTTCGTCTGCAATATTCAGGATGCGTTCCTGATGTGAGATGATAATGAGGGAGTTATCGGAGCTGTTGTGCATTTCTTCAAACACCTTGATCAGATTGTTGAAGCTCCACAGATCGATTCCCGCCTCCGGTTCGTCGAACACTGCCAAAGGGGTGTTCCTCGCGATAATGGTGGCTATTTCGATACGCTTCAGCTCGCCTCCGGACAGGCTTGCATCCACTTCCCGGTTAATGTAGTCCCTTGCGCAGAGTCCTACCTTGGAGAGATAATCGCAGGCGGAGGCCAGTTTGATATTATTGCCTGCCGCCAAAGTGATCAAATCTTTGACCTTGATGCCCTTGAAACGCACGGGCTGTTGGAAGGCAAAGCTTATACCCAGCTTGGCCCGTTCCGTGATGGACATATTGGTGATGTCGGTACCGTTAAATAAAATCCTGCCGGAGGTTGGCTGCTCAATTCCCATGATGAGCTTGGCCAAAGTGGATTTTCCGCCTCCGTTAGGGCCCGTTAGGGCGATAAAGGTATGATCCTCAAAGGTGAGATTTATATTTTTAATGATTTCTTTCCGGGAATCCGCATCATCGGATACCTGAAAGGAAAGATTCTGTAATTCCAGCATAAAGTACCTCCTGCTTCATTTATGTTACAGCTTGTGGCATTCCGGCTGTAAGCTGCAATTATGCAATTGTGTAATTGTGAGCCGCCAGCTGATCGGATAGCTGATCGGCTCTTAAAGTATATCACAAATAGGATAAAAACTATACTCTTTTTTTGCAATGCAAATCATACCCCGAAAAACGCAAAGTGTTCCCGGTAGAACCATGCTGTCTTGCCAAGGGCAGGACTTTATGCTATGATGGGACATACTTGATTTACCAGTTTGGATGTTTTTATAGGAAGATCACTTATTTACTTATGAAGGCGGAAGAGGGGGTACACAAATGAATTTCTCTGAGAAAAAATATGTAAACAGGACAGCGATTTTGGGGCATACTATTATTGACACAGTGCTGTTTCTGGCGTATTTGTTGGAGGTCTTGAAGGGATCCAGGTCGCTGGGTTATTTTGCCGTTTTTTCAGTGATGACAGTTGTCCCTGTCATAGTGGAATGGGTTATTTTTGCCAGGAATCCGGAGAGCAGGGCCATCAAGCATATCATCGGGAATTCATACGGTTTTTTATATCTTTTTGTTATATTTACCACCACAAGCGCCCTGCCCTTTACTTACGCGTTTCCCATGTTTTCTGTCATTATACTGTATATGGATGTACGGTTCAATATTCTGCTCGCGATTTTTGCCTTTTTCGGAAATGTGGCATATGTGGCATACCATGCCCTGGCGTTAGGGTATGCGCCGTCCGAGGTTCCCGATGTGGAGATTCGGGTTGCCGCCACGCTTTTGACTTCATTGTTTATGATCCTGGCTACCGCGGCAGTGAAAAGGGTGAACAAGCACAAGTTAGAGCAGATTCAATCCAAAACGGACGAGACTGCTAAGCTTGTGGAGAATGTCCTGGCTGTCTCCCGGGAAATGATCACGAATATTGCGGAAATCACCGTCCAGATGAATGATTTGGGGAGTTCCGTGGCGAAAGTCCATGACGCCATGGGAGAAGTCACTACCGGCAGCGTGGAGACAGCGGAGTCCGTGCAGGTGCAGATGCAGCGTACCGAACAGATTCAGGGCCATATCGGCAAGGTAAAGGATACGGCGGCTGAGATTGAACGGAATATAAGCGATACGGCGCAAAAGGTAGTCGTTGGGAGGGAGCAGATGGATGCCCTGGCAGGCCATGTGGAAGACTCCAAAGCCGCAAATGCGGAAGTGTTGGCGAAAATGGAGGAACTGGGCACATATACCAGCCAGATGAATACCATTATCGAGGCTATCAGCAGTATTGCGGACAATACCAGCCTGTTGGCGCTGAATGCCTCTATAGAGGCGGCGCGGGCAGGGGAAGCCGGAAAGGGGTTTTCGGTGGTGGCCGGCCAGATTTCCGAGCTTGCAAACCAGACACAAATGGCTACCGGCAATATTACCGGCTTAATAGGGAATATCAATCTGGAGCTGCAGCATGTGGCAGACGCAGTGGATGTAGTTACCAGGAGCAACGAAGCAAATGTGGAAAATACAAATATCGTAAAAAATAATTTCCAGGGCATTTCCAAGGGAACGGAAGATATCAGCAGGCGCACGGAGGAACTGCTTTCCATTCTGGAAGAGCTGGCAGGCGCAAACGGGGATATTGTTGAGAATATCCAGACAATTTCAGCCATTACAGAGGAGATTTCGGCCCACGCAAGTGAGACGTTCCATGTGTGTGATGAGAATTCCCGGATGGTGGATTCGGTTCAGGGGATAGTGGATGACTTAAATGAGAGCGCCAGGAAGATTCAGAACGTCAAAATGTAAGAACGTAGAAATATAAGAATGTCAAAATATAAGAACTTCAAAATACAGGAATGTTGAAATATAAGAATGTCAAAATATAAGAACGTAAAATACAAGAACGTCTAAATAGAAGATCATTAAAGTTTAATAACCATAAAGAAGGTTAAAATTGATAAATCAAAATTGAAAAAAGTACTTGACTTTTTATCTAATAGCGGTTATCATACTTAGTGTTGTAAACAATAATAGTTACGACATTGTGCGTTTAGCTCAGCTGGATAGAGCGTTTGGCTACGGACCAAAAGGTCGGGGGTTCGAATCCTCTAACGCACATTACCAGATGCATTAGAATACATTAATGTGTGTTTATGCATGTTATTGAATGCATATGCACAGATTATGTAGACAGTCGAAATTCTTTGAGGGATCAAAGTGTTTCGGCTTTTTTCATATACGGATTCCAACCCTGTTTTCCGCTTTTTCTGTTAGATTGCTCTTTGGGCGTCTGAACTATAACATAGTTATTGCTTCGGCGGCTGCCGGAGGAACGGGATATTTGACTTTACATGGCAAAGAAAGTATAATGAGTACAGTTTAGCAGAGCATTCGGGATAGGTGATGTAGCATACAATGGAACTGGAGACAGAAAAACTCAGAAGCTGTAAGCGCTGCCTGACCAGGGAGATGGCAGATCAGGCGGAACATTTTCGTTTCTTGAGGGATTATATTGATAATATGGATTCAGATATCAAGGCGCCGGAGCGATTGTATGAAGAACGGCTTGCCCTTTGCAGGGAGTGTGAGATGCTGATGCAGGGTATGTGCAGGAAATGCGGTTGCTATGTGGAATTGAGGGCTGCAGTGACGAAAAGAAGCTGTCCCTGGGGAAAATGGCGGGAAGGGTGACCATGGGCGGAATTGTTTATGACGCGAGGAGAATAAGGGCCTATGAAGGACTGGTGGCGCTTGGAGGATATGCGGGCAAAGACCCTGAATGGCTGGACGGATTGTGGGGAAAGCTGATTGCTGATAACGGGTTGATGAAGGAATTTATGTTTTACCTGGACCACCATACTTTTTGTGATGAGGATAAATGCCGCGGATACGGCATGACGGATTTGTATGTGTGGCAGATGGACCGTTATAACCTGATCCGGGATATAGGTAAAAACACAGAGAGCTGCAATAAAGAGGCAATGGCACTGAATGCTTTTTACACTATGGCCGAGATGAAGAAGGATCCTGATACCTATGTCCGCAGGCTTACTGCAGGACAGGGAATGGACCAGCTGTATTGAAGGCGTATGCCGCCGGAGCGAACAGAGATGAAAGAGGAGAGAAAAGTCGGATGACAAAACAGGAATTTATGGAGAAGCTGCGTCTTGCCCTGGCGGGAAAGGTGCCCGGAAATATTGTCACGGAAAATCTTCAATATTATGAAGATTATATCAATACGGAAGTCCGCAAGGGAAAGAGTGAGGCGGAAGTGCTGGCGTCACTCGGGGATCCCAGGCTCATAGCACGCACCATTATCACTGCCAGCACACAGGCCGACACTGCCGGGGCGGGGGGATACCAGGAATATGGCAGGGCAACGCAGCCACAGGGAAACGAGAGAAGGCGTATGCCCCTTTGGACATGGCTGATCTTTGGGATCCTTATTATAGTGTTGATCTTCAGCGCCGTGGTGTCTCTGCTTTCTTTCCTCTGGCCTATATTAGTGCCAATGATCATTATTATGGCTGTGATGGGGGTCGTTAAATTTTTCAGGGATTGGGTGAACTAGTGTACTGACCGTATTACATTTCGCAAAATATCTTGCCTGAATTTCCATCTGCAGCGTTAGATTTCCTAGAC
>ERZ808040.1983-NODE-1983-length-12485-cov-4.325193_pt1 | contig 12485 bp, 10 predicted proteins | sample MGYA00380191_ERZ808040 | MGnify/ENA primary metagenome ERZ808040 (study PRJEB31490, sample SAMN06133395) | mouse gut metagenome | isolation source: J6 | host: mice | place: China: Chengdu | collected 2015-05 ... | reverse complement strand
ATCCGGAATATTGGGAGTCACACAGCGCCGCGGAGGGAATGCAAACATATTTCGAATCGATTTTAGAAAGCACCGAAAATTACAATATGTTCCAAGTCTGCGGGCATCTGGATTACCTTGTGCGATATCTGCCGCAGGAGACAAAAAACGGAGAAAAAGTTCCGCGGGATTATTGTTTCGCGGATTATAAAGAATTGATCGGGAAAATCTTAAAAAAACTTATAGAGAGCGGGCGGGGGATTGAAGTCAACACGGCGGCCTACAAGTATGGCCTGCCCTTCGCACACCCGCGCACGGAAATCTTAAAACTCTACAAACAGCTTGGCGGTGAGATTCTTACCATCGGCTCCGACGCGCACGCCACAGAGCATATGGCACATGGTTTTGCCCGCGCGGAGGAGATGCTGTGCAGCCTCGGCTTTCGCTACTACACGGTATACCGTGAGCGAACCCCTGCATTTTTACCGCTCGGTTAAGGCATGTCCCGGTTGCTGCCCTGCGCTGCCGGAACCATAAAGAAACCGGCGCGCAGCCACCCTTTGTATGGTGGCTGCGCGCCGGTCCTGCGATTCTGTCATGGCTTAGTTTGGCCAATATCTCCCATTTCCAAAGAAATCATCCCAGTCAAACCCAAAGCCGTTCTCAATCCCTTGATCGTTACTGCTTTCCTCCTCCTGCGCGTCCACAAGCCCTTCCGGCCTTTCCCCGAGTGTAAGGGTAAGCACCACATCCTCGTACTTTCCTTCGCGCAGGCGCTTTACGGTCAGCTCTACTTTCTCACCCTTCGCGTAAAACTGCATATAATTTTTCAGCTGTGAATAATTGGAAACCGACATTTTATCAAACGCAGTCACGATATCGCCGGCCTTTACGCCTGCCTTGTCGGCAGCCAGGCCTTCCTCTACCTCCGTGATATAAAATCCGATCGGCATATTGTAGCCCGACATGCTCGCATCCACATCCCTGCCGCTGACACCGAGATACCCCCTCTCGCTCTCCTCAACAAGTTCGCGCGGCGTGCGCAGGGCAAGCTCGTTTAAGATTGGGAGTGCCTTGCTGATCGGGATGGCAAAGCCCATGCCCTCCACCTTGTCGGAGGCAAACTTCACGGAATTGATGCCGATCACCTCACCGTACATATTGAACAGCGCACCGCCGCTGTTGCCCGGATTGATCGCCGCATCGGTCTGGATCAGGGTATAGGTAACATTATCCACCGTGACCACACGGTCAAGGGCGCTGATATAACCGGAAGTCAGCGACTGCCCGTAACCTAAGGCATTGCCGATCGCCACAACCTGTTCCCCCATCACACAGTCATCCGAATTGCCAAGCACCGCCACTGCGAGGGAATCCTGCACCTTTTGCGGGATATCTTTTATTTTCACGCCGACCACTGCGAGATCGTTCGACGGATCCGTCCCCTTAACATAAGCGGAGTAGATCTGTTCCTCGCTGTCGTTAAAACATATGGTCAGCTCGCTCGCGTTCTCCACCACATGGTTGTTCGTCGCAATGATGTACTCGGTGTCGGTCTTTGCCACGATGATGCCGGAACCCGCGCCTTCACTCTCATACTCGCGCGTCTGTCCGAACATGCTGTAGACCTCCTGCTTGGACTTTGCCGTGATCGCCACGATGGAGGAAACATATTTGCTGGCAATCTGCGCCGGCGTGTAAACCGTTTTTCCGCCGGTCTGGCCGTTCGCCGTGATCACATTGGCCATCGCCTCCGCCTGGGCACCGCCCTCGTTCCCCTTATCCGGGGAATCACCCAAAGTACCGTCTGTAGCAGCCTGAAGTGTTTTATTTTCGCCCCGGGAATTCGTTCCAAAGGCGCTGCCTGCCGCAAAACCGCCGCCGGCCAGCATTGCCGCACACAGAATACCCGCCGTAAACTTCGCAAACCGCTTTCCGCGCTTTTTCTTCTTGTGATCCTGCGGCTCTACTACCTTGCACTCAGTAAAAATCTCATTGTTTTCCTGTTCTGCGAATCCATTCTCATCATACATAAGCCTTGTCCTCCTCAATCAAAATTTCAATTCCACATGTCCTCTCCCAACGCCTTTCACCGGGAACCAAGTTCTGCTTTAGAACATGCTATTTTGGTTTCATAAAGTATTTCCGTTGTTTGCAAGTCCTATGATACCGGAGGATTGTGAACGATTCTTGATGAGAATTTGTTTCTTTTGTGAATTCTTTCTTACTTTCTGCCGCACATAATCTTGCCAGGCCAGAATGCGATGCCCGCAGTTCCAAAATGTCTTAATTTTCTGCCATCCGGTAACTCTCCTCAAAAATCGCCGCCGCGATAATATAGACATCGTGCAGGTCATCCGTCCGCACCGCCAAGTAATCCCCCTCGCGCCCAAGCATGTAATTCTCCCCGTCCCACGCAGTAAAAACCTTTACGGTATGGTCAAGGCACTTTGCAAAAACGGAGGTTTTCCCGGTCGGCATACAGGCATGCGCGCGCGGGAGGATGGGCAGGATTGTCCCGCTCTCCCTCACATGGATGCTCGGAAGATAGTCCTCCGTGATCCTAAACTCCCCCGCAACTGCCCGGTAGCTGTGTTCAAATTTCTCTTTCCGGATCGGGTAGACTTCACCCCGCACGCCGACCATAACATAAACATCGCGCTCCACGGTCATCTCAATATCCGCCTCCAGCGTGCGGATCATGATGTGCGTGCCCTCCTCCAAAATATCCACAAGCCTTACAAAACCAAGCCGCTGCGGGATTTTCTCATACCTGCCCATCCCTTCCCGGTCAAACACATAATCCTTCGCGTACAAAAGCTCACAGCCTGCGCAGTATTTTTCCATGCGCCCATACAGATACCTGCCCGGCTCGCAGTCTGCCGCCATCAGCTCCAGATTCGTCTTCGGGATAAAACCGCCCGCTTTCTGCGCGTGCCCGCCGCCGTTTCCAACCCCCTGCACCAAAAACTCGGCAAGCTCGTTCGCGCGCACCGTGCGGACACAGCTTCGCACGGAAAGCTTGATGCCGTACGGCAGCTCACAGTAGATCACGCACAGGTCAACAATATCAACCTGCAGCATCAGGTCGCTGATAAAACCGAGGATATTCGGGTCACACGGCTGCGTTTTTACGATCGCAAAATGCCCTTCCTCCTGATATTCATAAGATCTTAGCGCATCCGCCGCGATCCGCATTTCCTCAAGGCTTAAATTTGTATTGCGCAGTTTTAATATCAGCCCCTCATGAAATTTAACACAATCACGCAGATCCCTGTCAACCGGATGGCTGATCTCCGAGAGGGAGTTGGTGTCCATGTACAGCCCGTAATACAGGGCGGTCGCAAGGTCTTTGTCCTCCCCAAGGTCATATCCCTCCTGCCCCAAAAGCTGCCAGACAAGCGCCGAGCAGCTCCCATAGCCGCTGCGGATATCCTTAAAGTCGGCCCCGTGCCCCATATCAATGTGGTGGTCGATCACCGCAACCTGCCCCGCGTCAAAATGCGTCACGTTGCCCTCCCCATACTGGCAGTCCACCGTGACCAAAAGTTCCGCGTCAAGGGGCTCCTGCTGATGTTGGATGGGGATATCCAGCGCCTCCACCATCAGCAGGAGATTTGCCTTGTGGATCTTCTCCCTCCCGCCGTAAATAAGTTTCACCTGCTTTTTCTGCCCCTGCAGATAGCGGTATATCCCAAACCCGGCGGCGACCGCGTCCGCGTCCGGATTGTCGTGGCACTGGATTACAATATTGTCAAAACGTGTCAATTCCCTTAGTCTCATAATAAAATACCGCGGCTCCTTTCCGTCTTCTTGCGCAGATATATCCCGGAATACATCCGTCCTTAATTCTCCGTGATCCGGTACGGGCTGATGCGCGTCCCCTCGCCAAAAAGCTCACCCTCCGAAAGCTGCACCACGATCGCCGGGCGGATCCCGGAACCTGCCGAACACGCATTTTTTGTGATCACGTCCGCCTCCCCCGTAAAACCGCTGCCGCAAAGCATAATCTCATGGGAACTGTCCGGGGCGGGCGTGCGGAAATACCACGGGATGGTCTCCTGTGAATACGAGTGGTAGAGCGGGTAGATGGTTCCCCGGCTCGCCGCGATCGCCGCGGCCGTCGGAGCCGCTTAGCGCGAAATTTTCTGCCCGTCCAGATAGCGCTCTGCCTCCTCCACGGACAGCAAAAACACGCGGTCTTGCGTGACACCGACTTCCCCGATGGAATGTTCCTCCGTCTCCACGGATGTTGTCACAAGCCGCGCAAGCTCCTCCTTTGTGAAATCGTACAAAAAGCCCGCCTGGTTCTGGTATCCGTTCACCCCGTCGTCCGTCCCTTTTGAAACCGGCTCCTGCCCCTTATAGCTTACCACACTGTCCGAAGAATTCAACCAAGCGCGCAGGTTGGAATATTCCCAGCTGTTATCGCCGAAGTATACGGACAGTGCGGAGCCGGAATATTCCCCATTCTCCGTCTTCTCTGCGTCATACGGCATTCCGGTCGCCCCGTATCCGTAAACACCGCTCTCCGCCACATCGTATGGCTTCATATCGATCAGTTTTTCCGTTAAGAGCAGTGCCGTCCCCGCCTTCTCGTCCACCGAAAGCACGATCCAGCGGATGCCGGCATCCTCCAAATCCTCCTGTCCCTGCGGGTAATAGCGGCCAAATGTTATGTACTCACCCGCCTTTATCGAAAGCGGTTCGCCGGATTGTGCCTCTGCGCCCTGCCCGCCTTCCGTTTCCGGGTTTCCTGTCCCACCGGGCGCACCTTCCCCTAAATCACGGCTTCCCGCATCATCCCCAACTTGTTCCGGCAGCTTCCCGGAAACCTCATCCGGCACATCCCTGCCGCCCGGCTGCACATTCCGCACGCAAAAAATCACCGCCGCCACGGCGAGCGCACCCACAGCCACGATGACCTTCTTCAGCCCGTGCCGTTTTCCCGCACCGCCTGCGTTATCGGCTGTACCCTTCCCCGCCGCCCCAAACGATTTTTCCGCTTTCGGTTCTACCTGCGCTTCTCCTGCCCCCTCCCGCGTACGCCCTTGTTTCGCCGCTTCCAAAAAGTTCCTGTCCGCCGCCGCTTCCGAAGCGGTTCCTATGCCGCCTGCCGCCTTATTCCGCGCGTCTTCCCGCGCACCGAAAATCAGGCGCGTGACCGCGTCATATAGTTCCTCTATATGCCCCTCCGGGTTATCCTCCGCCGAAAGCCACTGGTTCGCCATCAGAAAATATTCCATTGATTTTGTCGGTTCTACTTCCCCGATCTTGTAGGCGATAAACGGCGTATTTTTATTGACACAGCGCTCCACTTCGCGCAGGACATGCTGTGACCGGTTGGAATGCTCCGAGTAAATAAGCACAAAAACCTTCGCCTGCTCGATCCCCGCTATGATCGCTTCCCCATATTCGCTGCCCGGCGCAATGCTGCGCGGTGCCATCCAGCAGTCAAGCCCCCTTTCGGCCAGCTCATCGTACAACTTTTCCGCAAACACAGCATCCTTCGTCGAATATGATAAAAACACCTGATGTTCTTTCATAAATATTTACCTTGTTCCTTTCAAAAACAATCTCCAAAAATCTTTTCCCACATTTTCCATTATCAGCTGCATTTTTCATTATAATGGAAACACATGCTAAAAAGCAATATGTATTCTGCACAAATGAATTCACGGCAGCACTGGCTTTTGTGCGCATCTTTTTGGATACCCTATTGATTTTTTCAGGTTATTGTATATAATAGCAGACAAGGGACTGGTTTTTTCAAACCAACCGCTTATTTTTTTGTCAAAGGAACCGGTGCATACCGCACGGGCAGTCCGCGTTGATTTTCGGATTCAAAAGAATATTCCGGCCAAAATACCTTATGGATGGAGGTTTCTCATGGAAGCACAGTCAAAAAAAACCGTTTTTTGGGATTACGCGATGATTACCCTCGCCGCGCTCATCCTTGATATCGGCGTTTATGTATTTAAGTTCCCAAACAACTTTTCGTTCGGCGGCGTGACCGGTATCGCGGTCGTCCTCGCCCCAAGCCTGCCGCTTTCGGCCAGCACGCTCAATTTTATCATCAACATGCTCCTGCTCGTCCTTGGGCTCATCTTCCTCGGAAAAAGCTTTGCGGCGCGCACTGTGTACGCAAGTATCGTAATCTCCGTTATGTTAAGTGCGCTGGAGCATTTTTTCCCAATGGAAAAACCCCTGACGAACCAACCCGTGCTGGAACTCATCTTTGCGATCATCCTCCCTGCGGCAAGCTCCGCCATCCTCTTTAATATCGGATCGAGCGGCGGCGGCACGGACATCATCGCAATGATCCTAAAAAAATACACGAGCTTCCACATCGGTACGGCACTGCTTCTCGTCGATCTCGTCATCGTCATCGCGGCATGCTTTACATTCAGCATTGAGACCGGGCTTTTCTCACTCTGCGGTCTGCTTGCGAAATCCCTTGTGATCGACAGCGTGATCGAGAACCTCAACCTTTGTAAATATTTTACTATTGTCTGCGACGATGCGGAGCCAATCTGCGATTTCATCCAGACCAAGCTTGGGCGCAGCGCCACAAAATTTGAGGGCGAGGGCGTGCATGAGCACCACCACAAATACATAATCCTGACTGTGATGAAGCGCAGTCAGGCCATCCAGCTGCGCAATTTCATCCACACGACGCAGCCCGGCTCATTCATCATGATTACGAACAGCAGCGAGATCATCGGGAAAGGATTCCGGGGACTGAACTAATTATCTGCGGATAATTCCTGTTCTTGATCTGCCGCCGTATGACCGGGGCAGGCAAATTTCTTATTGAAGATCCTCTTCTGCCATGCTATACTGAAGTAGATTCAAACGATACAATCACCGGCTTAAGTGCCGGGTTAAAAACGAAAGGACCAACCATGCACACGACCGAATCAGCCGAAAACTATCTGGAAACCATACTGATTTTAAGCCGCCGCCTTCCGGTTGTCCGCTCCGTCGATATCGCGAACGAGCTCGGCTTTAAAAAATCAAGCGTGAGCATCGCGATGAAAAACCTGCGGGAAAACCGGCATATCACCGTAACGGAGGCAGGCTTTATCTACCTGACCGAAAGCGGCAGGCAGATCGCGGAAATGATCTACGAGCGCCATGAACTGCTCTCAGCATGGCTTGTCATGCTCGGTGTCCCGGAGGCAGTAGCCGCGGAGGATGCATGCCGCATAGAACACGTCATCAGCGCAGAGAGCTTTCAGGCGATCAAAAAACATGTAAAAGGGACGGCGCACTAATTTACTTAGTGCGGCAGCCCCCCATTTTCGGAATGCACAGTTTGTTCTCCTTTTCCGCCATATCAAAATAATTCGCTTATCGGCTCAGTCTTCTGAAATGCACAGTTATTGAATGGTGGGGAATCAGGATGCATTTTTGCCAGCCACTTTGCCAAGATATCTTGATGCGGCATTTTTCTCTTGCTGCCGCTTTACGATTTTTCAATTGTTAAAGTGGCTTCCCTCAGATTCGCAACGCGCTTTTCCAAATCCTTCTCAAATTCCTCCTGCGTCATGGACGGATCCTTTGTCGCTTTCCAAATCTCACACGGCATCTGCCCACATCCCGCACAATTTGCTTATTTATGTTTCCCCACCGCACAGGCGTAAATTCTGCATACCTGGCCTTTTTGCATATGGAACACTTTTCCGGCTGCCGCGTTGCAGCCCTTGCACTGCCCGTACAGACTGCATTTGTCGCATTCCGCGCCGCAGCAGCTCAGCCCTAAAATCTCCCGCTGCCGTTTTTTCGGGAAACCCAGCAGCACCAGACGGTACGATTTATCAAGCAGATCCTTTAAAAGTTCATCCGGAACCGCACCGTCCGGCTTTACCGAATTCCAGTGCTGTTTGTTGGAATAATATCCCGGCACGATGTCTTCATATTGCGATCGGAGAAATTCCCCCTCCGCTACCTCCAGCTTTAAATTGATGTAATATGGTTTATCTTCTTCATCCAGGCATACTGCCGCAAACATCTTATCCCCGATCTTATAGCGAACCCAGTTCCAGTCCGCCTGCAGATCCTTCGTCACCCCGCGCTTATTCAGCAAATATTCATCCAACCATGTGTATCTCATTTCTCCCCCATTCCGCCGCACAAACGGCATTTTACTCTTGTGGTTCGTCAACCTGCGTCCGATAATTCTTCTGCATCCTCAAGAGAATCTCCCCGATTTCCCTCCGAAGCGCGGCGGGCTCCAGGAGCACTACCCTGTCCTGAAAGCTCATAAGCCATGTCAAAAGCGATTCCCTATTGGTATAATCCCCTGTAAACAGCAGCCTCCCGTCCGCCTGTTCCTCAAAACAATGGATTCCGAACTCCTCCACCAATCGCCATTTACAATCCGGCGCAAATAATGCTTTCACCTGTATACCGCCCGGAAAAATCTGTTCGTCCCGCAGTTCCGGCGGGCGGACATGTCTTTTTTCAAAACCGGTATCCGTCATGTTCAGCCTCTCCATGCGGTTCAGCTTAAAAAGCCGGAAATCCTGCCTCCCCTTGCACCAACCGTAGACATACCAGCTCGACCAGCGGAAGATCAGGTAGTACGGCTCGATCACCCGCGCGCCCTCCCCGTTTGGCCCGTAATAGAAAAACTCGATCTCAAAGCAGCCGGCAATGGCCGTCCGGATCTGCTCGATTTTCGGGGCAAGGGCATCTTTATACCACGAGGAAAGGTCAATCAGCACGGACTGATCCCCCGCCAAAAAATCCGAGGAACCCGCGCAGAGTTTTTCCATCAGCTGCGCGTAGCGCTTCGTCCCGTTGACACTGTCCAGGCTCCTAAGACCCGCTAAGATATCCTGCATTTCCGGCCCGGTGAGCAGCGTCCGCTCCATCCGGTAATTCTCCATGACCGAGATCCCCCCGCTGCTGCCCTGCCGTGTTACAAGCGGGATCCCCGCCTTGCAAAGATCCTCGATATCCCGTTGGATCGTCCTTCTTGAAACCTCGAACTTTTCCGCCAGTTCCGGGGCTGTGGCACTCTCCTTTTGCAGCAGGACGGACAATATCCCGATCAGTCTGTCAATCTTCATAATACCTCCTTCCTGCCCATGGTATCATCCCAAACATGACAATAGTATGTCATGTTATAAAAATATATGAAAAAACGGTCAAACAGAATCCTATCGCTCCTGCCTGACCGTTTTTATCCTACCTCTATCCAAGGTCTTCGCACACCTTCCCTTTTTGCATTCATGCAGTTTGGCCTACGGCCAGTCCACCCTTTTACTTCGCGCCCTCAAGTACGCCGCAGATATAGCTTTCCATCTCCTGTTTCTTTTGCCCGAGAGAAACCGCCAACTCCCCGTACAGCTTTTCCTCCGCCTGCTTTAAAAAGCGCTCACTCGCTGCCGTGAGTTTCTTTCCCTGTTCCATGCGGGAACGCCTGTCCTCCCAGAGTGTCTTGATCACGCGCACCCACTCGCTGCACTGCCCAGATGCGATCGCCTGCCGGCATTTTTCCTCAAGTTCCTTGCGCTCCCCCGCCGCAATCGGCGTAAGTGCCGGGATCGCCTTAATGAGCTTTCCTGCTTCCGCCTCCGTCAAAATCCTCCTGCATTTTAACGTATCCCCGGATTCCACCGGACTGTAAACGGTTGCGTTGCTGTCATAGACCGGTTTTAAGATATAATATTCTTTTTTCTCTCCGGTCCCGGGCACATCCATCTGCGTAAATCCTGCCACACGGCACACTCCGTTCGTACCATGCGAAATAAAATCTCCTTCTGCAAACATAGCCACGCTCCTATCTGTGCTCTTCTCCGCCTCCTTGTTCCTCATATTTTATTTTATCAGACTTTTTATGTTTTTGTAAGACTTTTTCCTGCTTCTACTGAAATTTCAGCATAATTGCTAATTTGTACCAGTTTTGCATTGTGCATTTTCACCATAATCACAACGAAGCTGATTCCTTCACGACATAATTTGGGGTATTTCCTTGAAAAACCGTCCGGAAATTGATAAACTATGATACAAGCACTGTCTGCGCCGCGTGCAAATCTGCCTTTTGCCGGAGGCCAGGAAAAAAATATACACAATATAAAAATTTCATTTTGCGGCTGCCTTGCAGCAGAACGGAGGAAATATGGAACCGAGAATACAGACATTCGTCAGCATGCTTTTTGAGGACATTCCCTACTCCGAGGAAAGTTTTGCCGCACAGGAAAAAATCAAAGCTGCACTGGATAAGGAATACGAAAAACTTATGAAAACAGACACACCGGATTCCGTCTTTGAACAGCTTTTAGACCAATATAGAACCCTGTCCTCCCTTGCCGCGCTCGCGGGTTATCCGGAGGAAGCGGTAAAAAAATGGCGTTCGCTGGGCGATATCAAAAAACTTCCCGCCCTAAAAAAAGAGTTCTCGAAACAGAAACGGCGGATTTTTTTCCTCTCCCTGTTTTCTGCCCTTGCCATCTCCTATCTTTTTATGTCCATATGGCAGTGGCAGATCATTTTAACGGCCATCCCCTGCATCGGGATCAGCCTGCTGCTGTGGCACCGCCTCCTGCGCTTTGAGGCCAAAAACAGCTCCAAATGCTATGATACAGGGGCATTCCTTCATCTGCGCGCCTTATCGGACCAATACTTAAAGCGGCAGCTCAACAGCGTCTTTATATTTTTTGTTGTGACATCGGTATATTTCCTTACCCAGCTTGCCCTTTACTGGCTCGGCAGGTCAAAATCCGCCGAGGTCATGGAAAATATCAGGGCGAGCCTGTACGTGATGGAAATTCCGTTGTTCCTGCTCTTAAAAAACTCCCTCGGCATGCGATTGGTAAACCGCAGAATCGGCCTGGTCGACAAACAGAAATTCAAAAAGCACTTAGCCGGAATCTGCCTGTTTTCCACGCTCTGCTGGGTGCTCGCCGGCATCGCTGCCCTGCTGCTCCAGGAAAAAATCCATTACGTGTGGAATCTTTTTCTCTTTGTTGGCGTTTTCCTTTCGTTTTCCGCCCTGATTTACAACTTGACCTTGCGGAAAAAACTTACTTACCGCAATATTGTTATTAACAAAAAAAGGATTGCTTTTCTGGCCTCGCTCGCCGCCATCGCTGCCCTTTTCACTGCACTGCGCAAGGATACTTGGTATACACAGCCCTACATCAACGCCATCCCTGTCGTCGCACACAAAAGCCAGGAGATTACCTACAATGAGGAAACCGGCATCTACACCATCACGGCGCAGGAAGAGGATTTTAGAGTACTGCATTTGACCGACATCCACCTAGGCGGCAGCCTCTACTCCCTGCGCAAAGATTTAAAGGCGCTCCACGCAGTATACAAAGAAATTGAATTTACCAGACCGGATCTTGTCGTAGTCACGGGGGACTTAACCTTCCCGATGGGGATCATGTCCATGTCGCTAAACAATTCTGCCCCGGTCGGACAGTTTGCTGCCTTTATGCGCAACATCGGCATCCCCTGGGCATTTACCTACGGCAACCACGATACGGAAAGCCTCGCGACCACCTCGGAACAGGGTCTGGACACGCTCTACCGCTCCCTTTCCTACAAAACCTCCGGAACCCTCCTTTACCCCTACATCCAGCCGGACATTTCCGGGCGGAACAACCAGCTCATTGAAATCCGCAATCGCGACGGCAGCCTGATGCAGGCGCTCTTCCTCATCGACTCCAACACTTACACCAGCGAGGGCTTCAATGTCTACGACTATATCCACGACGACCAGGTGGAATGGTACGCGGGGGAGGTCGGGCGGCTAAGCCGGCAGGAGGGGCATACCGTCCCCTCGATGGTATTTTTCCATATCCCGCTCCAGGAATACCGCACGGCATATGAATTGTATGAGCAGGGCAGCGATGAGGTCACCTACTTTTTCGGTGAGAACGGGGAGGAAATGATCGACAAGATCTGCTGCTCCGACTATCCGAGCAAGCTTTTTGATACCATGCTCGCCTTGGGCAGCACGAAAGCGGTCTTTTGCGGGCATGACCATTACAACAATATGTCGCTCGAATACAAGGGCATCCGCCTGACCTACGGGATGAGCATCGACTACCTCGCCATGCCGGGGATTGAGCATGATACCGCCCAGCGCGGCGCAGAACTGATCACGCTGCACGCTGACGGGACATTTGATCTCGTGCAGGTTCCGCTGACCTCCATTGAAAAATGATGCCCCGCACCGCCTCTCACTCCTTTCCTTCCGCCGCAGGCGCATGGCAATGACCGCCGCAGGCGGCACAATTTTTGCCGCATTGCAGGGATTTTCCCGCTTTTTTGTCCCGCACCATACTGCGGATGATAATTGCCACAACTCCAGCCAGAAAAATAAAGACAATTGCTGTTCCCATATATGACCTCCTATTTTAGTTCCGCATGCTGCCTCCTGCCGCCATCACAGGGGGAGAAGTCTTCCTTCCTCCGTGCTCACGGAAGACTTCTCCCGGCGGCATCCGGCAGTATGCTGTTTTTTAGTTCCGCATGCTGCCTCCTGC
>ERZ808040.1977-NODE-1977-length-12531-cov-3.307853_pt1 | contig 12531 bp, 13 predicted proteins | sample MGYA00380191_ERZ808040 | MGnify/ENA primary metagenome ERZ808040 (study PRJEB31490, sample SAMN06133395) | mouse gut metagenome | isolation source: J6 | host: mice | place: China: Chengdu | collected 2015-05 ... | reverse complement strand
ACTGCGAGGGCTTTGAGAAGGTGGCCGCCGCCTGCCCCGTGCCCATTGTCATCGCCGGCGGCAAGAAGCTGCCCGAGCTGGAGGCCCTGGAGATGGCGTATAAGGCCATCCGGGAGGGGGCCCACGGGGTGGACATGGGCCGGAACATCTTCCAGTCCGACTCCCCGGCGGGCATGGCCCAAGCCATCGGCAAGGTGGTCCACGAGGGGTATACCCCCCAGCAGGCCTACGAGGTCTATCAGGAGATCAAAAACCGGCAGTAAAAAAGAGGGCCCGAGGGCCCTCCTCACGAAGGAGGAAAATTTATGTCAGCTGAGTATATGCACATCGGGATTCCCATCACCAACCGCAAGCCCAATATGACCTACAACGAGGGGGCCAAGTTCTGGGTGAGCCAGGTGGACGACTACGACTACAAGATCGAGTACCTGAAATTTGAGGAGGGCACCCCCTTCCCCGAGGAGATTCACCGCCATCCCCATGTGGCCTACAAGGTGGACGACCTGGAGAAGTACATTGCCGACGCCGACAGTGTGATCTGCGGGCCCATGGACGCCAACGACAAGGGGGACCGGCTGGCCTTTGTCTGGAAGGACGGGGCCATTCTGGAGCTGTATCAGGAGGCGTAATCCGGTATCTGATAGTTGTGACAGCAGGGGAGTGCGTGCGAAAGCAGCACTCCCCGTTTTTATGGCCCGATATCAGTCCACAGCCCTGACTGTAGTTCAATCATCGGGATTGATTGTCATCTGCATCGCCCGGAGCCCTTTTCCCCACTGTCTTTTTCCTGTTTTGGGTCACCCTCGGTTCAAATTCATCCACAGAAAACAACAGTAACAGGCGGGACACCTACTCCAGGATTTCAATATAGCCCTTATCGGCGTTTACAACAATGGTGTCCCCGTCCTTGACCATTTTATAAAAGGCCGGGTCTACCCGATCTACCAGCGGGACTTCCATGATGATTGCGCTGGACACAAGCACAGGCTCAGGGAACTGTATAATCATGGCAGCGGGCATGTTCTGGTGCATATTCAACTGATACAGGCCGTCAGCCTGTACGACGGAGCTCCCTTTTCCGCCTGGGAAAATCAGCACCTTCCTTGCAACAGATCTCCCCTCTAAAGAGTGCGCTTTTTCCATCACGACACCACTTTCCGGGTAGATCCGGTAAAAGCACATATTATCCTGAGAAATGACGGCCTGGCCTTTCGCCTTCCCCTCGGATATTTTGTGACAAGTAAATCTCATGCTATTGCACCTCCCCTGTCAGCGCGGTCTCAATGCAGGTATCCAGATCGCGAATTACAAAATTGATACCCCGGCGCGGAGGATAGTAGGCGCATTTGGGGGACTCCGTGACCCCCTCCTTGCCGGACAGATAGTGCCAGCAGGGCTGATCCGGACAGCTGTCTGGAATCAGCTCAGCTCCCGCAGCAGTCAGAACAGACCGTATGCCCATACGCTCCGCCATTTCGACCGTCGTGCTGGACACCAGGATGTACATGGGAACCGCCAGTTTCTTTCCTTCGATTTTACCGGCAATGTATCGGGTCTCCGCCAGAGAGAAGTGAGGACAGCCAAACATGGCAAAGTCGATCTTCCGATTGCCCGGATCACTGATTTCCTCCAGAATATCCCGCAAATCCTGATTCGTAATCACAACCTCGCGTTTGGGCGCTTTCCCTCCCAATGCAGTTCTCTGGTCAGGCGCCTCGGGGGTAAAGCCAACAACATGGTACATTCCATAGGCGCCGGAGGTATTCAGCTGGGCGCCCAAGTTACGCAGGGCCTCAGGCGGAATATGGCTGGGCAGGCCGGTGAAGACGGGGATGCCCTCTCCGATTTTTTTGCCCATCATACCCAGCAGGTGGTACTCGTAAGGGGTTTTCATATCCGCCTCTACGCGGACCAGGATATCTCCCTTTCGATTCTCGTCCAGCAGCAGGCCGTACCGGGGGACATAACCGGTGATGGCAGCGCACAGGGCACTGTTGGCCCCTTCACGGTTGGAGCGCGCTCCCCAGACCGCGTTGACATAGGGGGTGGCGCTGGATTCGGAAAAGGCGCAGACTTCACCGAAATTGGGGACATTTGAGCCCATATAAGGGGTGCAGTTGTAGGAGAGGACAGCTCCCAGCGCCTTGTAGGCGTTATGGGTGCGCTGCATCAGGTCGGCAAATTTCGGCTCTACCGGATGAGCGCATTCCCCGGTAAAATAGCTCAGGCAGAAGCCCGGGTTGACAGTGGGGGCTACCCGGCATTTTGCTCCGCCGGAGAGCATCTTTTCCGCAAACCAGAGGTCGGCCTCCTGATTGCTGAGGGCCACATGGGCCCGGGTGATGGGCACCATGCAGGGGGCGTCAAAGGCCTCGCCCAGGGCAAATTGAATCTTCATGGCATAGGCGGTGCCTTCGCCGTATTTGCCGTCCAGCATTGCTTTTTGATGGTCAGTTAAAATCAAAGTAATCCTCCTTCCGTAAGGCAAGCCGCCGAATGTTTCTAACAAAGAGACTGTTGACGGCTCGTTTTTACCAACAATAGGACTATTTCAGCATATCGGCGTATGGCCCCAGGTCATAGGGCTCATGATTCATTTTTTTCTTATAGGCAGCGTTCAGTGTATCGTAGGCCTTTTGGTCCATGCTGTATTTCAGCATTACGACTGCCCCGACCAGCAGAATAACACCGTTAGGAATCGTGAACAGGAGCCGGAGCCCGGCCAGGGTGCTGCTGCTCTGGACGGCAATAGCCGGATTATAGCCAATCATATCCAAGCTGATCCCCACGATCCACATTCCAATTGATGTACCGAATTTCATGAAGAAGCCAATGGCAGAGGTATACAGGCCTTCTTTACTCTCTCCACTTTTCAGCATCGCCACGATCCCACAGTCATAACACATCGAGTACAGCAGTGTCCAATATGCGGAGCTGCCCCATGCGACCAAAAGCGCGTTGATGACCGATGTGGCAAAGGTCAAGGGAAGCACCTGGACCACAAGGTAGGACATCCCATAGACCACCAACCCCAAAACCATTGTAGGCTTTCTACCGATCTTATTGGCCAAATATCCGTTTATTACAGTGAAAACCAGAAGACCGATCCCGTTAATCGTATACATAAGCGAAGAGGTCGCGTCGTTGAAGCCGTAGGCCTCCGTATACATATAGACATTGAGGGAGGATGCAACGCCAACCACAAAGTTTACAATCACAGTTGTAATCAGCAACTTCCGGAATGGTATGTTGCAAAAAGATTCTCCGTACTCTTTTAACACGGTTACCAGGGAGAATTTCCCTGTCTTTGGCTTGCTGATATTTGGATTGGCCTTCTCCTTGCCGCTGCTGGCAAAATAGGTTATCATATACGAAATCAACACAATGATTCCATATGCCGCACCGGTACAGGCCCAGCCATCCGCTTCGCTGCCGTGGGTGATATTTTGAAAAAAGCTCACTACCATCAGCGTAGCTCCGGTGGCAATCAGCATACCTACATTCAGCCCAAAGGCCGCAAATGTCCGGAGGGTATTTCTGCCCTTGTAATGATCACTGAGGTCTGCACCCAGCGAGGAGTGAGGAATGACGCACATTGTCCCGGCCAGCCAAAACAGGACGTTCAGCGCGACAAAATACGCTACCTTTGCCGTCCCTGTCAGGTTAACATTCTGGAACATCAGAGCAATGGCAATACACCAGATAAATGCGCCTTTAAACATCAGAGGGCGGCGGCGTCCCTTAGGATTTCTGGTATTGTCTGAAAAGTATCCTACCATGGGATCAGTAATGCCGTCCCAAATTACGGCAAGGAGGGAGACTGTTCCGGCAATCACGGGATTGATTCCGGCAATGTTGACAAGAAAATAGACAAAAAAGCTGTAGAATATGTTGTAACCAAGGCCTTCGCCGATGACACCAATGCCATAGCCAAGTGCTAACCGGCCGTCAACACCTAGTTCTCTCATGTATGAACCTCCTTATACTTTTAAAAAACGTATAAACGAGCAGGAAATTATCCCAATCTGATTTTGACCGAGTCCCGGTGGGCCTGCAGACCTTCCACCTCGGCAAAGCGCATGCAGTGCCTGGCCAGGTTGAGACAGCCCTCCTTGGACACAAACTGATGGAACGGGGTCTTGATAAAGGTACCGACCCAAACACCGTTGGAGTAGCGGGCGGTGCGCATGGTGGGGAGGGTGTGGTTGGGACCGGATACAAAATCGCCAAAAGCCACAGGGGCATAGTGTCCCACAAACATGGAGCCATAGTGCAGCAGCTGCTTGGCGACCTCCCGCTCGTTCTCCACCTGGACCTCCAGATGTTCAGGGGCAATATCGTTGGAAATAGCGATGGCTTCGTCGATGGAATCGGCCAAATAAATGGCGCCGTTGTCCTTCCAGGACTGGGCGGCTACTTCCCGGGTCTCCAGCGTGGGCAGAAGCCGATCCAGTTCCACCATAGCCCGGTCGATGACGCTCTGGCTGGTACACACCAAAATGGGCTTGGCATTGGGGTCGTGCTCCGCCTGCCCCAGCAGGTCGATGGCGACAAAGGTTGGGTTGGCGGTCTCGTCGGCCAGCACCAGCACCTCACTGGGTCCGGCCAGACTGTCGATGCCCACGTCGCCCAGCACCTGGCGCTTGGCCTCGGTGACAAAGCGATTGCCCGGCCCTACGATCAGGTCCACCTTTTTGACTGTCTGGGTACCGTAGGCAAAGGCGGCTACGGCCTGAGCCCCGCCCATACAGTAGATCTCATCCGCCCCCGCGATATCCATGGCCACCAGCACGGCGGGATGGATGGAGCCGCAGCCGGGGAAGGCGGGAGAACAGGCGGCCACCTGCTTGACACCGGCCACCTTGGCGGTGACCACACCCATCAGCGCCGAGCTGGGCAGAGGGTGCCGGCCGGCGGGGACGTAGCATCCGCAGCGCTCCACGGGGACCATGCGGTGCCCAATTTCCAGCCCGGGCACCTGACTCTGGATGTCCAGGTCTTTCAGGCACTCCCGCTGCTTCTCAGCAAAGAAGCGAATCTGTCCGGCGGAGAATTTGATGGCCTCCAGGGTCTCCGAATCCACTTTGTTGTAGGCAGCTCTTACTTCCTCGGGGTCTACCCGAACGGTCTGTATGTCCATCTTGTCAAACTTGGCGGCATACTCAACCAGGGCCTGATCCCCGTTGGTCCGAACATTGTCAATGATATCTACAACGGTCTTTGTCAGCTGTGCATCACGTTCATAGGTTTTTTTCTCGGGCTGCTTGAGTATTTTCATTGTAACCACTCCCAACTTGAATTTTTCCTGTCTGCGCCACAGTGCTTGAAGAATCGTTTCTTTTGAATGCAAATTTGCAAAGTGCAGAAGGGCTTTCCATCATGATAGATACTGCTGTGTTCTGCTTCCTTGTTGATACAGTATAAAGCTGTCCCCAAGGGACGGGTCAACATGACAAATACGCAAATTTTTATGGAGTATTTTTATTTAAATTGACGTTTTTAGTGCGGATATGACTTTGTGGTTTTATTTCACTAAAGAGATAATTTGCCAAATAGACCCCGCTTTTTGCATTTCCCAAAATAAAAACTTTCGTTTTCAAGGGCATGGCCACGACCGGACAGAAAAAACAAACCTGGCCCCAGGGGACAGGTTTGTTCAAAAAGAAAAAGCACAAGAGAAGCAGAACACTTCTCTTGTGCGATCTCTGGATATTTCAGGATTTAAACGGAATGATGATCCGGACGACCCAAAAGTCCTTGTTGTTGGTAATCATGGGACTAATGAGCCACTCCTCCACCGACCAGTTTTCCAGCCTGTAGTTCTGCTCCTTGGCCCAGTGGAGCAGGGCCATATAGGTGTTGTACAGGCGTTTCTCTTTGGGACTGCCGATGTGGATGGTAGAGACCCCGCGGAAGGCGGGGATTGTGTCATAGTGGGCGCAAGGCTTTTTCTGGTCCAGTACAGGGACGGCGATTTTATAGCCGTGGACCTGATGGTTAAACAGGCAGGCCTGGCTGTCAAAATGATCGTAGGTGGTATAGAGCAGAGCCCCAAAGGAGAGCGCATTTACCTCCTGGGTCAGCTTTTGAATCTGCGGCAAATATTCAACATCGAGACATCCCTCGTCCTCAAAGGTGGCGGAGTAGGACAGGGAGACCACATCTTGACGGGGAAAATCCACAACCTCCATGCTGAAGCTGCTATCCACCCCGCTGTGATGGAGCTTTAAGCAGGAGAGCGCCTCGGCCAGTTTTGCGTACACAATGGCGCTTTGCTCATACCGCTGTAAACTGGCCTCCAGATTTTCCCGGGCGGAGTTGAGCTGCTGCTGGAGTGAGCTCTGAATACTGCTCAGGTGCCTGCCGTAGATGACATTTTTCATCTCTGCCAACGACATATCAATATTGCGCAGCGCCTTGGCTGCCACGATTTCGTAAATGTGTTCAGGGGTGTAGGTACGGTAATTGTTTCCGCCCTGACGGGGGACAGCACTGAGAATACCTCGTTCCTCGTAGTAGCGAAGCTGCTTACGGCTGACACCACACAACTGACAGATCTCGTTCGTGTTATACTGCCCCATATGAATTATTCCCTCCCCAACCGACGTTCCTAATCTTTCGAGAATGAGCATCAGACTCCCTCTCTCATGTTACCTAAACACAAACCGACCAAGTTGTCAAGGAATTTTTCAAAATACAGCAGTTTACTGGCAGGGTTTCTTAGATATGGACAAATTGAAACCATGCGATTCATGTGTAAGTAGCTTCGGCAATTGTGACAAACGGCGAGGGCAGCATCCGAGAGGGGCCAGACGGTAGGTGGGAGGACCTTGATTTGGAGCAGGGTACCATCCGGGTTCAGCGGCAGGTCTTCCGGCTCAATGGAGAGGTTGGAGGACAGCAACAAATCATACAGGGACATTTTGCTCTACACATCTGTTGACACTGGTTTCCCGCCGGGCAGCGATATATTGCCCGGCAAATCCGATCGCCGCCGTGACCGCGGTCCCAGCCAGGAGTAGAACGGCATACTGCTGGGCAAAGTCCCCATTCAGATACTGGTTCAGGTTTGCCATTGTCGCCAGCAGGCCATCCGCATAGACGAAGCTGCCTATATTGTGGAACTCTATAAACAAAAAGCTGAGAGATGTGACAAGGAGTCCTCCCCCATGGAAGGCAGTAGCCGCCATGATAAACACATCACACCATTTCAGGGCACAGACCCCCATCAGCAGAGCGAGGGCCGCCACGGGGATCCAGCGATACTGTCCGAAGGGCAGGAGACTGGCCAGCATCGTCCCGATTCCCGCGCCTAACACGCCACCCAGCAGGAATATCCCCAGCTTATAGAGGAACAGCGCCAGCGCGGACACCGCAACTGCAATCAGGACAGCAAGCATCCAGGTTTTCCAGCTCAGCTCAAACCAGGACAGCGCTGCGCCGATGACCGAAGTGAACATTGTCGCAGCCAAAATTTGAAAATAGAACCGTTTCCCGAAAAAGCAGGAGACGAAGCCCAGCAGGGCGATGGCAGCGAGATACAGATAGATTCCCAGCATGTCAATGTTCACCTCCCATTTTAACCTGTCGGTTCAGGCTGGACCACCCGGCGAGCAGCAGCAGTGCCGCCGCCAGGAGTATTTTACTCATCATCAGAAATCGTTTCATTGTGTTTCCTTCCTTTCAATTTTTGTTTGGGGTCACGTCTGATGTGCCCCTACTGTACCACAGCAGATTTAAAGGAAGTTTTATGCTAATATAAGATTTCTTAAAAAAAGAGCCGCCGGAGATTCCGGCGGCGCAAGCTGATATCAGGCTGATTGGATGGGCAGTGTAATTTCAAAGACGGTGGACCAGCGGGAATCTGAGCTGTTCCCCAGACAGATGGAACCGCCGTGGGTCTCCACAATCCGCTTTGCGATGGACAGGCCCAGGCCGGAGCCTGTACCGCCCCTGGAGACATCCCCCATGACAAAGGGGGTGAAGATATCTGGCGCGACCTCTGCCGGTATACCGGGGCCGTTGTCAGCCAGGGCGAGGACGGCACTGCCGGCGGTAACGGAGAGACTAAAGTAGAGCGTGGTGCCTTGGGGGGTATGCTTCACCGCGTTCCCCACGATGTTGGCGAAGGCCCGCTTTAGCTGTCCCCGGTCGATCATGCAGAGGACACGGGTCTCTGGAATATCCACCTCCAGAGAAAAGCCCGCCAGCTCCAGGTCGGAATACTGCTCCGCTACGAAGTCCCGAAAGTAGCTGCAAATGTCCCCCTGTTCCAGATTCAGGGAAAAATCCGGGTGTTCCAGCCGGCTGTATTCATAAAAAGCGTTAATCTGCTCATTCAACCCGGCGGATTTTTGCTCCAGAGCGGCCAGACAGCGGGACCGCTCCTCCGGAGGGATCACGCCGTCCCCCAGGGCTTTGGCGTAACCCTGTATTACGGCGACGGGGGTTTTCAGGTCGTGGGCAATGCCGGCCAGCATTTTCCGCCGGGTTTCCTCCAGCGCCCTGCGCTGCCGCTCGCTGTCCTCCAGTCGGTGGGCCATGTCGGAAAAGCGGTCGAATATCTCCACAAATTCCCGAGGACCCCGGTAGCGGGAAACCAGCTGCCCGCCGATCTGATAGTCCCGGAATGTACCGCACAGCAGATCAAGGGGCCGGCTGATCTTCCGCCGCAGCCAAAAAATCAGCAGAACAATCAGCAGGACATACAGGAGCAGGAAATATTCAAAGCTTCTGGAGAGGCTGTCGGCCAGGCTCTGCAAGGTCTGGTCTCCCCGGCCATCAGGCCAGAACAGGAGGAGCGTATGGGCTTCGCCGTCCTCCGCCGCAAAAGGATATTTGCGCACAGAATACCCCCCAAAGCAGGTGTTGGAGAGCAGGCGGTATTTCTTCTCCGATATGGGCCCACACAGCAGGTCGCCCGACCCGTAGAGCAGCCGAAAGTCCTGATCCAGGATGAACAGCTGGCTCTGCCCTTCTCCCGATATGGTGATCTCATAGTTGGTTTGGCCGCCGGCTGTTTTCAGCTCGTTGGTAAAGATGCCGTATTCCGAGAGGACGTCCGGGATATAGGCGGTCTCCTCTGGCGACAGGTCGATGGTCATGCCCACGGGGTTGTAGACCACACCGCCCCGGCTGTCCAGAACGGCAATAGAGCCACCCTCCCCCAGCAGCCGGCGGACGGGAAACTCGTCATAGCGGCCGGAGGACAGCTGGGCATCATAATCCTTGACCTGCCGGAGATCAACAAGATTTGTCTCCACGCCGGAGAAAGAGAGGACCAGCGCCAGCACAAAAACGGCGATTACCAGCAGGGTGAAGACGATGTAATTGCCCAGCAGCATGGTAAACAGGCTCCCCCGCCTATTCTGCCTTTTCAATCTTATACCCTACCCCTCTGATGTTTTTGATATAGCGGATGCCGGAGGACGGGTCCTCGATTTTGTCCCGCAGGTGGGAGATGTGGACGGAGATGGTGTTTTCGTAGTTTTCATAGTACTCCCCATTCACCGCCTCGCAGAGCTGGGATTTGGTGAACACCCGCCCCGGGGATTTCATCATATGGCAGAGCAGCTTAAATTCTATGGGGGTCAGGGGGATCTCCTGGCCGTTTTTCCGCAAAGTAAACTGCTCGGTGTCCATTTCCAGCTCGCAGAGCGTAATGACGGAGCTGCCACCGCCGGCACCGTTCAGCGCGTAGCTCCGCCGCAGATTGGCGTTGACCCGGGCCACCACCTCCACGGGGTTGAAGGGCTTGGTCAGATAGTCGTCCGCCCCCAAATTCAGGCCCAGAATTTTGTCGTTGTCCTCCACCCTGGCCGTCAAAATCAAAATGGGGATGTTTTTGATCTGCCGGACGTATTTCGTCAGTGTGAAGCCGTCTATCTTTGGCATCATCACATCGAAAATCGCCAGGTGAACCTCCTCCGTCTCAATCAGCCGGTAGGCGGATTCGCCGTCAGCGGCGGTGAGGACACGGTAGCCGCTGCCCTCCAAATAGAGCCGCAGAATGTTTACAATGTCGCTGTCGTCTTCCGCAATCAGAACTGTATAAGTCATTTGATTCACCTCATGAGGTATGATAATTGCTTTGGTGGTAAAAATCAAGCCGCTGGCCAAAAATGCTCAAAATTTGATGCACAGCAAACAATAAAAAATGGATTTTTCAGGGGAAGAGCTAATTGATAAGTTTCTGATAACGCTGCGCTATCCTCCTGGCTATTGGGTCTCTGTTTTTGAGTTTCATATTATTATACCCTTGTCAAATACGGTTTGCGTTTCTCCATAACGATACCCCCTATGTAGTCGTATTGTCCTACATAGGGGGCTTTTTGTTTATCGTTTGTCTTTGCTGGAGTAGTTCAATCGGGAGAACCGCTCAATAGAGATTCGGGTCAGACATAAGGGATTTTCCGTATTTTTTCAGCTTATCCGACAAATACTGTACATCGTCCGGAAGGAACCTAAATGGAGGGCCACACAGGCACAGCGCGCCTATCACGTCACCTTCATATCCAAATAACGGGACGCTAAGACTCGAAAGTCCTACACGGAACTCCTCTGTACACAGGCAGTAGCCGTTCTGTCTGACGAACGTCAGATCCTCAATCAGTGCATCTGAGGAGACCAGTGCATTGGGGCCATACAGCGAGGGCCCGCGGCTGTCCCACAGCTTTAATACCTCCTCCTCCGACTGTAGGGACAGGAAGCATTTCCCCGAGGCGGTACACCACATGGGCACACAGGAGCCCCTGTGGGGACCGTTAATCAAGGAGGAGTGAGTGGAACAGGCAATACAGATCATTTGCGGCTCCTGAGGGACAAATATAAAGGCGGACAATTCCAGCTCTTCAGAAAGGCGGTCCAGCAAAGGCCGGGCCATCTGAATAAAAGGCCGGTGCTCCACCAGCCCGCTGCCATATTCAAACAGGCGTAACGTCAGCTTATAGGGAGCACTGCTGGAGTAGCGCCATTCGGTGTAACCCAGGGCGTACAGGGTATGGAGCAGACGATGCAGCGTACTGCTTGGCAGCCCGGTTTTTTCCGACAGCGCCAGCAGGGACAGCCCCTCCGGGTTAAGTGCCAGCACCTCCAGGACCTGAAAGATCCGTTCGATTGACTGTACCGGCTTATATTCTCTCTTCTCGTTATATTGGCCCATTAATAACAACCTCTCATTTTACCTACTTAGCCATTATTTCCCGGAAATCTTTAATTGTATTGTAACATAAAGATGTCCAAAAATAAAGTGGTGTAAAAATGAATATTTTCGCTTGACAAAACGCGACACCCATTGTATACTATAACAAAGTTCCACGATGCGGAAATTTAATTCATATTTTAATAATTTAAATTTATTATAATTGAAATAAACATTTATATTAAAGGAAATAAAATTTTAAAATTGGAGGCAATATGGACTACAACTATTTAGGAGGCACCGGACTGAACGTATCCCGCATTTGCCTGGGGACGATGAACTTCGGCTCAAAGATGGCAGAGCAATCGACGGTAGACGTGGCCATAGCCCAGGCGCTAGAGGCAGGGATTAACTTTTTCGACACCGCGGACCAGTATGCAGACGGCCGGAGCGAGGAGATGCTGGGGCAGGCGCTCGGTTCTCGCCGCAGCAGTGTGGTAATTGCAAGCAAGGTAGGCTATCCCTGTATGGAGAAAAAGGTGTTTAGCCTGTCCCGTAGCAGTATCATAGACGGCATCGAGGGATCGCTGAAACGGCTTGGCACCGACTACCTGGATATCTACTATCTCCACTCCCCCGACTACAATACCCCGCTGGAGGAATCCCTGGAGACACTGAACGATGTGGTACGGCAGGGCAAGGTCCGGTATATCGGGATGTCAAACTACGCCGCATGGCAAATGTGTGACGCAGTACATATCTGCCGCAGCAGCCACTGGGCCATTCCTGTAGTCTCCGAGACCTGCTACAACGCCCTGACCAGAGGGGCGGAGAGTGAGCTGATCCCCTTCCTGAGAGAAAAGAAAATTGGAATGACCGTATTCAACCCTCTGGCGGGTGGGATGCTGACCGGGAAACACAAGCGCGGCGTTCCCACTCCGGGTACGCGGTTTGAAAATCCAAACTACCAGAAACGCTATTGGCGGGAGGACAATTTCAAGGCGATTGATGAACTGACCGCACTGGCCGCAAATCTGGATACGACGCTGCTCTCCCTGTCCTACCGCTGGTGCCTGAGCCAGCCCTGGGTAAGCAGCATTATCACCGGCTTCTCCAGCCTGGAGCAGATGCAGGTCAACCTAAAAGCGGCCGAGGGCAGGCTGCTCCCCGCCGATGCGCTGGCCAGGTGCGATGAAATATGGGAGTCCATCAACGGCGGTCGGGTACAGTACAACCGGTAAATCTGAGCACAAGGGATAAGTCCCTTTTGCCCGTACCCAAACCGGGGTGCGGCAATACCAAAATATAATATATATGGAGGCACACAAAATGAAGAAACGGATTCTGGCCCTCTCCCTTGCAGCGGCAATGGCTTTGGCCCTTCTCGTTGG
>ERZ808040.1976-NODE-1976-length-12537-cov-7.091332_pt1 | contig 12537 bp, 14 predicted proteins | sample MGYA00380191_ERZ808040 | MGnify/ENA primary metagenome ERZ808040 (study PRJEB31490, sample SAMN06133395) | mouse gut metagenome | isolation source: J6 | host: mice | place: China: Chengdu | collected 2015-05 ... | reverse complement strand
TCGAATGTCGAATTGGGTGGGGTAAATGGGGTAAAGAGGGGTAAAAGTCATCAAAGTATAACAGCGGCACAGGCGGCGATTAACGAAAAGAGGAATTAGACAACCATATATTTACTTCTGTACCTTAACGGTGTCGAGAGAGGATGTAAGGGCATTTATGGCTGAACGTCCAGAGTACACAAAGGCTAACAGATTTAAGGATATTGTGGTAAAAGTCTATATATAAGTTCTGCAAGGGAAAGCAAAGTGCTTTCCCTTGTTTGATGTTTGGGAATAGACCCTATTTCGGGGTTTGTTCCCTTTTTTTATTCAATATCTTTAATGAAGGAGGTTCAGGTATGAACAACACAGCGTTAAGAGCAGAGGCGCAGAGCGCCAACAACACACACATGGTTTTTGCAAACGAGGAACATGAGAAGTTTTATTATGAGAAATTGGAACAGGCGAGGTATCAGGACTGCTATCACAAGGCTTTGATCTACATTCTCGGTATTTCTGAGGACACGAGGAATCATTTCAGCCAGATTTACGATATGAAGTCCGGATGCGTCAAAACAGAGTGTCTGCATCAGGGCTGGCAGACCAGCGGCAGCGTAAAGGTGGTAAGGCTTGCCTTTAACCTTTACACGGACGGAACGCCGGGCGTTGATGACTATAAGCGCAAGGACGAGCAGATCGGAGAGTGCAGGGGGTATTCCGTAAGCGATATTTTCTGCTGCGGCTACGCACTGTACTTCTGGCAGGGCATTCAGCTCCGTTACCCGGAATACTGCCGGAAACAGCGGTCTATCGAGGAAATCCTTGCAGAAATGGAGAGGAAACGTGCTGAAAATTCGACTGATGGGAACAAAGAATGATATTAAGTGGTTCGAGAGGATTCTGCAAAGACAGCCCAAAGTGGCTGTGACGGAAGTTTCCGAGCTGTACCGGAACAAGGGTACAAACAGGTATTACCGGGCTTATGTGGAAGTGCAGAAAGCCAACATCAAAGAAAAATCTAACTAAACGGAGGAATAAAACCATGTGTAAAGTTATAGCAGTCGCAAACCAGAAAGGCGGTGTGGGAAAGACCACCACAACAAGCAGCTTAGGGATCGGGCTGGCAAAGCAGGGAAAGAAAGTCTTAGTAATTGATGCGGACGCACAAGGTAGCCTGACCGCAAGCCTTGGCTTCACGGAGCCGGACAAGCTGGAAGAAACACTTGCCAGGGTAATGATGAACGTTATCAATGACGAGGAAACAGAAGCAGGTTATGGTATCTTAAAACATGACGAGGGGATTGACCTGTTGCCGGGAAACATTGAACTGGCGGGCTTGGAAGTATCGCTTGTAAATGTCATGAGCAGGGAGCTTGTGCTTCGTTCTTACATAGAGCAGATAAGGGACACATACAGTTATATTTTGATTGACTGTATGCCATCTTTGGGCATGATTACCATAAATGCCCTTGCCTGCGCTGACAGCGTACTCATACCCGTTCAGGCGGCATACCTGCCCGTAAAGGGACTGGAACAGCTTATCAAGACCATTGGCAGGGTAAAGCGCCAGCTTAATCCGAAACTGGAAATTGAAGGCATTCTCCTGACAATGGTGGACAGCAGGACAAACTATGCAAGGGACATCAGCGCATTGCTGGTTGAGAATTATGGAAACAAAGTAAAGATATTTGAAAACAGAATACCGATGTCGGTACGGGCTGCGGAAACTTCCGCAGAGGGCATCAGTATTTACCGGCATGACCCGAAAGGCAGGGTTGCGGATGCGTACCAGTCCCTGACAAAGGAGGTGCTTGGCAATGGGCAGTAAGGCAGGGAGCGCATCAAAAGTCAAACTGAACAGTTTTGATGATCTATTTGGCGGCGCAGAGAATACAGCAGGAGAGCAGATTATCAGTGCAAAGCTGAGCGATTTACATACATTCAAGGGACACCCTTTCCGTGTCCTTGATGATGAAAAAATGGAGGAAACCACGGAGAGCATCGGGAAATACGGTGTGCTTGTACCCGGAATTGTAAGACCGAGGGCAGGGGGCGGCTATGAGATCATCGCCGGACACCGTAGGAAACGGGGTTCTGAAAGGGCAGGGTTAGACACGATGCCCGTTATTGTCAGAAATTATACGGACGATGAAGCTACAATCATCATGGTGGATTCCAATATCCAGCGTGAGGACATTCTGCCGAGTGAAAAAGCAAAGGCTTATGCCATGAAGTACGAAGCGATGAAGCATCAGGGCAGTAAAGGCGGCAGCACCCTTGACGAAGTGGGGGAAGCTGCCGGGGAAAGCGGAAAGACGGTGCAGAGGTATGTGTGGCTTGCAAGGCTTTCTGATGAGCTGCTTGACATGGTGGACAAGAAAAAGATAGGAATAGTGCAGGGCGTGGATATTTCTTTTCTGACCGAAGAAGCCCAGCAGTGGGTATCTGTTATCCTTGAGGAAACAGGGGCGGCAGTGAACGCTTCCCAATCGGCAAAGCTAAAAGAGTATGGAAAAAATGGCGGGCTTACGCTGGAAATGGTCAGGCTGATACTGGAGCAGGAAAAGCCAAAGGAAAGAAAAGTAACGATTAAGAGCGATAAGATTAACAGGTATTTTCCGGAGGAATATTCCAATGATGATATAGAGAGCGTCATTATCCGGCTTTTGGAGGAATGGAAAGGCAAGCAGTAAAGGAGGCGGTAAAAATGGGCGAGCCATTGAAGTTTGATTATTACTATGGCGTAGAAGCAGAGCAGTTTTCTTTTTACCGTGTTCCCCGCCTGCTGATTAAGGACGAGCGTTTTAGGGGGCTTAGCAGCGATGCCAAGCTCCTGTATGGGCTGATGCTTGACCGGATGTCGCTTTCCATGAAAAACGGGTGGCTGGACGATGAAAACAGGGCATATATTATCTATACTGTTGATAACATGATGGAAGATCTGGGCTGTGCAAAGGCAACCTGTACGAAAGTCATTAAAGAGCTTGACAGTGATAATGGCATCGGGCTGATAGAAAAAAAGCGCAGGGGGCTTGGCAAGCCGGATATTATTTATGTAAAAAACTTTGCGGCAGTTTCGGATATAAAACCGGATAAAACAGCCGCAAATACTGACAAATTCACAGAAGTTCAAAATTTGAACTTCAAGAAGTTCAATAATTATACTTCTGGAAGTTCAGAAACTGAACCTCAAGAAGTTCAAAATACAGCCTTGCAGAAGTTCAAAAATCAGACTTCAAGAAGTTCAGAAACTGAACTTGCAGAAGTTCAAAAATCAGACGCTAATTATACTAACTATAATCAGACTGAAAATAACTATACTGAAAATAATTATACTGATATGAGCTATACCAATCCTATCAATCAATCTGTGGGAAGCATGGACAGCGCAGGCACACAGGGAAAAGATGATATGATTGATGTGATAGATGAAGCAAACGCATATATGGCGCTAATCCGTGGCAATCTGGAATATGAACACCACATGGAATATGACCAGTACGGCGATAAGGAGATGTATGAGGAAATCTACGAAACCGTCTGCGATGTGGTCTGCGTAAAGCGAAAGACAATCCGTATCAATGGGGAAGATTACCCTTATGAGCTTGTAAAGTCCCGCTTTTTGAAACTGAACAGCAGCCATATAGAGTATGTCATGGGCTGTATGAAGGAAACTTCCACAAAAATTACCAATATCAGGGCATATCTGATTACGGCGCTTTACAATGCCCCCTCAACCATGAGCCATTACTACCAGCAGGAGGTGCAGCATGATATGTATGGCGGAGGGTGGGAGGAAAAAGGAATTACTTAACAGAACTTCAAATCATTCTGCTTGCAGAATGATTTACACAAATGTCCAGAGGCGGCAAAAAAACAGAGCAGTTTATTTTTCTGCCTGCCCTGCATCAGGTGTAAATTCAGCGATGTCGTTCAAAGTAAAGCCATCGCCAAGGATATTCAGTATCATGTCCAGCGTGTGGGTGGTAACGGACTGGTTGTTTTTAAGCCGCTGTATCTGCGCCCTGCTGATACCGTGCTTAGTATAAAGGCTGTACTGGCTGATGCCGTTTTCCTTCAGGGTTTGAAAAAGTTTGTCGAATTTAATCATAATGTGCGGTATTTCCTTTCGATTTATGCTTGAATATGTCTAATTATGCTCCTATAATGGAGATGGTTATAGTTACCAAAATCGGAGATTAAAGAAAAGGAGAATATGGAGATGGATAAAAAAGAACTGCGGAAAAGATATGAGGAGCTGGACGGCATGGGGAAAGCGCTGCTGTTGGAAAAGCTGGCTTTCTGTAAGTTTGCAGACAAATATGATTTTGAAAATTATTTCAGGATAGGGGAACTGAGGGACAGTGAGCTGCTCTGCCTTGCCAGCTTTCTATACCATCAGGAATGTTTTCTGATGCTTTCAGACATGATGAACCGTTACAAGGAGAGGTTTATCTTTTCCGATACTTCCATTTTACGGGAGTTTGAGCCGGATGATACCCTTATGGAAAGGATTTCAAGGATTGACATTCTGAAAGATGTATAAAAAAACAGGTTTAAGGAGATGCAGGGGCTTATGGAGAAAAAAACATATATTACAGAGGCAGAACGTAAAAAATGCCGGAGAGTGGCTGATGCGTTTGCAGAGCTGGAAGATGCGGACGTTGTAGTAGTTGATGTAGGCAGGTACGGCTTTGTAAAGCTGCAATACTATACGCCGCCGATAGGCTTTGAGAATGATTTTACATTTACGGACAGCAGGGAGCTGTTTGAGGATTTATGGCAGGAATGGCTGAATATGCAGCTATACTGGATTGCAGAGGGAACGCCGCTTTTGGAAGATGGGTATGACGAGGTATTTAAGAGCCTGCCGGAAGAAAAGCAGAATGAGCTTATGGGCAGAAAAAAGCATTTCGCAAAAACAGCGGGAATAGAAATCATGTGAGCCTGCCAAAGTGTGGTGGGTGGCATTTTCGAGCCTTGCCGGAAGTGTGATTATCTTTTCAATCACACTTCCGGCAAGGTTTCAGGAGGTACGGAGGGTGAAGCCCTCTGTGTTAAAAAAATGATAAGTTGAAAACAGCGTAAGGGCGGTTATGAGTCAGCAGATTTATAGCCGTCCTTTTTATTGTTTTCGGACAGTATATCAGGAAAGTGAAAGTGAGGGATTGTATTGGAATCGTTACGGGATGTAAAGAGGGCAATGGAGCGTGAGGTGAAAAAGGGGAGCTGCCCGCTTGTATTTGACAGGCTGGAGTTTGGCATGAAGCCTTTCCAGATTATTACATCAAAGGAAAAGCTGGACGAAGTGCTTGCATGGCTGTTAAGGATAAAGTCTTTCCGGCAGTATGCGGAAAAGACCATAATCAACAACGTGTATATGGACTTGGATATGCTCTGCAAAAATCCGCAGTTTAAGCGCACCCATTCCGTCATAGACCGGGAAGGAATTTATGCAAGGGTGCAGAGGTATAAAAAACGGTTGCAGCCGGATTATGACAGAGGGCTTTGTCTGGAAACAGTGCGGTGCATTTTCACGCTTCCGGAGGGTGAAGCGGAAAAATACCGCATGACGCATGACGGGCAGGAAACCTATGCCTTTATCATGTCAAACAGATATATCCTCGGTCTGTTTACCCACTGTGAAGCGGCAAGGAAATCTGTTGTTCCAGACGGTGTGGAGTACGGACACCTTACGGAGCAGGAGCAGAAGATCGTGCTGCTTGACGGAGTGGGGGATGTACTGTTTCAGGCACTGCTGCTTGATGATGTGGAATATGGCAATGGTGAGCTGTCTGCCAATCTTTATACAATCTATTGCCTAAATGAAAAAGGATAACTTCTAGACATCATGTCCAGAAGTGGAAAGGAGAGATGTTGTGTATTTTGCATTGAAAATTGTCTTTTATATTACCTTCCGAGGGATTCCCCCTTAGTGCATGGTTTTTCACAGGAACGTAACAGGGAGGTGTTTCATGCAGGAGGAAGTAACACAGAAAACAATCGCCCTTGTGATTAAGACCGCAAAATTAGACGCTAACGTGCTGAAATCTGCAATGAAGATGTATCTGAACCACCGTAAGCAGAAAGCGCAGGAAACGCATGGAAAGACTTCTGTAAAGAAGCTCGTTGGCGATGGCGTGGGGGTATCGTCGATAGAAGTCACTGACGGCAATATCAAATCTTTTGAGCGTGTCGCAAAAAAGTACAATGTTGATTTTGCCATAAAGAAAGACAAGACAACCGAACCGCCGAAATATCTGGTCTTTTTCAAGGGCAGGGATGCCGACGTGGTAGCACAGGCATTCAAGGAATTTGTTTATGGTAATGAGAAAAAGAAAGGCAGGGTTTCCCTGAGAGAGAAGTTAAAGCGCTTTAAGGACGCAGTATCGCAGAACAAGAACCGGGAACGGAGCCGGGAGAAGAACAAGGACAGGGGGCAGAGCCTATGAGTAATATTATAAACGGCATAGCCAAAGATTTAAAATCTATCCCTGAAAAACTCAAGGCAAAGACCGGAAATATTGACAAAAAGAAACTTGTCCTGATGAACCTGCCATATGTGCTTGCAGGATATTTCTGTGACAAGGTGGCGTGTCTGTGGAGGGTATCGCCGGGACGGGACGCTTCCGCAAAGATGATGGAAGTCATGGCAGGGCTGGAAGGTTTATTTTCCAATCCCCTGCCGAGTTTCTATCCAAGGGATCTGCTTGTCGGGGTGTGCTGCGGAATCGCTTTAAGGCTTGTGGTGTATTTCAAATCCAAGAATGCCAAGAAGTTCAGGAAGGGCGTAGAGTACGGTTCCGCAAGGTGGGGCAATGAAAAGGACATAGAGCCTTACATGGATTCCGTATTCGAGAACAATATCCTGTTGACGCAGACGGAGAGGCTGATGATGTCAGGCAGACCCAAACAGCCGAAGTATGCAAGGAATAAAAATATCCTTGTCATCGGCGGTTCCGGTTCGGGCAAGACGAGGTTTTTCGTAAAACCGAACCTGATGCAGATGCACTCATCGTATGTTGTCACTGATCCGAAGGGGACAGTGTTAGTGGAGTGCGGAAAAATGCTCTTAAAGAACAATTACCGGGTGAAAGTGCTGAATACCATTAACTTTAAAAAGTCCATGCACTACAACCCTCTCGTTTATATCCGGAGCGAGAAGGACATTTTGAAACTCGTAAACACAATCATCTTAAACACCAAAGGGGAGGGGCAGCAATCCGGCGAGGATTTTTGGGTGAGTGCGACTTGTTCGTAGGCGGTAAAAAGTCTACGCACAAACGACAGATAATGTTGTTTGTGAACTGATAGTTTGATGAGTGGAATGAGAGGGTAACGCCTTGAAACGCTTACACTTGGTGGGCATGCATTTTCTGTAAAGGAATCTGTATGAAGCCCCATGACAAAGGCTGAGAGTAACCGTAGCAAAAAGCCAAAAGTTGCCGAAAGCAGTCCAGAGGTGGATTGTGTTACCTATAGGCCGAGTGTCTATAAAATATCTATGGTTAGTATGAGTGTCCTGGCAGACACCCTGACAAACCTGTGAATGTACGGGTCTAAAAGAAGACTGTATAGAAATGTACAGGTACGTTAATGCGTAGCCAGTGTGGTTTAGTAGAAATTTTCCCTACGAACGACCATGTTATGTTACAGGCATATCCAAGCTGGCAGGCTCATAGCAGGAACCTACGGATATATATATACAGATAGAACTATCGGAACATGGAAAGGTACTGGGTTCTGTAAAGAATAATCTGACGAAGAACAATAAGCGGATGAACCAGTGCTGAAAGGTAGTGCTCGAACCGATGATACCGCTTGCGTTATGTGAGGGGAGGAGGAATGGGCACAAGTCGTTGGTCAGTAACAGGCATTATTCAGTCACCATAAGGATTCGAATAAGACCAAAAGGGTCACTTCAATTCAAAGGGGGTGATGCCTTATGCCAAAAGGAAAGAAAAACCTATGTGTAGACAGCCTAAGGCATGCGGAATATTATGACATGCAATTTACGTTTGACAGTCTGTACCAGAAAAGCAGGGACGGAGAGATTTTTCAAAATCTTATGCGGCTGATTCTTGACAGAGACAACATTCTGTTAGCCTATAGGAACATCAAGTCAAACACAGGCAGCTACACAACCGGAACAGACAATCTCACAATTTATGATATAGGGAGTCTGTCTCCCGAAGTTGTAGTGGAGAAAGTCAGATATTTTGTCGCAGGTAGTCCGCATGGCTACCGACCAAAACCAGTCAGAAGAAAGGAAATACCAAAACCAAACGGAACAACCAGACCGCTGGGAATCCCATGTATATGGGACAGGCTGATACAGCAATGTATCAAACAGATACTTGAGCCAATCTGTGAAGCTAAATTCAGCAACAATAGTTATGGGTTCAGACCAAACAGGTCAGTGGAACATGCAATCTCAAAGACGTATTCGTTATTACAGAGGTCACATCTGCATTATGTTCTTGAATTTGACATTAAAGGTTTCTTTGATAATGTCAACCATAGCAAGCTGATTAAGCAGATATGGGCAATGGGTATCAGAGATAAGCAGCTTATTTATGTAATTAAACAGATTCTCAAAGCACCAATCCGAATGCCAGACGGTACAACGGTAGTCCCAGACAAGGGGACGCCACAGGGAGGCATTATTTCACCGCTTCTTGCGAATATCGTGTTAAATGAACTTGACCATTGGATTGAAAGCCAATGGCAGGACAATCCGATTGTGCAGGACATGGGGAAAATGCGGAAGATAAGGAACTCAATGGTATTTGACAGAAGCCATGCTTATTATGCCATGAGGAAAACCAATCTGAAAGAAATGTATATTGTAAGGTATGCAGATGATTTCAGAATCTTTTGCAGAAGCAGGGAAGATGCGGAAAAGACAATGGCTGCGGTTACACAATGGATTACGGTAAGGTTAAAATTGGAGGTTTCACAGGAAAAGACAAGGATTGTCAATGTCAGAAAACGGTATTCTGAATTTCTTGGTTTCAAAATCAGGGTCAGGGAAAAGGCACACAAATATGTTGTCAACTCCCATATATGTGACAAAAAGATGAGAGCAGAGAGAGAAAAACTTGTAGAACAGGCAAAAAGAATTGCAAGACCACGCCAGGGCTACACACAATTAGCGGAGATAACACTCTACGATGAAATGGTTCTTGGCATACAGAATTATTTTAAGATAGCAACAAGTATAAGCCTTGACTGTCGGGATTTGCACAGGGCAGTCATGACGGTTCTGACAAACAGGCTGAATACCGAAAAGGGAAGCAGGCTGAAAAGGGACGGCGGTGTTATGACGGAAAGCGAGAAGGAGAGGTATGGAAATTCCAAAATGGTACGCTATGTATCTGGGATAAATAAACCCATATATCCAATCGCATTTGTCAAATACAAGGTTGCAATCGGTATTAGTTCTGCTGTGTGTTGTTTTACTGAGGAAGGCAGGGGCAGACTGCACGAAAACTTAAAATTAAATAAAACCGTTATGTCTGGATTGTATAAACAAAAAATATATAATCACAGTCTGGAATATCTGGATTGTAGGCAGTCACTGTTTGCCGCCCAGCAGGGCAGGTGTGCGGTAAGCGGGGAAATTTTTAAGAGTGCGGAGGAAATAGCCTGCTGTTTGAAAATATCTCCTAACAATGGCGGAAAGGAGCAATACAGAAACATGGTACTTGTGGAAAGGAAATATGAGCCACTCATACAAGGCAGAAAGAAAGATGTACTGCAATATCTCGAAGCGCTAAGACCAGATAAAAAGATACTGGACAAAATAAACAAACTTCGACAGAAGAATGGAAAGTCAGTAATAGGATAAAATAATTTCTTTTTGGGATTGATTAAATGCTTTGCAAATATCAACGATGGGACGCCGGATGCGGTGAAAGTCGCATGTCCGGTGTTAGCCGGGGGAAAAGCTGGAGATAGTATCAAAGGATTACCTATCGGAACAAGCCGAAAAGCTCTATTATACTGCACTGATCGGGTACATCTGGTATGAGTGCGTGGAGGAAGAACAGAATTTCACTACGTTGCTTGACATGATAAATGCCAGCGAAGCAAGGGAGGATGACGAGGAATTTAAAAATCCCGTTGATTTGATGTTCGATGAGCTGGAGGAAAGAGAGCCGGAGCATTTTGCGGTAAAGCAGTATAAAAAATACAAACTGGCGGCGGGCAAGACAGCGAAAAGCATCTTAATTAGCTGTGGCGCACGTTTAGCCCCCTTTGACATCAAGGAGCTGCGTGACCTGACAAGCTATGACGAGTTGGGACTGGATATGATTGGGGATGAAAAGACAGCGCTGTTTGTCATTATCTCCGATACCGATGACACATTTAATTTTATCGTGTCAATCATGTATACGCAGCTTTTCAATCTGCTCTGTGACAGGGCGGACGATGTGTATCATGGCAGGCTGCCCGTCCATGTGCGCTGCTTGCTCGATGAGTTTGCCAATATCGGGCAAATACCAAAATTTGAGAAGCTGATTGCCACAATCCGAAGCCGGGAAATATCAGCTTCCATTATCTTGCAGTCAAAGTCGCAGCTTAAAGCGATTTATAAGGACAATGCCGACACCATTGAAGGGAATTGTGATACCACCTTATTCCTCGGAGGGAAGGAAAAGACCACCTTAAAAGAGATGGCGGAAATTTTAGGTAAGGAAACGATAGACCTTTACAATACCTCTGACACAAGGGGTACGTCGCAGTCCTACGGTTTAAATTATCAAAAGACCGGAAAAGAATTGATGTCGATGGATGAGATTTCGGTTATGGATGGTGGAAAATGTATCATGCAGCTTAGAGGGGTTAGACCATTCTTCTCCAATAAGTTTGACATCACAAAGCACAAGCAGTACCGGCTTCTGTCCGATTTTGATGACAAGAACGCCTTAGACATCGAAAAATATGTGAAAAACCTGTGTAAAGCAAGAGTCAGGGACAATGACACCATTGATGAGGTGGAGGATGCGGGCGTGATTGAAGCATGACAACTGAATATGGAAAAAACTGAATAGGGAACTTGTAAACCAGCAACAGGACTTCTGGACAAAAAGTCCAAAAGTTACGGAAACGGAGTTTTGAATGTACTTGGGAAAGGACAAAACAAAGCGTCCGGCATAGCCAATCGCCAAACTGAATATGCCGGATGCCCGCAGGGTTCTTCCTAAAGGATTGCCCTGTCTTTATCTTACCATAAGGCAGGGCATTTTACACGAAAAACTCTTTCGGAAACTAGACAAAAATTATTTTTGAGAAAGAAAGAGGTAGAAACATGGCATTTTTTACAACAGCGGTAACAGGTGTAAATTGTGAGTAAAGTGAAAAATGGGAAGAATAAGCAAAGTGAAAATCTGGTGTATGTAGATAGCCCTCATAAAAGAAACATGGTAAAATCTTAGAAGAAACGAGGTAAATCAATATGGAAAAGCAGGTTTATATCACAGAGGAAGAACGGGCAAAGTGCCAAAAGGTGGCGGATGCGTTTGCGGAGTTGTATGAAATGGAAAATATCGTAGTGCTTGATGCGGGCAGATATGGTTTTGTGGAATTGAAATATTATAAGCCGCCGTATGGATTTGAAGAAGATGCAACCTTTACGGACAGCAGGGTATTGTTTGATGCGCTTTGGCAGGAATGGTTTAATACAACACTATATCTGACAGCAAAGGAAATGAAGTTAGATGATATTCTCTATGGGGAAGTATTCAACTGCCTTTCAAAAGAAAAACAATCGGCAATTATCGGGAGAAAAGCTGACTTCGCACAAAAGGCAGGTATAACTCTATAAAATGAGTTTTACGAAAAGAAAACACTCTATGTAGAGGATAAAAAAGATTAGAAAGGCTCTGTGTACGATAATATGCAGGGCTTTTTGCTTTTGGACATAATGTCTAAAAGTTATAAAAAGGGAATGAATGAGATGGATTCCGTAGGCGTAGTAGCATTGTGGAAAAGTGTATAACTGCCTGTTTTATGGAGTTGTGGGTAACTCTGTTTGCAGGACGTGGGAAAGCTGCACTTTGCTTTTCCATGTGCTGTGAATAGAGTTATCCATGACGGAATAGGCAGTTATACACTTTTCCATGATGCGATTTTGTAATATGTTCACGGTCTAGGATTGCTCGAGAAGTATATGTTAGTTTTATAGCCTTCATGCAGTCTGCTCTCTACGTCGATTGTTCCGTGATGTGCTTCAATAATCTGCCGTACTAAGAGAAGTCCTAAACCATGACGAAGATCTAAGCGGTCATCGATACTTTCCATGTAATGTGGTTTGTTTTTCAGTTCTTCTAACTTTTCAGCAGAAATACCAATACCATTATCCTGAACGGTTAAAAGCAGTCTGTTTTCTGTTATTTGCAGTGACAAAGTAATTATGCAGCCTTTGGGATTGCTGTGAATGCTGTTTTGAACCAGATTATTGACGGCTCGTGTAATCAGTTTTGTATCACATTCTATCATGCTGTTTTCAGCGTCAGGAGAAATAGTTACCTCTAAAGAATAGAAATCCGGCAG
>ERZ808040.1975-NODE-1975-length-12542-cov-6.541356_pt1 | contig 12542 bp, 15 predicted proteins | sample MGYA00380191_ERZ808040 | MGnify/ENA primary metagenome ERZ808040 (study PRJEB31490, sample SAMN06133395) | mouse gut metagenome | isolation source: J6 | host: mice | place: China: Chengdu | collected 2015-05 ... | reverse complement strand
ATGGCGCACACCTTGAACAGCTTCCGGGTCTGGGCCTCCACGCCCTTGGCCCCGTCGATGACCATCACCGCGCTGTCCGCCGCCATCAGGGTGCGGTAGGTGTCCTCGGAGAAGTCCTGGTGGCCGGGGGTGTCCAGGATGTTGATGCAGAAGCCCTCGTACTGGAACTGCATGACCGAGGAGGTGACGGAGATGCCCCGCTGTTTTTCGATCTCCATCCAGTCGGAGGTGGCGGCCCGGGCGTTCTTCTTGCCCTTGACCACCCCCGCCTGGGCGATGGCCCCGCCGTAGAGCAGGAATTTTTCCGTCAGGGTGGTTTTGCCCGCGTCGGGGTGGGAGATGATGGCGAAGGTCCGCCGGCGCTTGATTTCTGATTCGTATTGAGACATGAGAGTTCCTCCTGTTTCGATTTGGTGTTGGAAGAAAACGGTCATTTACATGGGAAGAACCTCCTAAATAAAATCACAACTTGACCAGTATACCACAATCATCCGGAGAAGAAAAGATACATGATTCCATAAATCGAAATTGTTATTTCCGATTCGGTTTTCTTTTGACTGCCAGCAATTTCATGTAATCGTCAAAATCAGCCGTGCTGGTCGGTTCAAACATGACCCATTTCCCATCATGATAGGTTTTTGCCTCATCATATTGCCTGCAAACGGCGTCGGAAAGAGTACCCCTGATATCTTCAAATTTTGTCCTTTCATCTTTTCCAAAGATCATCATGAATCCAACGCAGTGACTTTTAGCATACAGGCAGCAAAGTGTTTTACCGCCTCTGCGGTATTTATACTCATAGGCCCAATTTTTACCGCCGGTATTCCATACTCGTTCCATATCGTATTTTTCATCAATGGCCGAACATAACGCCTGCCAAACTTCAAACAGAGACTGTCCGAGCAATTCAGTCATGGTTGATTGAGACGGTGTATTTTCAAGCATGGTATCCCTCCATATTTTTTCGATTTGCAAAACCTCCCAGAAGGTCCCAATAGGTTGAAGCGCCCTACAGCACCATATGGGCGTGCCGCGTCACATGGCACCCCAGATTGACCGCGCAGGGCAGCCCCGCGATGTGGGTGCCCTGGGTCAAAATCGCGGCGGACAGGGCGGTGGTCCGCCCCCCCAGCCCCTGGGGGCCGATGCCCAGCCGGTTCACCCGCTCCAGAATCCGCTCCTCCATGGCGGCGTAGAAGGGGTCCGGGTGGCGCTCCCCGGCGGGGCGCAGCAGCGCCCGCTTGGCCAGCTCCGCCGCCGCCTCCGACGTGCCCCCCAGCCCCACGCCCACCACCACCGGCGGGCAGGGGTTGGACCCGGCCTGGGACACGCAGTCCACGATGAAATCCTCCACCTGCTCCACGGTGACGGAGGGGTTGAACATCTTGAGCTTTGTCATGTTCTCGCTGCCGAAGCCCTTGGGGGCCACGGTGATATCCACCCTGTCCCCGGGCACCATCCGCAGGTGGAGGATGGCGGGGGTATTGTCGTTGGTGTTCACCCGCCGGAGGGGGTCCCCCACCACCGACAGCCGCAGATGGCCGTCCAGGTAGCCCCGGCGCACGCCGTCGTTCACCGCCTCCTCCAGGGAGCCGCCGGTGAGATGGCAGTCCTGGCCCCAGTCCAGGAACACCACCGCCATGCCGGTGTCCTGACAGATGGGCAGGCCCCTGGCCTCCGCGAACTCATAGTTCTCCACCAAATCCCCCAGGATGGCCCGCCCCACCGGGGAGGCCTCGGCTTCCCGGGCGGAGCGGATCGCGTCCCGCAAATCCTGAGGCAGGACGGTGTTCGCCTGGATGCACAGCGCCCGAATGGCGCCGGCCAGGGCGCTCGCTTCAATTTCCCGTACCATTCAAATGACCTCCCGTCCGTCGATGAGCACATGGGTGACCTTGGTGCGCCAGTGGAAGGGGTGGCCGTCCATGACCACAATATCCGCGTCCTTCTCCGGCGCCAGGGAGCCCAGCCGGTCCCCCACCCCCAGGATGTCGGCCGCGTTGATGGTGATGGCGGCCAGGGCGTCCTCCTCGTCCATCCCCGCCCGGGCCGCCATGGCGGCGCAGAAGGGGAGCAGGGCGATGGGAATCTCCGGATGGTCGGTGCAGATGGCCGTCTGCACCCCCGCCCGGGCCAGCACCGCGGTGTTCTCCATGGTGAGGTTCCGGAGCTCCGGCTTGCAGCGGTCCATAAGGAAGGGCCCGGTGATGACGGGAATGCCCTCCTTTGCCAGAACGTCCGCAATCAGATAGCCCTCGGTGCCGTGGACAATGGCGCAGTCCAGCCCGAATTCCTTGGTCAGGCGGACGGCGGTAGCGATGTCGTCCGCCCGGTGGGCGTGGAAATGGGCGGGGAGCCGGCCCGTCACCACCGGGCGGAGGGCGTCCAGGCGGATGTCAAACTCCGGGTCGTCCAGGGCGTCGTCCGCCGCGGCGCGGGCGCACTTCACCTCGTAATTCAGCGCCTGGGTGAGCTTGTCCCGGATCAGGGCGGCGGAGGCCATACGGGTGGCGGGGCCGTGGCCCTTATGAATCCCCTTGGGGTTCTCTCCCAGGGCAAACTTCATGGCGGCGGGCGAGCGCACCGCCATCCGGTCCGCCACCGTGCCCGCCGTCTTGAGCAGCACGGACTGCCCCGCGATGGGGTTGGCGGAGCCGGGGCCGGTGTGGACGCAGGTCACCCCCGCCCGGCGGGCCTCCTCGAAGTAGGGGCTGAAGGGGTCCACCCCGTCCAGCGCCCGCAGCTCCGGGGTGCAGGGGGAGGGGGATTCGTTCAGGTCGTCCTCCTGGGGGGCGGAGCCGTACAGGCCCACGTGGCAGTGGGCGTCGATGAAGCCGGGGAGGATGTGCCCTCCCCGGGCGTCGATGCGGCCGGCCGGGTCTCCGTCCTCCGGCAGGGCGGACATGGGCCCCACCTGGGCGATGCGCCCTCCCCGGGTGCGCACAAAGCCGTTGGGGATGGTACCCGCCTCCATGGTGTGGACAACTCCGTTGACGATGAGCATTGCTGTTCCTCCTCTGTCAGGATTCGACGGGCTTTGGCCCGCCGCCGTGGTATACTGTAAATGCGGCACAGGCCGCGGCATGGGCCCAGCCCATGCGGTCATTCCATTCTCCCGCGCAAATAGACCCTTGGGCTCTTTCTCTTCGGGGAAAGAGCCGATTTTTATGGGAGAAGCGCGGAGAAGCGGGCAGCGAGGGAGCTTGGACCGGAGCGAGCTTTGCAAACCAGGAATCGCGGAGCGATTCTGTTTGTGAAGCGAGGCGGAGGGAAAGCGACCGAACGCCCTGACCGCTTCGCAGCGTGACAGCAAAGAAGCGCGGAGCCGTCGTGAGCAGCGCGGATGGAGCGGAGCGATTCCGCGTAAAAAAGGGGGACGCGCCAGCGTCCCCCTGTGATCGGCTACCTTCTTCCGCCCCTGCGGCTGCCCCGCTTTTCATTCATATGCAGCTCGGACAGCTTGCTGTCGGAGCTGGCCATAAACTGCTTCAGCTGGTCCTCAAAGCTGGCCGGACCCCTGGGCTGAGCGGGCTCCGGCGTAAAGCCGCGGCCGGCGCCGGGACCAGGGCCGGGACGGCGCCCCTGAGGGCGGCGGTCTCCTCCCTCCGGGCGCGGACCGGGCCGGCGCTCCGGACGGGGCGGAGGGGGCAGCGCCTGCTTGATGGACAGGTTGATCCGGTTGTTGTCATCAATTCCGATGACCTTCACCTTCACCTCCTGGCCCTCGGCCAGCAAATCGTGAACGTCGTTGACATAGGAGTACGCGATCTCCGAGATGTGCACCAGCCCGGAGCGGTTTCCGGGCAGGGACACAAACGCGCCGAACTTGGTGATCCCCGTCACCTTGCCATCCAAGATAGAACCAACTTCAATCCCCATAAATCTCTTTTTTCCCTCTCAATATGTATGGATTTTTGTCCGTGAGCCCGACGCCCACACAGTTTTTGCTTTCGCTTTGCTCCAAGCTCCCTCGCTGCCCGCTTCTCCGCGCTTCTTTGCTGTCACGCTGCGCCTGTTCGCGACGCGCGGCTTCGCTCCGTCTCAAGCAAAACCCGGCCCCGCTGTGCGGGCCCTGGGCTTTTGCTTTCGCTCCGCTCCATCCGCGCTGCTCACGACGGCTCCGCGCTTCTCAGCTGTCACGCTGCGCCTGTTCGCGACGCGCGGCTTCGCTCTGTCTCAAGCAAAACCCGGCCCCGCTGCGCGGGCCCTCGGCTTTTGCTTTCGCTCCGCTCCATCCGCGCTGCTCACGACGGCTCCGCGCTTCTTATTTCGTCGGGTCCACAAACTCGATCTCCCCCGGCTCCACCAAACCAAGACGGCTCCGGGCGATGTCCGCCAGGTAGTCAGGGTCGCCGCTGTGGGCGATGCCGTCCTCCAGCGCGGCGTTTGCCTCCCGCTGCTCCTGGACCTGACGGCTCAGCGCCTCCCGGTCGCTCTTGGCGGCGTTCAGCCTTGCCTGGGTGGACAGCAGAGCGGCGGCCACGGCGGCCAACAGCACCAGTACCAGCAGCTTTGTGGCCATGCCGGCCCGTTTTACCTTCACCTTCACGCGGCTCCGCCCCCCTCTCCCCGTCTCTTGCGAAACGGTATAGTATATTTATTTTATACCACTCCAGCCAATTTTGGAAGTGTTTTTTTCGAATTTTCAAAAATTTTTTTGTCTGCCGCCCCGCCAGCCGGACCGGGGCCGTAAGCAGCCGGAACACCGCCTGTATCCCCCCGGCCAGCCAGAGCAGGGCGGGCAGCATCAGGCGGCTGAGGGTGAGGAAGTACAGCCCGCCCCCCAGCGCCGCCGCCGCCACGTGATAAATGCGCACCTGCCCGTCGTCGGACAGCAGGGTGAGGGCAAACAGCCCCGCCGTGGCCCCCAGCCAGAACAGCAGGTCCAGCAGAAAGGCCAGCGGGGCCAGCCGAAGGCTCCGGCGCAGGGTGCGCATTCCGTCATAGACCAGGCCCAGCAGAACCCCCAGCAGGCACCCCTGCCCAAAGACCGCCGCCTGGCCCAGAATATCCACATGCATGGTCAGCGCAGCAGCCGCGCCAGGAAACCGCCCCGCCCCCCGGCCGCCTCGTCCTCATAGGTGACGGCGTCGATGTCCCCCTCCACCTTCAGGTCGCCGCCGTCCAGAGACAGCTTCTCAATGTGCAGGTTCTCTCCGGCCACCACCATGGGGCCCTTGGAGGTGGACAGCACAATGGTATTCTCATCAAACCGCTCCACGTCCTCCACCCCGGACACGGTGAGGCTTTTCCGCTCCTCAATCACCACGTGGTGGGGGGCGGACAGCCCGCCTTCATACGCCATAATTGGACCATCTCCCTTTGCCTTGATGGTCCATTCTATGGGGTTTGTCCCAGGATTATGTATGCAATTCACCCGCCGGCCCGAACTGCCTGTACGTCATCCAGTCCGGCAGCCGCCGCCTGGTCTGCTCAGACAGAGCGGCGGGCAGCTGGTCCAGGGCAAAGAACCGCAGGTCCTCCACCTCGCCCGCCTGACACTTCAGCGTCCCCGACCAGTCCCGGCAGGCGTAGGCGAACTCCACGTTGTACACCTCGTCCCCGTTGGGATAAACGTGGTACTCCGACCGCCCGGAATAGGTCCCGTACAGCTCCAGGGTATGGGCTGTGAGCCCCGTCTCCTCCAGCAGCTCCCGGCGGGCGGTCTCCTCCGCCGACTCCCCCGGCTCCATGGAGCCCGCCGCGGAAAAGCTCCACTGATGGTTGTCCGTGCGGAGCTGGAGGAGGACCCGCCCCTGACTGTCCTCCAAAATGACGCTGGACCCCGTCTGAATCAGGGGGCGGTGGCCCACAAAAGCCCGCAGATCCATGATATAGCCCATAATAACCTCCCCGCAGCCCTGTATTTTTCCTGTTCCGGCCGCGTATCCACAGTGTACCACCGGGAGGCGCTCCCGTCAAACGCGCCGTTTAAAAGGAAGGGTGCACGTCGTCGCCCCGGGCCCGCTCCAGGTCGATCCGCTTCTTCCGCTCCGACGCGGAGGCCAGCATGGCGGACAGCGCCTCCCGGTCGCCGGACTGGATGGCCTCCCGGTATGTCCTCAGCCGCTCCTCCAGCGCCCCCACCACCCGGCACAGGGCCGGGGCGTTGAGGGTGAACAGCTGGGTCCACATGGCTGGGTCCAGGGCGGCCACCCGGGTGCAGTCCCGGAAGGAGCCCCCCTCGAAGCCCTTGCAGGAGAACAGCCCCTCGTCGGCGCACACCGACACGGCGATGACGTGCATCAGCTGGCTGGTGTAGGCGATCATCTGGTCGTGGCGCTCCGGGGTGGTGACGATCACGTCGCCGAACCGGCACCAGTCCGCCATCCGGCGCAGCAGGTCCAGGTGCTCCTGGGCGGCGTTCGGGCCGGGGGTGACGATGAAGTGGGTGTTGCGGAACAGCCCCGCCTCGGCGTTGGCGATGCCGGACACCTCCTTGCCCGCCATGGGGTGGCAGCCGATGAAGTCCACCCCCTGGGGGAGGCGCCGCGCCGCCTCCATCACGGCGGTTTTCACGCCGCACACGTCCCAGATGAGACAGCCGGGCTTGAAGCGGTCCCGGTGGTCCTCCAGAAAGGCGGTGATGCCCGCCGGGTCCTGGCACAGCACCACCACATCCGCGCCGGGCAGCTCCCCGGCGGGGTCGAAGGTGAGCCGGTCCGCCGCGCCCATGGCCTCCGCCCTGTCATGGGTGGCCTGGGAGCGCACCGCCCCCACCACCTCGAAGTCCTCAAAGCCCTGGAGGGCCATGGCCAGGGAGCCGCCGATCAGGCCCAGGCCCACCACTAAGATTTTTTTCATGTGAAATACTTCCTCCTATTTTGTGCGCCTGCCCTCACACTTCCCGTTTGTCATGCTCGGGCTGGGCGCATGGCCGGGTCGCTTTCACTCCGTCTCGGGCAAAACCCGCGCCGCGCGGCGGCGGCGCTGGGCTTTTCCCCTCGCGCCGTTCCAAGCGCCCCTATGCGCCTGCCCTCACACTTCCCGCCCCACGCACCGGGCCACCGTCCGCAGCTTGTCCATGATCCCTCCGAACTGCTCCGGCGTCACCGACTGGGCCCCGTCGCACAGGGCGCAGGAGGGGTTATTGTGTACCTCGATGATCAGGCCGTCCGCCCCGGCGGCCACCGCCGCCATGGCCATCCGCTCCACCATCCACGCCTTGCCGCAGGCGTGGGAGGGGTCCACCACCACCGGCAGGTGGCTCTGCTTTTTCACCGCCAGCACCGCCGACAGGTCCAGGGTGTTCCGGGTGTACGTCTCAAACGTGCGGATGCCCCGCTCGCACAGGATGACGTTGGGGTTGCCCCCCGCCATGATGTACTCCGCGCTCATCAGCCACTCCTCGATGGTGGAGGACAGCCCCCGCTTCAGCAGGATGGGCTTGCTGCTTTTGCCCACCTTTTTCAGCAGGTCGAAGTTCTGCATGTTCCGGGCGCCGATCTGGATCACGTCCACCGCCTCCTCGAACAGGGGGAGCTGGTCGGCGCTCATCAGCTCGGACACGATGGGCAGGCCGGTGGCCTTCCGGGCCTCGTCCAGCAGGAGGACCCCCTCCACCCCCTTGCCCTGGAAGGCGTAGGGGGAGGTGCGGGGCTTGTAGGCGCCCCCCCGCAGGGCGGCGGCCCCGGACTTCTGGACGGATCTGGCCACCTCTAAAATCTGCTCCTCGCTCTCCACGGAGCAGGGCCCGGCGATGACCGCGATCTTGTTTCCGCCCACGGTCACCCCGCCCCCGATGGCGATCACCGAGTCGTCGGGGTGGTACTTGCGGTTGGCCTTTTTGTAGGGCTCGCTCACCCGCATCACCCGCTCCACGCCGTCCAGCTGGGCCAGCTGCTCCTGGTTCAGCGCCCCGGCGTCGCCCTCCGCGCCCAGGATGGTGGTCTCGCTGCCCTTGGACACCATCACCCGCACCCCTCCGGCCTCCATGGTCCGGACGGCGGTCTCCAGCTGTTCGGGGGTGAACTCCCGCTTCATAATGACTACCATAATGCATTCGCTCCTTTTTGTGAGAAATTGGGCAAAACAAAAGGCGGCCGCCCTCCGGCAGCCGCGCTCACGCAGAACGGCGGGAACCTTCAAGGGCATGACAAATCGCCGCTATCGTAATAGCGGCAGCTGCCATACCCATAGCTCCGGCAGTCCATGCGCAGACCTCCCTTTTTGTGTGCTGCGGACACTATAGCACTTTCAATCGTAAAAGTCAAGAGAAAAATAAATGTTTTCCCCCGGGGGGGCCGGGGGAAAACAGGAGGATGGGAAACGCCCGCCCAGACCGAAAACTGGGCAGACGTTCGGTTCACCGCGAAACAGGCGGGCTCCACGGCAAACTTTGGATAAAACCGCTCCACATCCGGGCCGGAGCGCACCGGGCAGAGAGGGTCAGTCCTGCACGGCATTTTTGAGTATAGCATACTTCCGCACGTATAGAAATTGACACAATGCACAAAATTATACGTATGGAATTATACAATACTTACGGAAGTATAGATATAATTTCCATAAGTCTGAACTGGAGGTGCTGTAATTGGGATATACCGAGGCTCAAAAGCAGGCAACCGCCAGATATAATAAAAAGGCGTATGACCGAATCGACATTATCGTCCCCAAGGGCAAGCGAAAGACCATACAGGATTTCGCGAAAAAGCGGGGGCTGAGCACCAACAAATTCATCAACGAGGCCATTGACAGGGCAATGGCAGAACAAGAGGACGCCTGACCGCTCAGGCGCCCTCCCTTCTTCGTCCGCCGCGGCGCTCTAGTCCAGCCGGCCCAGCCGGTCCAGCACCGTCAGCGTCCGGCACAGGTCCTCGGACACGTTCAGCTCGCCGTTTCCGGTGCCGTTCAGCGCGCCCCGCTCCACCGCCTTGGACACCGCCTCCCGGTAATACTCCGGCACGTCGTTCAGATTCTTGTAGTACACCATCTCGTCCTCCTCCTCTCCGTCCATGGCCCGGACCACGTCGGCCCGAAAGTCGCTCATGTTCATCCCGAACCGGGGGAACCAGTTGTACACATCCCCGTGGTTGCTGGCGATCCCCCGGCGGAACCCGTCCTGGTGGCAGATCACCACGCCGTCGGCCAGCGGGTCCAGGCCGTACTCCCGGCACAGCATGGCGGTCAGCTCCACGGCGGTCCGGTACGCCTGCCGAAAGTACGCCGGGTCGGTGAGGCCGTCCTCGCAGATCTCAAAGGAGATGTGGGTGTTGTTGGCGCTGCCGCCGCTGGTGCCGGTGCCCGCGTGCCAGCCCCGGCGGTCCCAGGGCAGGGTCTGCACCGCCGCCACGGCGCCGTCCGCCAGCCGCCCCACAAAGCCGTGGACGCACACATCCAGACCCGGACGGTTCCAATGGTTGCCGTTGGGGTTGACGCCCAGGGCCGCCAGCAGCTCCTCCCGCCCCGGGGTGGAGGCCAGCGGCTGCACATACCGCCGGAGGGTGGGATTGTTGGCCCCGGTGGAGTGGACCATCACCCCTTTGGGCCGGATGGTCCGCCCCGCCCGGTAGCAGTCGTTGGCGGTGAGAAGGCATTTCAGCAGCTTCACCCTCCGCCGCCCCCCTTCTGCACCGTCCGCTCCAGCTGGGTCCCGAAGTAAAAAGCGATAATCACGGTGTACACCGTCATGAAATCCTGGCCCACCTCGCCCCGCAGCGCCATCGCGGCGAATACCGCCGTCAGCATCAGCGTCACCAGCGATTTGACGCACAGCAGCCGGGCCAGCCGTTCCATCAGCATTTCCTTCATCCGATTCTCCTCTCTGTCCTGTTTTCGGCGGGCCTCCCCAGGCCGGGGCCCCCAACCACGGCTATGCGCCCACCGCCGCCGCCGTGCCTGTCCGGGCCCCGCCGCCTCCACCGTCTCCGCCGCACAGGTAAAAGAGACAAAAAAAGAATTGCCTATTTGCGTGCAATTGTGTATAATATGGATACGGGGGACTTGCCCCCTAACCGAAAGGAGCTGAGCACATGAAGTTTACGTTCACAGACAAGAAGGTCAACCTGCCCAAATCGCTCCACAACTATGCCGAAAAGAAGGTAGGCAAGCTGGACCGTTACTTCAAGAACGAGACGGAGGCCAACCTGGTCTTCTCCGTGGAGAAGGACCGGAACAAGGTGGAGCTCACCATCCGTTCCGGCGGCACCATCCTGCGGGTGGCGGAGAGCACGTCCGATATGTTCGCTTCGGTAGACGCCGCGGTCACCTCCATGGAGCGCCAGCTGCGCAAGCACAAGACCCGTCTGGAGAAACGGCTGCGCCAGGGCGCCTTCACCCAGCCCGAGGGCGCGGAGGAGACCTCCTTCGTCCCCGACGTGGAGGAGGACGAGTTCCAGGTCGTGCGCACCAAGAGGTTCCCCATCAAGCCCATGACGGTGGACGAGGCCATCCTTCAGATGGACCTGCTGGGCCACGCGTTCTACGCCTTCAAGGATGCGGACGGCGGCGCGTTCGCCGTGGTCTACCGCCGCAACGACGGCGGCTACGGCCTCATCGAGGACGAGGGCTGAACCATATAAAACACGGCCCCGCCGCACGCGGCGGGGCCGTGTCTCATGCTCAGGTCAGGCAGTTCACCGCCAGAATGGCCGCTCCCAGCCCCGCCAGCACCACGCCGGTGGCCCGGTTGAGGACCACGGGGCTGGCCCGGTTGGCAAACCGGGCGGCGATCCGCGCCCACAGCAGGGTGAACAGCACACACAGGGCCAGCACCGTCAGGTCGGGCATACCGCCGATGACAAAGTGGCCCGCCGCCCCGGTGAAGGCGGTAAAGGCCATGATGAACACGCTGGTGCCCACGGCGGTCTTGAGCTCATACCCCAGCACAGAGGTGAGGATGAGCAGCATCATCATGCCGCCCCCGGCCCCCACGAAGCCGCAGATGAAGCCGATGAGCATCCCGCACAGGACGGACTGAACCACCCGCTTTTTGGGGTCCACCGCGTCCATGGTCTCCTTGGTGGTCATGACGGGCTTGACGATGAATTTGACGCCCAGCAGCAGGGTCATCCAGGTGGAGAAGCCCCCCATGGTGGAGGAGGGCACCAGACTGGACACCCAGCTGCCCACCAGGGTGAAGCACAGCACGGAAATCATCATCACCAGGCCGTTTTTCACGTCCAGGTTCTTATTTTTGCCGTAAGTATAGGCGGATACGGCACTGGCCAGCACGTCGCTGGCCAGGGCGATGCCCACCGCCTCATAGGGCTCCATGTGGAGGAAGGTGATGAGCATGGGGCTGATGACGGCGGCGGCGCTCATACCCGCGAAGCCGGTGCCCAGTCCCGCGCCGATGCCCGCCAGAAAACAGATGATAACGGTAAACACAAAAAGACCTCACTTTTTCATGGCTTCCCGGATGTTCCGGGCTATTTTTTCCGAAACGCACTCCAGCACCCGCTCCTCCTCCGAGGTAAATCCCCGGCGCATGGCCTGGAAAAACATCCGCTGGGCCTCCGCGCCCTGGCGGACCAGCTCCCCGGAGGCGGGCAGCGGGGTGAGCCGCAGGGTCTTGCGGTTGCCCTCCGGGTGGGCGGCGGACAGCAGCCCCCGGGCCTTGAGGGACTGGACCGCCGCCGACACATGGGACTTGGTCCACCGCCGCAGGCGGACGGCTTCCGCCGCCGTGGCGCGGTCCGGGTTGTTGTGGAGGAACAGCAGCAGGTCCAGCTCCATCCGGGTGAGCTGCCACCGCTGGGCCACCGGGTCCAAAGCCTGATCGTACAGCCCCTTGATGAGCAGGATGCTGTCCCAAAATTCTCCGTTCACGAGGCGCCTCCTTTTTGTTCAGTTTTGAACTATGCGATTATAGCAGACGGACCGCCTCCTGTCAAGGGGGCGGTCCCAAGTCCTGTGGGGCACGCTGTCGGAAACGTACGCCGACGGCGAGGCGTATTTCAATGGGATGGCGGAAACTGCCCCTTGACAACCGCCCCGCCTCCACGGTATAATGATTTCCATGTAAAAGGCGCAGATGGGAAGAAGGCGCGGTTTTCTCCCGCTCAGAGAGCCGGTGGTTGGTGCGAACCGGCGCGGGACCCCGTGCCGATACTGGTCCCGGAGCCGCCGGCCTGAACCTCAGTAGGGCCGGACGGGAGACCCCGTTACAGGTCGCGGCCTTGCTGGAGGCCAAGAGCGCGTGCCGGGCGACCGGGCGCGGAATTAGGGTGGTACCGCGGAATAGGAAAGCGCAGCGCCGTGCGTCGTGAGCGGGCGCAGCGTGACAGCATTTCGCCCCTGACTTAACCGTCGGGGGCTTTTTTCGTCCCCGAAATTCCAAAGGAGGAAAAACCCATGAACGTAAAGCCCGGATTTGAAAAGTACATTCCCTTTACTCCCCAGCCCATTGAAGGCCGCACCTGGCCGGACAAGACCATCACCCACGCCCCGGCGTGGTGCTCGGTGGACCTGCGGGACGGCAATCAGGCCCTCATCGACCCCATGAACCTGGAGGAAAAGCTGGAATACTTCCACACCCTGGTGGACATCGGCGTGAAGGAGATCGAGATCGGCTTCCCCTCCGCCAGCGAGACGGAGTACGA
>ERZ808040.1972-NODE-1972-length-12553-cov-5.164877_pt1 | contig 12553 bp, 10 predicted proteins | sample MGYA00380191_ERZ808040 | MGnify/ENA primary metagenome ERZ808040 (study PRJEB31490, sample SAMN06133395) | mouse gut metagenome | isolation source: J6 | host: mice | place: China: Chengdu | collected 2015-05 ... | reverse complement strand
CTTTGTTAAACATGGTTTATCTTCCCTATACCCCCCCCCCGTAAACAATTCTATAATACAGTCTTTTGAAAAATACTGTTCCAGACTACGATGTACTTCATCATATGAAACTGGATTTTCTATTGTGAGCAATACTGTATATTGGCTGTTATCATTATCTCTAAAGTATTCTAAATCTTTGATTTCAGGGTTATATTCTGACAGCCTTTTATCTACAATAAAACTTTCTTCTATAGCAAAACATTTATTTAATATTTCTTTTGTCAATAAACCATTTTCTCCAAATGGATATATAATGAAATTACGTTTTCCTAATTTCAATGCCTGTTCAATTCCATTTCTTATTGTTTGATATCTGGTCATTATTACCCTGCTTTCCATTCATTTGCCAATACTATTTTCTCACAAATCCTTCTATCGTCTTCGCCACATTCTCCATTATCTCCCGATCTGCTATCGCGATCCGTGCAACGATCTCACTCCGATCTTCAAACAATCTGATCAGAATACCATTTTGCTTCAAAGCCTCCTTCAATTCCTGCATATCCACATATTCTATTCGGACTGGCACGAAGTTTGCACAAGATTGAAAAACACGCACAGATGGAATCTTATTTAGCTCATCCATAAACCACGTTTTTGCATCATTTAGTTTCTGTTCCATTTTCATATAATAATCTCTGTCCTGTAATGCAGCAACGGCCATCCTCCGAGAAATAGAGGTTTCCCTGAACAGAGGCAAATCCAGTCCAAATATATGCTTTACTTTTGCATTGCAGAAGCCATAGCCTACACGCATATTTGCCAGACCATAATATTTGGAAAATGTTCTTGATATAATAATATTAGTATAAGTTTCTACTAATCTTCTGACATCTATGTCCTCCTCTGAAAATCCCCAATATGCCTCATCTAACAAAAGCAGTGACTCGGGATTTTCCCTGATAATTACTTCCACCGCCTTGCCGTCAATCTTACATCCAGTAGGATTATGCGGACTGGTTATAATGATAAGCCTAGGATGATATTTCTTTGCCATTGTCAGAATACTTTCCACATCAACATAATAAGTATAATCATCTTTTAAGACATCATAATATTGTATGGTGCAAAATTTTTCTTTTGCCAGGCTTGCATAATAACTCCATCCAGGATTAGAGGTCAGAATACAATCTCCTCTTTCAAGAGCAATTGAAAACACAGACTTAATTACTTCTGCTGAACCATTATGAATGTAAATATCATCTTCTGGAATTGAAAAATATTTTGAAAGCTCTTCCACAAGAAAATCTTTTGTTGCCATATCATATTCATATAAATCCCGCAGAGTTATATCTTTCAAAATCTCCAGACATGACGGGCTTGGTCCAAATGTATTTTCATTTAAATGCAAACGCCCTGTATGCTGATCTGTCACAGCAGAATTATAACGTTCTACATCATCATATTTTTCAAACAAGTTCGGCACTGGAGCACATACATCTGTATTTGCTGCCAGAACCTTATCACGATAATGTACAAATTCAGAATCAAATGCAATAATATCTTCTAGGGTATCAAATTCCTGTACAATTTCATCCGAATACTTCACAAGCAAAATTGGTAAATCTTGTATATGCCTGATGTGAAAATCATCCCAAAGCATCTTCTTTGTTGTTGGCTCTTTATATTCGGAATTTAAAAATCTAAGAAACTTTTCACTAAACTGTTTTGAAAAAAATGCCTCTCCAATTGTATACCAAGCGCTGCTTCCGCCCTTATGAATTTCTGTTATATAATCCCCTTCTGTTTCCGTAACACAATACTCTTCCACATATTCTTCTGCGTATTTACATGAATAATAGGAGTCATAAACATAATCTTCAAATACATTAATATTAAAATAGTTATCAGAACAGCATATATAACTCTTTTTTAAATAATCTCTTGCCGCATAAATTGAAGAAATATTATTGTAACGATAATAATCCTCATTTTCGATAATTATTACACCATACTTTTCTTTTAAATATTGAAACTGCTCTTTTAAATATCCTACAACAACGATAATTTCCCTGATTCCAGCTTCTCTTAACTGCCTAATCTGCCTTTCAATCAAAACTTCTCCCTTTACTTCATAAAGCCCTTTTGGCACAAAGCGCGATAGCGGAAGACTCCTTAATCCAAATCCGGCTGCCATGATAATTGCATTGTCAACCTTGTACGTATTCAGTTGCTCATACCCGATTTTTGTGATTCCATTTTCCAACCATTTTTTCGTTTTCAGATCTCTAATGGTGTTGTTTACTGTTGAAATCTCATAGTTCATTCTTCTTGAAATATCCTCACAATTGATGATTCCATTTTGTTTATGAATAGCGTACAAAACATTAAATTCTTCAACCTTCATAGCCTCTGCCTCTTTTACAATTCTCTTCCAAATTTTATACATGTTGCTGTATGTTTTGGCTTTCTCTGTTCCTCTGGTGGCGGCGTAAGATAATCCTCTCCGAACATAAATCTAAGAAATCCATCATAATCAACGGGTGCCTTTACCAATAAATTTTCAAATTGGATATCGCAGGATTGAAGCATCCATTTCCTCAAAAATCCTTTGTTTTCTTCTGGTGCTCCCCATCCCAATGTCCGAATCAATCTTGTGTTTTTATTCTGATATTTGCGGACAAGCGCTTCAAACTCACGAAATGCAACAACCGCAGGAATCCGCCGAATCACTCTATACACATACCTCTTTATATAACTTTTATCGTGTACTGCCCCTACCGGTGAATACAATATTTTTCTTGCAATATAACATCTGAGATTAAAAATCGCCTTAAATGGCTGCTTTTCCGGCATTCCATCACAGGGAAATATATCAATAAATATTCCCCTTTTCATCGTGAGCATTTCCTGATTTTCGCGGCTGAAATATGTCCCTTTTCGAAGGATTCTGGCATAACCCCAACGATATCCCGGATCCGTCTTATATGTCTGCAAAAAATACTTGCTTCTGTCCAACTGATGCTTGCATACCTCACAAAACTTATCATAATCCTTTCTGAGCATCCTGATATCAATATCATCATCCCATGGAATAAACCCTTTATGTCGGACTGCCCCCAACAGAGTGCCTCCATCCAACTCGTAATGAATGTCATTTTCTCTGCAAATCCTGTCCGCCTCTCTGAGCATATCCAGCTCAATCATTTGCAGTTTTCGTATTATTTGAGGTGTATATTCAAACTCTGCCATTCTTCTGTCCTCAGTACTTTCATACCAGATATCTTTCTGGCTCATTCAATATCATATCTGTTATTCCCTTTATTTCCAGCTCTGTCAGATCTAATAAAGTTCCTGTCGGTTTTTCAGGATACAAATGACCTGACATCCACGCCCGTACAGTATGTCCCTCAAACTGCGCTTTCGGCAAATCTATTCCCCTCCAAAATGGATGAAGTGCCACAGCGCCACAACCTCCTTTGGCTTTATACAGACAATCTGATATTTTAGTATCCAAGATTGCCAGATTAGCATTTGAGTCTAATCTTCTCAGCTTCTCAAGCGATTTAGCATAAAACGTGGAATAAATAATTGCATTCTGATACCCACGTCTATGTACCATTTCCACAATCTTTTCTTCCATACCCTCATAAGGATAAATACTGTTCTTTAACTCTATATTCAGCATAAAGCCCGTCTTTAAATATGTTTGTAGCAAGTCAAAGACTTCCTCCATCGTCGGAATTTGCTGGCTCAAATTTATACCTGCATAGATATGAAGCTTCCTTAATTCGCGCAGTGTATAATCCCGAACAAACCCCATTCCTTCTGTGGTTCTGTCCACACGCTCATCATGAATAACAACCAACTCACCATCCTTTGTCATTTGTATATCCAGTTCAATCCCTGTCAAACCATGTATGGCTGCCGCCTTTTCAAAAGCTAACAGTGTATTCTCTGGATACATCTGACTGCATCCTCTATGTGCCCATAATCTCATACTCATCTATTTCTATACCCACGCTTTTCTCGTAAAAATGTTTCTATAATCTCTGATAACGCAATGGATTCACCACGTGTCAGTTTAAATTCACTGTTATTGCTGCCATTAATCATGGATAAAAAATCACTGATTTCATAACGCAGCCCATCTCCTAAAAATATCTCTGAATATTTTTCTGTTTTGCCTGTATCCTCATAATGTACTTCAAAGTAGGCAGTTTTCCACCAAGGCGCCTCCGCCACGATATAGCCCTTTGTACCTGCAATCAATAACCTGCCGTCCGACTTTACACCCAGACCGCAAGTCGCTGTCGCTATACCAGATGGATACTCCAGCGATACTCTGGTAAATATATCCAATCCATTCTCATTATTAATACTGTCAAACCGAATAGATGTATACTCCTTTCCAAAAAGCTTTAAGATCGGGAGCATCACATAGCTTCCAAGTTCCGTAAAGCTTCCACCATATCGCTTGTCTGTCAGTTCCCTGTGTTGTGGGTCTTCAAGCTTTGTAAAACATGCCTCCACATTTCTTATTGCTCCAATTGTACCACTGCAAGCAATTCCTAACAGTTTATGAAACCCCGGGCAATATGCTGTTTTGATACCTTCCAGCAAAATGAGATTGTGTCGTTTGGCGTAACAAAACAACTCATCTGCCTGCTGTTTTTCTAATACCATCGGTTTTTCGCAAAGCACATGCTTGCCATGTGCTAAAGCGGATTGAATATATCCATAATGCGTTTCATGCGGCGATGCAATATATATCACATCTGATGCTCTGTAAAACGCCTCAATTTCTTTATATGTGTTGATTTCCCATTTCTGTGCAAATCTTGCGGCACTCTCGAAGTGTGGATTATAAACTCCCTGTGTGCTGACTCCACTGACCAGCCGTGCCTCTGGAATAAACCGTTCCGCGATCCGTCCTGTCCCAATAATGCCAATCCGCTGAATCGGACTATTCTGTTCCCGCAGCATTGTGCTGGAAATATTTTTTGTCCGCTCCAAATAGATCACCTGGCAATAATCCTTTAGATAGTCAAATGCGCCTGTCCAGTCTGAACCAATGGCGAAGATGTCTATGTGAAATCTGCGAATATCATTTACTTTCTGTCCCTGTGTCTCTTCGATAATGATTTCATCTGCAAATCCTGTCTTTTTAACATTCTCTATTCGTGTCACCAGCGAATCAACCACATTCAGTTTCCCCCGTGCTTTGTCGTATGCCTCTGTTGTCACTCCGACGATCAGGTAATCTCCCAGTGCCTTTGCCCGCTGTAACAAGCGATAATGTCCTTCATGGAAGAGGTCAAATGTCCCATATGTAATTACTCTTACCATAACCCCTCCTCATGAACTGCATTTTTATCCATTCTTCTTTTTTATATATTCATATATTGTTTTGCCACAGGTGCCATCTGTATTGGCGTTAATCTTTGAAAACGCTTCAAGTTGTTTTTCCCTGTCATATTGATTCCCTGTGATCTTACCATCCAAAAAATCCTTGAGAGAATTGAATGCATTTTCACCCAAGTTGTACTGCATCCATTCAGATTCTTCCATAAATCCTGGTTCATGCGCAATCAGGTCTTCATAGTCAAATTCAATCTCAACCTCTTTATACTCCTTGGTAAACACATTAATATCATAAAGTTTTCTTTCCGGTGCATACCAAACTCTGCAATCTGGCTTTCCAACCTGCTGCCAGGTAATTACAAAACCTCCCATTCCGCCTGTTGGGAAATACCCATTTTTTCCTCTTGTTGCAGAGCCTACTGGCAACTTCCACTCCGTCATTTTTCCTGTATCTCGATCTAATTCCAAATACATATTTCCCCTGTTTGGTATAATAATAATCTTTTTTTCTCCTTGATTTTTTTGTTCAAAAATCGCAATACCTCCAAATGCATATTCATCCGTTTCAGATTCATAAGGCCATTTTAAAGCGCAAAAAGATTCTGGCACACCACTATATTCTTTCGTTTCTCCTGTCTTAAAATTCCAACGAATGATTGTTGTCCCTTTAATGGGAACCAGCCAAAATTCTTCACCCTCGTTCCACCATGCCTTCGTTCCAGTAAGGTTTGGCGTGTTACTACAAAATATTCTGCTCTCTAAAGTATCCACATCCATAAAAAGAAACTGATCATCCTCTGGGGATGCAAAAATCAGTTCATTCTCATATTCTCCAATTCCACCCTGCCGCCATTCACCCTGTGTATTCTGCCGCAGATAAAATGGTTTGACATGCTCTATATAACAAAGTTCCTCAGTTTCAATTGTAAAACGAACAAGCTGCGGATATTTAAAAGGAAACAGATATAAATACTTATCGTTATACCAGCATCCATTAAAAGCAGCTCCCTGTAAGTTATATTTTTTGAACTCTATTTTTCTTATCTTTTTATTTTGAATCACCAAAAGATGTTGTGCACTGCCCGGAAACACGTAAAGCCTGCCCTTAGTTTCCAGTGCTTTAATATAATATCCTCCTGCAAAATACCCTGTTTCCAAATCCATATAAAATTTATAATGATAGTCATTATTTTCTGAATACCAAATCTGATTATTTTTTGTAACCTGATACCTGTCATCACCCCATGCATCAAACTGTATATTGATTCGCTCTCCGCGCCAGTCATCCAGTTCTGGCAGTGTCTGAATATAATTATTCAGGGTAAATATAGGCTTCCCCGCCGCACCAAAAAGTGCTATGACACTTGATAAAGTATCACCGATATAGGCGTCAGACAACGCAATTGTTCGCTCTATATCTGGTGTATCATCATAAATTCCAATCTTTTCATCAATAAACTCTTTTTTCAACGTCTCATACCAAGGCTTGTACGCACTTCGCATGGAATCAAAAGTTGACTCCATCAAAGGATGCGGTCTCCATAATAAACAGGCATCATCTCTACCCTTAAAAATGTCAAATACATATCGCATCTTTTTGAGGAATGCCTCAGTATTACCCAGCATTCCTCCAATACTTGTATTAAAAAAATATACTTTTTTGCCGCCCAAATCCCACGTTTGCGGCGGGTTGGGCGGATTCTGACACTTATGTATCACGCTGTCAAATTTGGGCGATCCCAGTGCGAGGAACTTGCTGTCCGGGATTCTGGCATCAAAATATTGTCTGTACTTTTCAGCCTGAATAATGATATAATCAACATATGCATATACTGGGCACAGTGATTGTCCCTCGCTCATGCCGCCCGCCGTGGCATAATACGGAATATAGACCAAGCAGTCTGTAAATTTTTTTATATTTTCAGAATAGAAAAACGGGTGAATACTTGTCACAAAGTTTATATTATCATATGGATTATGTATAAAAAGCATATCTGGTTGATGAACCTCAAAATCAAATTCATCATACTTTATGACTGGAATATCTGTCGTAAACAGATCCGCTTCATAATGCATTGCGCGAAAACTCCCGTCAGGATTTTTATCAAAATATGGAATCGGTATGACATATGCATCACAGTCAGGATCTGCATCAGCTGCCTGCCACACGCTCTCCATGCTATCCCACATACTTGCCTTATAGGGAAGAAAAACAGCTTCTCTCTTTACCCTGATCTCGTTTCTGATACTATTTGATATTCGAATCAGTTTCTGCCTTAACAACTTTGAAATTTTACTGGCAGAATATATCTCATGGATAGTTAATGTTTCATGAATCTGATAGACCAATTCACAGTACTCTTCCAATATGGATATTGTAGAATTACCCTGTCCTTCTGACTGTTCAATTAGTGTACCAATAGAAATACCTGCACTTTGACAGTCCTCCAGCAACCCTAATGCCGCCTGGATATTATTCTGATCAATATACTTTCTAATCTGGTCATGTGCCTGTTCAAGCTGCCTGACCAGTTCTTCCACTTGCTGCTTGTGTCGTTTTCTCATTGATTGCCTCGATTGTTTTTTTGCATTACTAATTAATTAATTTAGGGAAATGTTACAATACTAGAACTAGAAGTACCATCTGCCATAGTAACTGTTGCTATGGCTGTTTTCCCAGGTAAATAACTCATCCATGCAGATGATAATTGAAATTGTTTCTCAACTTTTATATCATCATCCCATACTGTCCAACTTCCATCTTTTGCCGCCAGTTCGACCAGACCATTTTCATCAGTAATAGATAACGATTGCATTAAAGTACCATCACAATTTGCAATTTTAATCAAACCAGTAGCATCCATAGTAACCTGCACTTCAAACGGATTCTCCACTGTCCAGACAATCTCCAGCTCAGGACTCAAACCAGGCTCCAAAACCTCCAGCCAGTCCTCACGACTAGGATGTGCATTTGCTGCCGCCTTGACTGGATTGCATTTTCCTGTCAATTTAAATGAATGCTTATCAACTACATTAGTAGCTGCAGACGCAGGATTCCAAACATATTCATACGAATCTCTGATAGGATTCCACTGTACTATGTACGGGTCTGGGTCGCTACCACCAGCACCTTTTTGAATCGCATCCAAAGTCGTTGTAAAATAAGCGATTCCTGCACTATCGAACGTATGAGGATGTTCAGTAGTCCCATCAGCTTCAATATCAACTAATGCCATATAAAGACTCGTATCTGTATCAGCACCCGCATTAAAATCATTACTTGCACTCATTGTGATTCCATCCACAGATGAAGCTGTTACTTTTACTGTAAGTTTTACATCTTTCGTACTCTTATTTTCTACTGTCAGTGCCCTACTTTCATTCTTATACTTTTTGGGATCTGTAGGATCAAACTCATAGAAATACAAAGATCCGCCACTGGCATTATCAAATGTATAGCCAGTATACTTATCATTATTAGCATCTTGAAGCAAATCCAATGGATCCATTACATAGTCAAATGCTCCAGAATAGGTCTCCTCTGTAGGAAGCACTACACTGAATACGTCATGAGACAATGCTCCCTCTACTTTACCAGATCCTGTTGTCCGCCCTTCGTCGGCAAGCGCAACCATAGAGCTGCTCAGAACCATGCTTGTAGCCAGCACGCCGGCTAAAATCTTTTTGTAATTGTTCATGTTTATTCCTCCTTGAAATAATGAAAATGATTAGTTACCTTATATCGATGGAATACACTGTAACGATATGCCGTGCATTCACTGACCGATCACAATCTTGAGCGTCAGTTTTACGGTACTGATACTCTGTTCCTCCTCATCAAGCAGATGATAGGTAATCACGCAATCATAGATTCCGTCCTCCAAAACACTGTCCAGCGTAATATTATCCAGCCAGCTTCCTACTGGGATAATCGGCGATTCAAAGATTGTCTCACCCGTTTCTTCTAGTGTTACATCAAAATAAACGGAATTGGTATTCGCCTCAGCATTTTTTACGTATGCATTTTCCGAAGCTGCATCTCCACTCGGGAAATTCCATGTCGTGTTCATTGTCACTTCATAGGAACCGGGCGCCGTTCGCTCTTCTCCAAGCTGTTCTATCACTTTGTCAACATTTTTCTCGTTGACTACAATATTGCGCCTGATTGGTTCTTCCTTTTTTTCTTTGTTCAGCATTAGATAAATCACCAGTCCCAGCAGTATGATAATAACTACAGCGCATATCGCAAGAGCTATGATGCCTCCCTTAGAGAGCTTGCCTTTCTGCTCCGACATTTCACACCTCCCATCAATATAAATTTTTTATAGTGAATTTCTGTTGATTGGTACAGAAAATATTATCATATGGATTATGTATGTTTCGTCTAAACACCTATATTCTAATTTTCTCCCAATAACAATACAGAAAATGACTATCATGAAATATCAACAATAACTATTTTCTATATCTTACTTTTTCTACACATAATATGATTCTATACTAATATCGTCAAAAAATCAAGAAATATTATATTTATCTTAAATATTTTTTAGACAATGTTCATCCTGCTTCTGCACCCATTGAATCTTCCGTATAGCATTCTATACATTCCTCTGACAAATCATGTTCCGCTAATTTCAGTCTACCTGCTTTGTAGTCAGCCCTTTTTTCTCCAAATAACGAATATTATTTATCGGAATAAAACAGACCCAGATTAGCAGTCATTTCAAAGGGTATTCGCCTTTCCATTGTTGTCTGTTTCATGCAAATACCCCCCTACCTCTATATTAACATACTCAATATTATGAACATTTTCCATATAGATCATATCAAATTCTCAAAATATTGTAAAGCATTTTAATTTCATCAAATCCTACTCCGAACTCACCCTACACCGCTTTTTATAGCAAGCAATCCCATATCTGCGGATGGTAGTCATCCCATCGTCGATCAGTGCCTCCTCGTAATTTCTGTCACGAATCTGCTTTAATGCTTCTTTACATCCGTCCTCAAATGCCGCATTTTCAGCGTATTTCAACTCAATAATGATGCCGATTCCCCTGTCCTCGACCTCCACGCTGATATCGCTGTAACCCTCGCCCGACTCAGCGTTGGACCTGACTATCCATCCCTTCATACCTGCAAACAGCCCCAGCAGGATTCCATGATAAAAATTTTCTTTCAGTTCCTTCCTCACACTAGAATCACGGATGCTAATTGTTTTTCGCAAATAGTCAGTAAATCCATTCTCGATAGCGTCTGTATCATTTTCCTCGAATGCCCTGCAAAAGCTTTCCAGTTTTTGTATATCCTTCTTTGTCTCTGACTCAAACCATTCCTGTATCTGTTTGATAAATATCCATCGTATTTCCTTATTTGGAATCACCAGCTCTGTCAGTTCCTGATCATCATTTTCGCATTGTGTCAGATATCCAGTTATAAAAAGAATACTCCATAAATAATTGATGTCAGAATCCAAATCCTTATAGGTCAGTTCCTGATGGATTTCCTTCTTGATACTTCCCCCGCTTATCAGCCCCTCGATCTCCACTTTCGTTGCGCCCTTCGCCCGATCTATAAACTTTCTGATAATACTGTTACTGCTCGTATTGACCCAATAATTCTGTGGCGTAATGGATGGGCACATCTTTAGTGCATGACAGTAGCTTATCACATCCCACGGACAATAAATTTCCAGTTCACCGAAACGATACCCGTCATACCATTCTTTTATGGTGTCATATTTTGCTGTAAAACCATAATATTCCAGCAGTGCACGGACTTCTGCATCTGTAAACCCAAAGTATTCATTGTACTGTACGTCCTTTACAGTGTACACGTTAAAGTTATTGAGACCTGTGAAAATACTTTCTTTGGAGATTCGCAGACATCCTGTAAGGACTGCAAATCCCAGGCTGCTGTTTGTCTTGAGTACCCGTCCAAACATCGTTCCGATTAAATCTACCATGGCATCATAATAGCCTGACTGGTATGCCTTATCTAAGGGCACATCATATTCGTCAATCAACAGGATCGTTTTTTGACCATAATGTTTTTGCAGGAAACGCGACAGTGTGAGGAAACTTTTTGACAAAAGTTCATCTGACATGGCATACTCTCCCCTGTCATCAAGTTCTATCAGTTTGGCATACTGCTGCCGCTCTGTTTCGGTCAGCTTGTCACTCTCTGACAGAAATGAAAACCGGAGCGCCTCATCACCGATGACAGAGCGCAGAATTCTTTTTGCAGTATCAAAGCTTTCTCCTGCTGCTTCTTTTAAACTGATGGAAATGACTGGAAATTTTCCCATGTATTGATCACAGAGTTTTTCCTCCCTGGAAATTTCCAAACCATCAAAAAGTGTGCCGTTGTTTAACGGCATGATGCCACTACCTATCTCAAAGAAATATTTCAGCATGCTCATATTCAACGTCTTACCGAAACGCCTCGGACGCGTGAACAGTGTTACTTTTCCTAGATTTTCCAAGAGCGTTCTGATCAGTCCTGTTTTATCTATATAATAATAGTCCATAGAGCGCATCTCTTCAAAATCCTCTATTCCCACGGGAAGCTTTGCTTTCTCTGTCATATCATTCCTCTTTTCCTGAAAATATGATGTCTTCTTTTCAACAGTATAGCACACTTCACAGCAAAAAGCACATAAAAAATCCCTGACAAATAATTAGACTTTACATCTGAGCTGTGATATACTTGCATCAAGCACAGAAACAATACAATCGTAACAAATCCGCTTTAGGCTTCCTGTTACAGGTATCAAGCCAGTAGTTGACAAAAACAGAGAGGAAGGATTTTATGTCATTTCCACAAGCAGAAACGAACTATACCGCAGAGGATTTCTATAATATGCCTGACGATGTCCGAGCGGAACTCATAAACGGCAAGCTTTATTATATGGCATCGCCAAGCAGAATCCATCAAAAGATATTGGGGGAACTGCACTTTATGATACTACGTTATATTAAATCTAAGAACGGAACCTGCGAGGTATACCCTGCGCCTTTTAGCGTACAACTGCAAGAGGAGAATGACACTGTGCTGGAACCTGATATTTCCGTAATCTGTGACCCCTCCAAGCTGAATGCCCGCGGCTGTATCGGAGCACCTAACTGATTGCGATAGGTAAGCCTACAGTTTCAAATGTTTCCGGCTTTTCCCCCGCTTAGCACCGTGCATGCGACTTTCACCG
>ERZ808040.1969-NODE-1969-length-12561-cov-7.801186_pt1 | contig 12561 bp, 5 predicted proteins | sample MGYA00380191_ERZ808040 | MGnify/ENA primary metagenome ERZ808040 (study PRJEB31490, sample SAMN06133395) | mouse gut metagenome | isolation source: J6 | host: mice | place: China: Chengdu | collected 2015-05 ... | reverse complement strand
GTGACGTACTTGCCCTCCTTGCCGGCGAAGGGGGAGTCGTTGACGGAGAAGGTCATCTCCAGGGTGGGGGCGGAGATCTTCACAAATTCGATGGGCTCGGGGGCGGCGGGGGCGCACACCGTGTCGCCGATGGTGATGTCGCCGATTCCGCTCATGGCGATGATCTCGCCGGCCACGGCCTCGGTGACGGGCGTGCGGGCCAGGCCGTCAAAGGTGTACAGGGCGGTGGCCTTGGCCTTCCTGGGGGTCTCGTCGGGGCTGTGGTAGTTGCACACCACAATCTCCTGGTTCTGGCGTACCGTGCCCCGCTCGATGCGGCCCACGGCGATGCGGCCCACGAACTCGTTGTAGTCGATGGAGGACACCAGCATCTGGAAGGGGGCGTCCGCGTCGCAGTCCGGGGCGGGGATATAGTCCAGAATGGTCTCGAACAGGGGCACCAGATCGGTGCCGGGCACGTCGGGGGAGTAGCTGGCGGTGCCCTGCCGTCCGGAGCAGAACAGGGTGGGGGACTCAAACTGCTCGTCGGTGGCGTTCAGGTCCAGCAGCAGCTCCAGCACCTCGTCCATCACCTCGTGGATACGCTGGTCCGGGCGGTCGATCTTGTTCACCACCACAATGACCTTGTGTCCCAACTCCAGGGCCTTGGACAGCACAAACCGGGTCTGGGGCATGGGGCCCTCGGCGGCGTCCACCAGCAGGATGACGCCGTTGACCATCTTCAGGATGCGTTCCACCTCGCCGCCGAAGTCGGCGTGGCCCGGTGTGTCCACAATGTTGATTTTGGTGTCCTTGTAGTGGACGGCGGTATTTTTGGCCAGGATGGTGATGCCCCGCTCCCGCTCCAGGTCGTTGGAGTCCATGACCCGGTCCACAGTGGCCTGATTCTCCCGGTAGATGCCGCCCTGCTTGAGCATCTCGTCCACCAGGGTGGTTTTGCCGTGGTCCACGTGGGCAATGATGGCGATATTGCGTAATTTTTCGTTCTGCAAACCAGTACACCTCGAAACTTTCTCATCGTTGCGCTTTTTGGATGATAAAATCGACTAACTATTGATTATACTTTCGTATCTCCGCAAAAGCAAACCTTTTTCTCTGATTTCCGGCGGAAATATCAACAAAGTTTCGCCCGGCGGCGGGGTGTTTCTTGTGTAACGGGTGCGAAAAGCCGCCGCAGGCGCCGCAGGGCGCACAGGCGCGCCGCTGGCGCAGACGGCGGAAAACGCGCATGGCGTTCCGCTCGATTCCCCGCGGCCATTTTCGGTTTTTTTACAATACCGCATTGACAGCGGCGGCGCAATCCGCTAAAATAAGTGAGTTGATATGGTCTGGCGGCGCCGTGTGTCCGCCGTCCATGCCCCGATAGCTCAGATGGATAGAGCGTCCGCCTCCTAAGCGGAAGGCCGCTGGTTCGAATCCAGTTCGGGGTGCCAAGTCGGAGCAAGCGCATATCGCTTGCTCCGACTTTTTTCAAACGTCAGCGCGGGGCTGATTCTGAGTTTAGACTCTGAGGAGGGCATAGCGCTCCGTGTGGTCCGGATGCTCGTTGAGATAGGTATCCAGCGCGCTCTGAAATTCCGGGTTTGCCTCAGGATGTGCCATAAGGAATTCACGCAGCTGCGCCACGGTCCGGCACAACGCCTCTGGTTTTTGGGTCAAGGTCAGGTTGAACATTGTTTCGGCGTATGCCAGCTGTATTTCAGGGCTGTTTTGGTACTTGGAAAGCAGGTTTGCCGATTGCCGGACATTTTCCTGGACGTCGGCTTCCTCCGTCTGCCTAAAAGAAAGATTAGTCAGCCCATGGGCATAGTGGACTGCCAGCTCTTCGCTTTCCGGGGTATCCTCATAAAGCAGTCTCAGCTTGTCAACACTGCGCAGGCGCTCCTCCAAAATCTGCTTTATAGACAGGTTGAATAAGCCCCTGGCATAGGCGGCCGTCAGCTCTTCATTTTCAGGAATCTGCTCGTGAAGCATCCGCAGCTTGTCAATATTGCATGCACAATCCTCAAGCACCTGATCTGCGGACAGATTAGATAATCCATTGGCATATGCAACCGCCATCTCTTCGTTTTCCGGGATCTGCTCGTGAAGCATCCGCAGCTTGTCAACACTGCGTGTACGATCCTCAAGCGCCTGATCCACGGATAGATTGAATAATCCCTCGGCATATACAACCGCCAGTTCTTCATTTGCCGGAGCCTGCTCATGCAGCTGCCGCAGCTTTTCCACACTGATCGCCTGTTCGGCCAGCGCCTGGGTGTTGGACAGGTCGAACAGCGCCTTGGCATAATCAACCGCGATATCTTCGCTGCCGCGGAACTGGCCGTGCAGCCGTTTCAGCCGGGCCCGCGCCTGATTTTTCAGGTTGGGAAGCAATATAATCACTGCAAGCAGCAGTTGACTGTAGATCTGCGCGGGAAGCTGGAATTCCGGACTGCCCGCAAAGAAACCGGCCTCAAATTCACTGACCTCCTCCAGCTTTTCCGGGTAGTCCATCAGAAGCCGGCCCAGGAAAAGTAATTGTATGGGGTTGTTGGCCCAATCCTCCGGGAGCAGGAGGTCCAAATGGTTTCGCTCAAGGGCCTGACGCAGCACAAGGTACTCTTTGATCAGGTCCGGGCAATCCAGGACAACGGCCTCCATGGTGTCCTCGCGGAGCGTTTCAGCCCCCGATTTTCCGCGTTTGATTTGCGTGCGGACTGTGACGTTGTGAACGATGCCGATCTGGCGCAGCAGTTCAGGGAAGGGCAGGTCCAATTTGTCGGCCCGGCTGCGGAGCCGGGGGCATTCGCTGTCGGCGATTTGGGCCAGCGGCAGAAAGGGTACGACGCACGACCGGGCCAGCAGGTATTCCAATTCGGCGCGGGTTACCTTTGAGATCTTATCAGAGGACAAGCTGTGCAGCCTGTCGTAGTAAAACTTGAATTCCCGTGTGACCAACGCGTCCAGGACCTGTTCCTTACTCCAGCGGGTGGGATCTTTCCCGCTGCACCATGCGTCTGTGACCGCCAGGGCGTAGATCGGGCGCTGCAGCTCGCCGTCGATTTTTTTCAGGGCCTGCAGCAGGCGGTCCGCGTGTCCGCTGTCCGCCAGCGGCCTGTTCGACGCCTTGGCGAAATCCATCATAATGTCCTTCAGCTCGCCGTCGGACAGGGGGGCCAGGTTCAGAAACTCGGAGCGGTAGCATCGGGAGGGGATCGTGTCGTCATAGGGGGACTCCGATTGCAGCAGCTCGGCCCACCTGGCGGAGTTCAGGCTCTTTCCGTCCCGCTCCAGCAAAATGATCCGCAGTTTTTCGCTGCGCCGGCAAGCTGAAATGGAGATGATCCAATTCCCGATTTCCTGGAGATGGGCCTGAACGTCGTCCGCCACCACGATGCAGCGGTCCGCGGGGAGGACCTGATGGCTGAGATGGTCATAATCTCCAGGCTTCAGCCAGCAAATCTCCCAGCCATCCGCCCTCTGGGAATTTGTGAATTCGTACAGAAGCCGGCTCTTCCCCATGCCGCCGGGCCCCACGACAGCCCACCAGGAGATCTGTCCGGCGTCCCGGCAGAACGCCTGCAGCTGTTCCAGCTCCTGCGTGCGGCCGACAAACGGGATATAATGGGAGTCGTACATAAACCGGTTTGCCGCCTTGGGGGTGGAGACGGCTTTTTTGGAATGGCGGCCCAGCGCCTCATAGGCGCTGGGGTCGGTGTCCTCCAGCAGCCGCTCCAGAATGACGCGCACCGCCTCGTGCCTGCCGTCCGGGTAGTAGATGGCGGATATCCCCCAGCGGCCCAGCTCAACACACCGCCGTGCCACATCCTCCGGACGGCACGCCAGGATGGCGTAGTGGTCCAGGCCAGGATTGGCGCTGGTCACCTGCTGGAGAACGTCCATGGTTCTGTCCTGCGCAAGGCTGCAGCCCAAAAACAGCAGCTTTTTACTTTCAAACCATCGCGGCAGCTCCTGCATGAGGGGGCCGCCGGAGTACGCCCGGTCGTATTGCTCCCGGGTAAAGACCAGCCGGTCGATGTCGTGGATTTCCGGGCCGATATCGCCGTGGAGCTTGAACAGGCAGTGGGGATTGTTCTGCCGGCTCTGGGCCAGAAGGTCGGGCTCGTACGGGGTGATGACCTTCCCGAATTTTGCGTGGCCTCTGTCGTAGACCTCCTCCAGCACCCGGTCGAAATTGGTGGTCATGACAAGACCGCCGGGGAACAGATGGGGAAGGACGAATACGGCCGAGGCGGACAGCCTGTCCGGGTCGCAGCGCCTGATCTTATCGTAGTCGATGATGTTTGGAAGCATCTTCAGGACCAAGGGATAGTTGTCCTGAATTTCCTGCGCGGCCTGCAGGAGCCGGCCGTCCTGGATCATCGCTTCGACGCCGGCCCGGACGCCGGGGTCGTAAACGTATCCGGCGAGCTGCCTCAACACGTCCGGCCAGCTCTGATAGCCGCAGAAAACGGAGAGGCCCGCGCCGACGAACGGGATTATGCCGTTCCGCCGGCAGGCGCTCTTCAGCTCTTCGTAGACGGAACGGTTATGCTGGGGATAAAACTCCATGATCTCTGAAAACGTGATGCCGCTCAACCCGCTCACCCGCATCTCTCTTAGGATGTAAAAACTATACCATTTCCGGCGGCGGTTTTCAACAATCTTCGCCGGGGCGGGGAAAGGTTTTGCCGGCGGGCCACCGCGGCGCGGAGACACGCCCGGGGCCGGCCGCGCCGCGGAGGGGAAACCATTTGACACATACGCCGCCGGTCTGCTACAATCAGGGAACAGGGGGCGGCGAAACATGAGAATAGCAGCAGCAATTGTAGAGGACGACGCGGCGGCGGCCCGGGAGCTGGAGCGGCACCTGTCCCTGTTCGGGGCGCGGTCCGGACACGAGTTTTCGATTGCCCGTTTTGAAGAGGCCGGGAGCTTCCTCCGGGACTATCAGCCCAGATATGACGTCATTTTCATGGATATCAAAATGCCCGGAATGGACGGCATGTCCGCCGCGGAACAGCTCCGGCGGGTGGATCAGGCCACCATGCTGATCTTTGTCACCAGCATGGTGCAGTACGCCGTCCAGGGCTATGACGTGAACGCTTTTGATTTCATCGTCAAGCCGGTCAATCCCACCGCTTTTGAGATGAAGCTGAAGCGGGCGGTCCGGGCCCTGGGCCTGCGGCGGGGCAGCGACCTGACGCTGAGCGCCGGAGGGGTCACCCGGGTGATCCCCTCTTCCGCCATCCGGTACATTGAGGTCATGGACCATGATTTGACCTACCATACCGACCAGGGGGTTTTTTCCGTCCGGGGCAAGCTGTCCGCGGTGGAGCAGAAGCTGCCGCCGGGGTCCTTTTTCCGGTGCGGCGTCTCCTATCTGATCAACCTGCGCTATGTCACCCAGTTCACCGGGGAGCAGGTGTGCGTGGCCGGGGAGTGGCTCCGGGTGAGCCGGGCCCGGAAAAAGGAGCTGGCCTCGGCGGTGGCCGCCTACCTGGGACAGGGGGGTTAGGCCGTGATCAACGGGCTGCACAGCTATAAGCTGCTGTTCATGCTCCAGCTGCTGGTGGGGGAGGGGCTCTTCCTGCTGCGGCTGGAGCGCAAGCGCCGCTTCCGCTTCCGGCTGGCCGTCAGCGCCGCCGGACTGCTGGCCGCGGCGGCGGTATTTCCCATCCCGGTGGAAAACGCCTGGTATGTGTCCTTCCTGTTCCTGTCCCTGTTCGGCCTGACGCTGCTGGCCCTGTGGTTCTGCTTCGACGAGCCCTTCGGCAACCTGCTGTTCTGCGCCGTGGCGGGGTACACGGTCCAGCACCTGGCCTATCTGCTGTATACGTTTTTCAACGACGTCACCCAGTTCAGCGCCGTGTTCGGCAGCTTCGTCCAGCCCTACGCGGCCCAGGCGTCCACCCTGAGCGATTTCGCGTGGCTCAGCGTCGTGCTCTACGCCGACGCCTACTTCATGGTGTACTACGGGGCCTTTGAGCTGCTGGACCCCAAGCTGAAGGCCAACCACGACGTGCGCCTGGGCCGGAACAGCATCGTGGGGCTCACCGTCCTGCTCATCGCGGCGGATGTGATCTTCAACATGGTGACCAACTACTACACGGTGGACAACCGGGCGTCCCTGCTGCTGGAGCGCTCCTACAACATTCTGGTGTGCGTCCTCATCCTGGCCCTGCTGAACAGCCAGCTCTCCCAGCGGGAGCTGAAGGACGAGCTGGCCGGGGTGCGCTACGTGGTGGAGCAGGGCAAGCGGCAGTACGAGCTGGCCAAGAAAAGCGTGGACCTCATCAACATCAAGTACCACGACCTGCGCCACCAGAGCCGCCGCCTCCAGGACCGGGAGGGCCGGGAGGAGCTGGACCGCACCCTGGACGAGTACGCGTCCCTGGTGAAAACGGGCAACGAGGTGCTGGACGTGATCCTCACCGAAAAAACCCTGGCCTGCCGGGAGCAGAGCATCCAGCTGCTGTGCATGGCGGACGGGCGTGGGCTGGAGTTCGTCAAGACCCACCACTTGTACGCCCTGCTGGGCAACGCCATCGACAACGCCATGGAGGCGGTGCGGGACCTTCCGGAGGCGGAGCGGGTCATCAGCTTTTCCCTCCGGCGGCAGGGGGAACTGGTCCACATCCACATGGAGAACCCCTGCGCGGGGGAGGTCGCCATGCGGGACGGCCTGCCGGCCACCACCAAGGGGGACGAGGACTACCACGGCTTCGGGATGCTGAGCATGAAAACCGTGGCGGAGCAGTACGGCGGCGGGCTGTCCGTCCGGGCGGAGGACGGCGCCTTCATTCTGGACATTGTGCTGTCCGCCGCTCCGCGCGGGGCGGATTGACCAACTGCGGCGCCCAGCGCGCAAAGTACGGCAAATCTATAGACAAATCCCGTTTTATTTTGTAGCATCGTGGACAGAACAGGGCAGGCAGGCGGGGAGGGCCCCTCCGCCGGACGCCGCCCCGGCTGTCCGCGATTTTTTTGAGAGGAGATTATGAAGATGAAAGCGAAACGCATCCTGCGCACCGCCATTCCCAGCGTCCTCATCGCCCTCACGCTGGTGGTGGCCATTGTGGCCAACGTGATGATCCCGCCCAACATGAATATGATAAACTCGTTCCTGGGAGACACGACCACGACTACCATCAAGCAGCCCAAGGAATACAACGATTCCCTGGACCTTCAGTACAACAAGTCCGACTACACGGCCGAAGAGATGGCCGCGGTGGAGCAGGCCCTCAACGAGGAGATCATGGGCGAGGGTGCGGTGCTGCTGAAAAACGACGGCCTGATGCCCTTCGGCGCGGGCACCACCTTCAGCTTTTTCAGCCGCTCCTCCACCAAGCTGATCAGCAACGGCTGGTATGATATGATGGTGTCCATGGGCTTCCCCGCCGACCCGGGCATGACCCTGCGCATCGCCTTCCAGGAGCAGGGCTTCGGCGTGAATGAGACGCTGTGGGACTTCTACGACAAGGGCAGCGGCAGCGGCTACGGCCTGGGCCCCGGCTCCATCGGCTGGGGCGACGGCGAGGACTTCTCCATCAACGAGTGCCCCCTGGACGTGATGGAGCGCGAGTCCGGCCTGCTGGACAGCGCCAAGGGCACCGTCCCCGTGTTCGTCTGGGGCCGGAAGGTGGGCGAGGGCCGGGATATGCCCCGGTCCATGTACAGCCACGCCGACAACCCCGAGGACCAGGCCAAGAGCTACCTGGAGCCCGACACCACCGAGCTGGAGATCCTCCGGTACCTCAACGACAACTATGACGACGTGGTGCTGCTGGTGAACAGCTCCGCCGCCATGGAGCTGGGCTGGGTGGAGCAGTTCCCCAGCATCAAAGCCATCCTGACGGTGTCCAGCGTGGGCAACTACGGCCTGAACGCCGTGGCGGACATCTTCGCCGGCGACATCAACCCCTCCGGCAAGACGGTGGACACCTTCGCCTATGACGCCGCCAGCGCCCCGGCCGCCGCCAACTACGGCGACTTCCAGTACATGACCGAGAGCGGCGAGATGACCAAATACAACTATGTGGCCTACAAAGAGGGCATCTACGTGGGCTACCGCTACTACGAGACCCGGTATGAGGATGTGATCATGGGCCAGGGCAACGCCGGAGCCTATGACTACGCCTCCACCGTGCTGTATCCCTTCGGCTATGGCCTGAGCTACACCACCTTCGACTGGTCCAACTTCAAAACAAGCTGGAGCGGCGACACCTGCACCGTCACCGTGGACGTGAAAAACACCGGCAGCGTGGCGGGCAAGGACGTGGTGCAGGTCTACGCCCAGTCCCCCTACACCGACTACGACAAGCTGAACAAGGTGGAGAAGTCCGCCGTCCAGCTGGTGGGCTTCGGCAAGACCGAGCTGCTCCAGCCCGGCCAGAGCGGGACGGTCACCGTCACCTTTGACAAGGAGCAGCTGAAGGCCTACGACTATACCAACGCCAAGACCTTCATCCTGGACGCCGGGGACTACTACATCACCGCCGCCCACGACGCCCACAACGCCGTCAACAACGTGCTGGCCGCCAAGGGCTTTACCACCGCCGCCGGCATGACGGAGGACGGCGACGCCGCGTTCACCAGCCTGTACACCGTCGGCGCCATGGACAGCACCACCTATGCCACCAGCGCGGCGGGCGCCCCCGTCACCAACCGGTTCGACTTCATCCACGGCGGATATGAGTACCTGAGCCGGAACGACTGGCAGGGCACCTGGCCCGCCACCGACGGCGAAGTCAGCAGCCAGATCTCCACCTGGGGCAACGAGATCAACGGCTCCGACGGCAAGAGCTACACCTATGCCAAGACCATCAGCGCGGAGGACCTGGCCAAGCTGGACGGCTCCGACTCTCTGAATCCCGCCGACGCCGCCTCTCTCACCGCCAGCCCGGTGTACGGCGCGAAGAACGGCCTCCAGCTCATCGACCTGCGGGGGAAGGACTATGACGACCCCCTGTGGGACCAGCTGCTGGATCAGCTGACCCCCGAGGACTACCAGACCATCATCGCCACCTCCGGCTACGGCAACGCCGAGCTGAAGAGCGTGGGCAAGCCCTTCGCCCTGGATCAGGACGCGGCCACCGGCCTGACGGGCGGCGGCACCGGCGTGAGCTACTGCGGCACCCTGGTGCTGGCCCAGACCTGGAACCAGGAGCTGGCCGCCCGGTACGGCGAGATGATCGGCAACCAGGCCGTCATCGGCGGCTGCGTGGGCTGGTACGCCCCCGCCATGAACATCCACCGCCTGCCCTTCTCCGGCCGCAACAACGAGTACTACTCCGAGGACGGCTACCTGTCCGGGGCCATCGCCGCCGCCACCAGCCGGGGCGCGGCCTCCAAGGGGATGTACACCTTCATCAAGCACTTCGCCCTCAACGACCAGGAGAACCACCGGGGCGACCGGGTGGGCAACTTCGGCGTGTGCACCTGGTCCAACGAGCAGGCGGTCCGGGAGATCTACCTGCTGCCCTTCCAGATGTGCGTGGAGAACGACCCCGTCACCCTGAACTACGTGGAGGAGGACGGGAACGGCGGCTACCGCAGCGCCACCCGGGAGTTCCCCGCCGTCAACGCCGTCATGACCGCCTTCAACCGCATCGGCTACACCTGGACCGGCGGGTGCTATCCCCTCATCACCGAGGTGCTGCGCAATGAGTGGGGCTTCAACGGCTTTGCCATCACCGACAACGCCAACACCGGCTCCCCCACCTATATGAACGCCTACCAGATGATCGAGGCGGGGGGCGACGCCGCGCTGACCACCAGCGAATACGCCGTGTGGAAGTTTGACAAGGACAACGCCGCCCATTACACCTACGGCCGGGAGGCCATGCACCACGTGCTGTACGCCGTGGCCAACTCCAAGGTCATGAGCGGCCTGATGCCCGGCTCCACCTTTGTCACCCCCATGACGCTGGCGGAAAAGCTGGTGGTGGGCATCGACATCGGCGCGGTGGTAATCATCGCGGCGCTGGGCTACTTCATCTACCGGGGCTTCCGCAAGCCCAAAAAGCGGGAGGCGTAAATCTTCCGCTCTGAGAACCTGTATTCACAGCCTCAAGCGCTGTCTGGACGGGCCTTTTCCCGTCATGCTTCGTTGTGATTTCTTGAAATAAACACAATTATTCCTGCGAAATCCCGCCTCGCCTGATGGGAAAATCCCTCGCCCATCCAGCGCAATCGGCTATGAATACAGGTTCTGAAATTGCCATCCTCTTCCTCCCCATTTACAGGGCCCCGCCGGATGCTCCGGCGGGGCCCTCAGACTGTCGGTCAAGCTGTTTCTGTTCCGGTAACGGGAGGGAAGAGCGTGTGAAAGAAACCCGGGAGGGGTGTCTTTCACGTTCAATCAACCGATTTTTTGAACGTCTCTTTGTTTGTTCAAAAACCGAGGTCAGCCACCCCTCCCGTCACTCCCCGGGACCGGGATAGATGACCTTCCTGAGGTTCCAGTTCATGGCCGCCTTCCGGGCGGCGTCCTGGCGCTCGGCCTCGTTTTTGTAGGAGAGCTCCGCCGTGTGGGCGCCGCAGTATCCGCACTGGACGTACAGACACCAGCCGCCCTCCTCCTCGATGCTCCCCACGCTGCCGCAGCAGGGGCAGTCCTGCAAGTCGATTTCGTCAAAATGATTCATGGTCCGGCCTCCTGGTCGCATTTGTCTGCCTGTCTGATACAGTGTACCACGGAAGGGGAAAAAGCGCAACAAGGATCTGCGCGGAGCGGCTCTGTGATTTTGAATTACGACGTGAAAAGCTTAAATTGGGATCAGCTATTGATTCTGCCGAGAGAATTTGCTATTGTCGGTGTAGAAGAGAGCGGTAAACCATCCAATTCTGTCACAAAAAGGGTGCTTGAATGAAACATAAGATTTCAATCTTGGGCCTTCTGTTCCTGACGGTGTCGATCTGTCTGGTGGTTTGGACATTTTTCACACTCAGCCGTCCAGGCTATCGGAGCATTGAGCTGCCCGACACATGCGCCGGCAGCCACGGCTGGGGCGGGTACGAAATCAGGACGGGTCCGGACATGTCCATACCGGCCGCGCCGCGGTATACCGGCGGCTATGGCTATACGCTTTCCGACGAGAGCTACGACGCGGTCAGGAGAAGCCGGATCATGGCGGAAGAAGAGCTCTACCTGACGGGGGCAAGGCTGGAGATGGATTACTCCGGGTGCGGCATAGAGCTGTTCCTGGACGGTCAGCTTTTTTACAGCGACTTTCAAGTCTCCCTCCGGGATTCCAACGGATTTCTCCTGCTGGACGAGGAGAATTTTGCCTCCCTGAACGAGTACAGAAGCATTGCGGTGGGTCTCCCCATGGATTTTTTAGGGAAAACCCTGACCATGCGGGCCATTGTCCAGATTGTCTCCCAGCAGGTGGAGAAGTGGAGGACCCGGTCACGGATTGTGGAGCGCAGCAGGTTTGCCCGGGAAAACTATGAGATCATCATGCAGGTGGACGAGGATTCCCGCAGAAGAAAGCACGAGATGAAGCACCATATGCAGACGATTTACTCCCTGCTGAAGGCCCGGGAGGCGAAAAAGGCGGAGGAGTATATTGAGAAGCTGGTCCAGGAGACGGGCCAGTTTGCGGAGACGGCCTACAGCGAAAATATTGTGATCAACGCCATTGTGGGCATCCGGCTGAACCAGGCGAAGAAGGAGGGGATCGCGGTGCGCAGCCACATCCATGTGCCGGACAGGCTGGAGGTGGACGATGTGGACCTGAACAACCTGCTGTCCAACATGCTGGAAAACGCCATTGAGGCCTGTATGCGCATGGAGAACCGTTCGAGGGCTTATATCAACCTGGAGATCCGGAAAAAGCAGCGGTTCCTGTTCATTGAGTGCGAGAACAGCGTGGACCGGGGGGAGAAGCTGGCGTCCGGCCAGACCACGGTCAAGAGCGACCCGGCGGAACATGGCTTCGGCCTGAAAACCATGAACGCGGTGGCGGAGAAATACGCCAGCATCATTCAGATCGAGCGGGAGCCGGGCTGGTTCGTGGTGCGGACCAATCTCTGCCCGCCGTGTCCGGCCCCTTTGGGACGCGGCGGCTTGCGATGGCCCGGCGGCCCCGGCCAATCCGCAAAACCATATTTACAACCGGATAAAATCGTGGTATCATATAAAATAATTGGAGTGTTCCCAACAAAGCGATATGAAAATAATGAGGAGTGTTCCTTTATGAGCCGTATGGTCGGTACCGTATCCCGGGGGATTCGCACCCCCATCATCCGCAGTGGGGACGATTTGGTGGAACTCGTAACCGCGTCCCTGCTGGAGGCCGCCGCCGAGGATGGCTTTGCCCTCCGCGACCGGGACATTGTGGCCATGACCGAGGCCATCGTGGCCCGGGCCCAGGGCAACTACGCCACCGTGGACGAGATCGCCGGCGATGTCCGGGCCAAGCTGGGCGGGGAGACGGTGGGGGTGATTTTCCCCATTCTCAGCCGCAACCGGTTTGCCATCTGCCTGCGGGGGATTGCCAAGGGGGCCAAAAAAATTGTCCTCATGCTCAGCTACCCCTCCGACGAGGTGGGCAACCACCTCATCAGCCTGGA
>ERZ808040.1968-NODE-1968-length-12567-cov-3.892474_pt1 | contig 12567 bp, 10 predicted proteins | sample MGYA00380191_ERZ808040 | MGnify/ENA primary metagenome ERZ808040 (study PRJEB31490, sample SAMN06133395) | mouse gut metagenome | isolation source: J6 | host: mice | place: China: Chengdu | collected 2015-05 ... | reverse complement strand
CTGACCTATGGAGATACACGGATGAACGCATATGATAAGATGGAGTCGGTGGAGGTTTATGCAAGGATCCTTTATCAGACGCAGATGCTCGGTGGGGCGAAGCTCCTTTCGCCGGAGCAGGTAGAGGATATTTACGAAATCAGGAGAAAATCGGGGATGGCGGGAATGCATCCGGCGTTGTTCCCGGAGAAGTAATAGTGCGGATTCATCCCGCAAGGGCGGCACGGCAGGAACGCTGCAGTAGAATAGCTGTGTGCCGCCCTTGCGGGATGAAACGCTGTTATAATAAAAGCTTTAATAATACAAAATATAATTGAAAAAACGTTAATTTTGTGATAAAGTATTTTTAAAGCATCAGATTTCTATGGCGATGAGAGCGAAGAGCATAATCGTATCTAAAATTTCTATTTCACTATTCTTGAAATCCTGCTTTAAAAATCCAATTAAATGAATATGGCAGGAGACGTAGTGAAAAGTGTGTTGGATACTGCAACTAAAGAAGAATTTTCGCAGGAATTTCTGGATTTTATGAAGTATATCACCGAATCAACGGACGCAGTTGCGGAGAGAACGTCGAGCAGCCGGATAAAACTGATTCATAATAATGTCAGAAAGATCAAGGCTTCAGAAAAAATGGGAGTGAAGTATATGCAGTTGTGGGAAGAAAAAGAACTTATCAGAGCGGAAGGAAGAAAAGAAGGAAGGGCAGAGGGGAGAAAAGAGGGAAAAGAAGAAGGGAAAAAAGAGGGCGTTAAAGAAGGCAAGGCAGAAATGCTTGTGAGAAATGTTGAGGCAATTATGGAAAACTTTGGCATAGACCAGCAGAAAGCCTGCGAAGGGCTTGGGATAACGATGGAAGAGTATCAAAGTGCGGAGAGAAGCACAGGCAATTAGTAAAATATGGAATTAAGATGCCTGAATCTGGCATCAAGAGGAACAAAGAATATGCGGTAGATATGATAAAATAAATCCAACAAGTCAATTTTTGACTAATTACACATAGGAGGTAAAAAGCATGTTGACATTAGCAGGATTGAAAACGACCGCAAGATTATTTGGTGCAGGCAGGATGGTGGATTTTCCCGTACAAACAGATGCAGTTGGGGAAAAGACCCCGGAAGAGATTTTGGCGCAGTATCGTGAGAATATTGCGAAAGTTGACGCATATGCAGCGGCAGTGCGGAACCTGAATATTACAATTTATTCCCAAGAGACGCAGGAGTGGTACACGGATGCGTTTAAGGAGCAGTATGTAGAATGCAAGAACTTCTCTCAAACGTGGCTCAATGATATCATGGGGCGGCTGGGCGCTGTCCCGAAGTCAATCATAGACTACGACAGTTCCTACCAGATGTATGCTAAGAGAATTAAGAAAAACTGCAAATTGCTGTTGGAGGAATTTGATGAAAGTGTACAGAATGCATTGATAAAGAATTTACAAGATTTGAAGGAAGACGTTGGCGATACCAAAACGGTGGTGTCGGACCTTATAAATTCAATTGATGATTATATCGCACATCTGCAAAGCGACGAGGCATTTTTTGCGGACATATACCAAAAGGCATGCAAGACCAAGGAAGTGGACGAAGCCAAGCTGGAAGAGTTCCGTAAACGGAAAAAGGAACTGGAAGACGAAATCGAAAGAATCGAAAAGGTGATTTTGGGAACTGGCATTGCCGGCGGAGTGGCATTGGCAGCGGCGCCCATAGGATTCTTCTGCGGACCAATTGGCATTGTCGTAGGGATTATCGTATCTTTAGCGGCATTAGCCCTTCTTCTCACGGCGATTATAGAAAGCGCCATCTGTGCGGAGAAAAGAGAGGAGCTTTCTATATGTGCAAACCAAATGGATGACATGACGAAAACAGTCCAGAGCCTTGCGGCATTCTGCGATGGGCTGAATACAGTGATTTCGGCAGTGACCACGGCAAAAAGTTCTGCGCAGCAGATACTGGATTGCTGGCAGGAGCTGGAGGATGAAATGGGACAGCTGATTGCGGAGTTGGGAGAGGGCGAAAAAAAGGCAAAAGAAAAGTGCTATCAGAAAATTCTCGATGACATGGACAGCACCGATGCACAGTGGAATGAAATTGTGGAGAAAGCGAAGCTTTATGTGCAGATTAACGTGGAAGTGAAGAAAGAAGTGATTGATATCTCTAAATCTGCTTAAAGATTAGATATACGAGAAGTGTAAAATGATTTTTGATGTCCTATATCTGCCGGTGTTGTAGGTATAGGACATTTTTTAAGTTTTACATTGGTCAGAGGTAAAAGTTTACATCTAAAGAATTAGAAAAAGTTGCCGATAAATATATCATGAGTGTAGGTTTGCGATTATGCAGGCACAGCACATACAGACAATCATATAAAAGAATCGTATGACAGGGAAGGTCAGGTAATTATCATGGAGGATGAACGCAAGAGGAAAGATTGATTTTTTGAATGGGATTAGGTCAATTTTGACTCTTGTTTTTTTATGCTTGTCTTTGAGGCGATAAGGCGGCGGATATATCAAACTGACATGAGGATATGGAGAATGCGGAAATATCAGAAAAAGCAGGCAGAAGAATTTATAGAGGTGCTTAAGGAAGTTCATAGCGCCATTATAGAAGCGATAAAAGTAAATCAAAGAGATAGTGCATTGGATCTTCTCTCACAGTGTCAGGATGGTGCATTAAGGTTGGGGGAACTCATTGAAAGTGTGGAAGGAGAAGGGGGTAAGACAATTTCGCATCTGGAAGATTATTGTGAACTGGTTTATCAAGTCTATGTAGATATTGGACAAGGGCAGGAGATTTGTGCAGATTGGACGGCAGAAAAACTCGGAAATGCGCTGGAGCAGATCGAGGAAAGCATAAGCATTGATATTAAAGTTCGGATGGAAATTGTATTTCTTCCATATAAAGCGTCCATGTGGGATTCGCTGGAAAGTGTTTGGAAAGCAGCAGATGAGGATGAAAATGCAGATGCATATGTCATACCGATTCCCTATTTCGACAAAAATTCGGATGGCAGCTTTGGACAGATGCACTATGAAGGAGATCAGTATCCTGCTTATGTACCTATTACAAAGTATGATGAATATGACTTTGAAAACAGAAGACCAGACGTCATTTACATTCACAATCCATATGATGAATGTAATTATGTGACAAGCATACATCCCTATTTTTACTCTTCAAATCTGAAGAAATTTACGGATAAGCTGGTGTACATACCCTATTTTATTTTGGATGAAATAGATCCAGACAATCAGGAAGCAGTGAAGAATATAGAACATTTCTGCGTTGTACCGGGCGTGCTCAACGCGAATATCGTGGTGGTACAGTCGGAGGACATGAGACAAATTTATGTCAATGTACTTTCTAAGGAGGCTGGAGAAAGCACTAGGGATATTTGGGAGAGAAAAATTTGGGGTCTGGGATCGCCCAAAATTGACAAAGTGCTTAGTGCAAGAAAGGAAGATTACTTATAAAGGGCAGGTTATGGGAAAGAAGATATTACTCATATGTAATTATTTCGCACCGGATCATACGATTGCAGCGGTAAGAACGAGCAAATTGACCAAATATTTGCAGAAAGATGGCTATGAGGTGGAGGTCATCACAGAACGAAAAAATGCGGAGTTGGAAGATGAAATTCTAAAGCGCGATATTATAGGAATAAAGACATATTATGCGGCTAATTCGCGCTTATTTATAAAGATATCGAGTTTGTATAAGAAAATAATGGAACCGCATAAGAAAAAGCGCTTTGATAATCTGGACAATCGCAACAGATTGAACCCCAAAACGGGAAAAGTAGAATTTTATCCATTTGAAACGGCATATCCAATTTGGGGCAGTTTGGATTATCTGATGGGTCTATTGAAGCAGTATGATTTGTTCAGGAGTGTTAAAAGCCTTTTGGGGCAGCTGGATGGTTTTGATTATGTGATAACGTCATATGGAGATGCGTTCAGTATATATGCTGGAAGGTATTATCACAGATGCCATAAAGAGATTCCTTGGATTTTTGATATAAGAGATGCTATTTACAGATATAAATTTACGCCGAATTACGTGAAATGGATAGCAGAAAAATATGAACATGATATATGGAAAAATGCGGATTGTATCTTAGGTGTGTCAAAAGGAATCTGCAAAAGGGTACCTGTAAAATATAGGCATAAAGTGCATTGTCTGACGAATGGATTTGATTTATCAGACAGGCAGGGACTGACCGGAGAGAGATTGAATACATCTAATATGGTATTTACTTATACGGGGTCCATGTATGGAGGACTCGTCAATTTATCGGTATTCTTTGCAAGTATCAGCCAAGCGGCGCAGCAGGGGCTGGTTAAGCCGGATGAAATTGAGTTCCACTTTGCAGGAAACGATCCGGCATTTGAAATTTTTAAGGATCAGGCGCGCAAGTATGGACTGGATCACAGATGCATAACACATGGTAAGTTATCCAGAAAAGACGCCATGCAGCTGCAACAGCAATCTGATTTCCTGTTGGTTGCTTCCTATGATTATCAAAACAATGAGGGCGGTGTCATTACAGGAAAAACTTTGGAATATATGGCAGCAGGAAGACCCATTATTGCGTTGGTCATGGGGGATATAGAACACAGTGAGCTGGCGGATATCATAAGAAAGTCAGGATTGGGGATTGCCTATGAAGATTCCCATAAGGAAAAGGATTTTGAGCTGCTGTGTCGATATTTGGGCATGAAATATAAGGAATTTACAGAGACGGGAGCGGTCAGCCATATGCCGGATGTGAAGGGGCTCCGCAAATATGATTATAAAAATTTAGGTAAAAGACTGGTTGGAATTATCAATCAAATAGGAAAGTGAGAGAGGAAAGAAATATGAGATATGCACTTATAGGATGCGGAAGGATATCCCCTAATCATATTGCAGCGGCAAAAAACAACGGTTTAGATATTGTTGCCATTTGCGATATAGATTCTTCATGTATGGAAGATAAAGCACTCAAGTTTAAATTGGGTGATGAAGTAAAACAGTACACCGATTATATTGAAATGATTGAAAAGGAAAAGCCTGAGCTTGTTGCAATTTGCACCGAAAGCGGAAAGCATGCAAAGGTGGCATTGGACTGCATTGAAAGAAATTGTAATTGCATTATTGAAAAACCGATTGCATTGTCCATTAAGGATGCGGATGCAATTATCTCGGCGGCAATCAAGCATCATGTGAAGGTCAGTGCATGTCACCAAAACCGCTTTAATAAATCTGTACAGATTATCCGGGAAGCAATTGATATGAACCGTTTTGGGAGACTGTTTTACGGAACGGCACACATCAGATGGTGCAGGGACCATGAGTATTATGACAGGGCTTCCTGGAGAGGAACGTGGGAGCAGGATGGCGGAGCCCTTATGAACCAATGTATCCACAATATTGACCTGCTTCGCTGGATGATGGGCAGTGAGATTGATGAGGTGGTGGGGATGACAGATAAGTTGAACCATGCTTACATTGAAGCAGAGGATCTGGGCATTGCACTTATCAAGTTTAAAAACGGAAGCTATGGAATCGTTGAGGGAACGACAGATGTGTATCCTAAAAATCTGGAAGAGACCTTGTATATTTTTGGGGAGAAGGGAACCGTTAAAGCCGGTGGTCAATCGGTAAATGTGATTGAGGAATGGAGATTTTCCGATTTGCTGGACGATCCCGAAGACGTAAAAGAAAGATGCCATGAAAATCCGCCGAATGTCTATGGATATGGGCACACGCCTTTATATGCAGACGTGATTAATGCGATTAATCAGGACAGACAGCCTTATGTTACTGCAATGGATGGAAAGAGAGCGTTGGAATTGGTGCTGGCTATCTATCAGTCTGCGGCAGAGGGCAGGAGCGTCAAGCTGCCATTAATGGAATGTGCAACGACGGACTTCACAGGACGCTTTGATTCCTGAAGGAGGAAAGAGGTTAAGTATGGAATTTCGTGATCTGAATAGACAATATCAATTTTTGAAAAAAGAAATGGATGCCAATATCCAGAATGTAATTGAAAATGCAAATTTTATTCAGGGTAAACAGGTTTCAGAATTAGAAAACATGCTGGCGGAATATGTTGGAGTTAAGAATTGCATCGCCTGTGCGAACGGAACGGATGCACTGCAGCTTTCTTTGATGGTGTGGGAAATTGGAGAAGGCGATGCCGTATTTGTTCCCGATTTTACTTTTTTCTCAAGCGGGGAAGTGGTATCTGCAGTAAATGCAACACCTATTTTTGTCGATGTGGAACGAGATACTTACAACATTGACTGCAATTTGCTGGAAAAAATGATACAAAGGGTCATAAGCGAAGGAAAACTTGTGCCGAAAGCAATCATAGCGGTGGATCTGTTCGGGCAGCCTGCAGACTATGCCGAACTTGACAGAATTGCCAAGAAGTATGACATGTATCTTCTGGAAGATGGAGCGCAAGGTTTTGGAGGAAGAATAGGGGAGCGTAAGGCGTGCTCTTTTGGCGATATGGCGACTACCAGCTTTTTCCCGGCAAAGCCGCTTGGATGCTATGGGGATGGAGGCGCTATTTTTACAGATAATGATGCATGGGCGGAGCTGCTTCGATCTTATCGGGTCCATGGAAAAGGGTGTTCTAAGTATGACAATGTCAGAATCGGCATGAATTCCCGGCTGGATACGCTGCAGGCAGCAGTTCTGTTGACGAAATTCCCCGTGTTTGCCGATCAAGAGCTTGCATGGGAGCAGGATATTGCTGAGTCATACACAAGGAAGTTAAAAGAGGTGGTGACGACACCTGTGATAAGAGAGGGGTTCTATTCCAGCTGGGCACAGTATACCATTCAGCTGTCTGACCAGACGACAAGGGATGGTCTGCAAAATGATTTAAAAGCCAAAGGAATACCAACGGCAGTGTACTATCAAAAACCCATGCACCGCCAGGCAGCGTTTAATCAAAATCAGTATAATGACAGCGATTACTCTGTGGCGAACCGACTTTCGGGAATTGTCTTGTCGCTGCCCTTCCATCCTTACATGAAAGAGGAAGAGGTTACGTTTGTGTCGAATGCAATAAAAGCATATCTGAAAGGATGAGAACTGAAAATGTCTGATTTCTTTGTGCACGAAAGCAGTTATGTAGATGATGATGTGAAAATAGGAAAAGGGACTAAAATCTGGCATTTCTGCCACATACAAAGAGGGGCGGAAATCGGAGAAAATTGTTCCTTCGGTCAGAATGTAAATGTGTCCAATCGCGTAAAAATCGGCAATGGCGTTAAGGTCCAGAATAATGTTTCCATCTACGAAGGAGTGGAACTCGAAGACTACGTATTCTGCGGACCATCCATGGTCTTCACCAATGATCTGACACCGAGGGCAAAATATCCCAAGGGAAGCGCGGGGTACAAAAAAACATTGGTGAAGGAAGGGGCAAGCATTGGCGCCAATGCGACGATTGTGTGCGGAAATACAATCGGCAGGTGGGCAATGATAGCTGCAGGGGCAGTCGTGACAAAGGACGTGCCTGACCATGCGTTGATGGCGGGAATCCCGGCAAGGCAGGTTGGCTGGGTTTGCGAGTGCGGAAACAAATTAGATGCTGATAATAGATGCAGCAAATGTAGTAAAAAGTATGAATTAGATTGTGAAAAGTTTGAAATGAGAAGTGTATGACAGTGAGAGGAAATACCTATGCAAGAAGATAAAATTTTTCCAAGTAATTGGAAGGAGATTATTGGAGAGAAGAAAGTCATTTTCTATAATACAAGTGTCAGCAGTCTGTTGCAAGGAAGAGAAAAGCAGATGGAAAAGATGAAGTGGGTATTTCAGATTTTTCAAAAACATCCTGAAGTAGTGTTGTGGTGGAGACCGCATCCGCTTGAAGCCAGCACGATAAAAGCTATGGCGTCTGAATTGGAACAAAAATATATGGAAATGAAAGGTCAATATAAAAATGAAAATATAGGCATTTTAGATGAAAGCGCAGATTTGTATAGAGCAATTGCTATATCGGATGCTTATTATGGTGATTGGAGTTCAGTAGTATCTTTATATAAAGCAGTAAAAAAACCAGTATTATTTGAAAATGCAAAAGTTATGAAACGAGAGGAAACAGTATTTTTACCGGCGGCATTTTGCAGAAAGGATGAATATATCTGGTTTATTCAGTTAAATAGTAATAAGCTGATAAAAATACATCAGGATACATTCGAGGTAGAGGATATCATTAATATATCGTCGGAACTCCCGTTTAAAAACTGCGGCTATAATTATCATATTATGGATATTGGAAATAGCATATTTATTTTTTTAGAAGAAAGTGAAAATATTTATGAATATGAAATTGCTGCAAGGAGCATAAAAACCCATTCATTAAAAAAAATGAATGCTAAATTCCACAGTGAAATTGTTATTAGGAAAAGTAACAGACTGCTTTTGTTCCCATATGGCGGTGATGAGATTTGGGAATATGATTATAAAAAAGATATTTGTGATGTAATAGCCCGTATGGATTGTAAAGCCATGAAAGCGGCAAAATGTTTCGAAGTTTTGGGAACAAAACTTTACATGATAAACAGTGGCTGCAATATCTTGTATAAATATGATTTGGATCGTAATTTGTTTGAAAAAATAGAGGTTGGAAATAAGCAGGATAAGTTTTGGGGAATCAAGAAAGCTGGCAAATATTTTGTGCTGCCGCACATGGACAGGAGCGCAGTCACACTTTGGAATGAAGAAAATGGAGAGGTAGTTGAGCTTGCAGATTTCCCTCAAGGCTATGTCTGTCTGAATGGGTCAGCATATTTAGATATGTTTGAAAACAATGGCAGTATATATATTTTCCCATTTTATGCAAATATGATTTTAAAGGTTGATGTTGAGAACAAAGCGATTACCCAGGAATTTGAAAACGTATATTTTGATGCAAATTATGATTTAAGTACTGGGTGCTGCAGCAGTCAAATGTATATGTACGCACAAAAATATGATAATCATATTTTGGCATATGCAATCTATAGTCAATGCTGGCAAATTTTCGATTTTGATGCTATGAAGGTGGAAAGCAGTCCTTTATTTACGATAAAAAATCCTGCGCATAAAGTAATAATAGAAAATATGATTGATAATGAATGCAAAGAATCATTTTGTGCTGGGGAGACTTCTATGATTTGCAATTTAGAAAATTATATTAATAATATTGAGAATTGCGAGTTGGAAAGTGTCGGTTATGGTGGCGGAAGGCAGAATATAGGTGTAAATATACATGAATTCGTTATGAAACAACAATAAAAATTAAGGGAGATGAAATATGGATAAGTTAAGTTTTCCTAATAGAGTTACAGTAGAACTTACAAATGACTGCAATGTTTCGTGTACATTTTGCAATAGGCAAAAAATTGCAATGGATATTGGATATATGGATGAGAAGCTGTTTTATAAGATTGTGGATGAAATGGCAGAGCATCTTCCTATAAAGATGGTTCCATTTTTTCGGGGGGAACCGTTGATGCATCCCAAAATCATTCCTTTTATTAAGTATGCAAAGCAAAAGGGAATAGGACCGATTCAAATGGCATCAAATGCACTTTTATTAGATGAAAAAATGCAGGATGCAATCATTGATACAGGAATAGACTATCTGTCATTTAGCTTGGATACGATTGATGAAGACATCTATAAATGTTCCAGATTGTCAGGAGATTTAAAGATTAGTTCTAAGAATGTGGAAGCAATGGGGCTAAAGTGCAGAGAAAGAAAGCGGAAGGGTTTGCCGGCGCCTACATTACAGGTTTCTACTATTAATATAGATGAATATATTCCAAGACAAAAGGAATTCATTGATAAATGGCTGCAATATGTTGATGTTGTGAGGGTATATGAACAACATGATGAGAAGGGGCAGTTAGTGGATTCTAAAGTAAGGGATAAGCTGGATATATTTGACGAAAGAAGACCATGCAGAAAAGTGTTTACGGACATGATTATTTATTGGGATGGACGATTAGCATTATGCAATTATGATTGGAATGAACAAAGGAATCTTGGAAATGTCAGTCTGATGACATTGCAGGAAGCATGGAATTCCGAAGAATATGAAGCAGTGAGAAAAATGCATACATGTAATGAATTTGATGATGGAATCTGTTCAGAATGCCATCACTGGAAAATTGATTATACTGAAAATGGATTCATAGGAAAAAGCTACCATTCTAAATGAAATTGAGAGGATGATTTATGTGTGGAATAGCAGGGATTATGTGCTGGCAAAGAGAGCAGACTGATGTCAATAGGACGAAAACAATTATCAAGCATATGATGAATTTGATTTCCCATCGCGGACCAGACGGTGAGGGGGAGTTGATAATTGATGAAGGGCATGTTTTCCTTGGACATAGACGATTAGCGATCATAGATCTTTCGGACGCGGCAAGGCAGCCGATGCAAAGTTTGGATGGAAGATTTTCAATTACATACAATGGCGAAATATACAATTACCTTACGCTGAAAAAAGAACTGGAGCTGTTGGGATATTGTTTTACCACAAAATCGGATACAGAAGTGCTGCTAAAGGTATATGAAGAATGGGGAATAGCGGGGATAGAAAAGCTAAATGGAATATTTGCCTTTGCAATTTGGGATGACTATAAGAAAGAATTAGTCTTGGCGAGAGACCGGTATGGTACAAAACCGCTATATTATGCAAAAGCAGGCGGGCAGTTTATCTTTGCGTCTGAATATAAGGCATTTTTAGCACACCCTGATTTTAATAGAGCTCTGAATCTGAATGCTGTGAAGGAATATTTTTTGTTTCAGAATATTTTCACGGATGCTGCTTTTTTAGAAGGAGTAAAGATTTTAGAAGCAGGGAGTTACATAAAAATAAACTATAGAAATGATAGGATTCCTGCCCCGATAAGGTATTGGGATTTTGATTTTTGTGATCAAGATGAAACTATAGAGAAACAAGAATATGAAGAAGAGTTAAACCGCCTTTTTGTACAAGCAGTCAAAAGACAGCTTGTAAGTGATGTGCCAGTGGGCGCTTACCTGTCAGGAGGAATAGATTCAGGCTCTATTACAGCCATAGCGTCAAAGTATATACCTGACCTTAAAACTTTCACTTGTGGGTTTGATCTTCATTCAGCTTCCGGTATTGAACTGGCTTATGATGAAAGAGAAAAAGCTGAATATATGTCCTACAAGTTTAAAACGGAGCATTATGAAATGGTGCTCAAGGCAGGAGATATGGAACGTTGTATGAAAAAGTTGGTATGGCATTTGGAGGACCCGAGGGTTGGGCAGAGTTATCCTAATTTTTATGCGGCGAAATTATCTTCAAATTTCGTAAAGGTGGTACTGGCAGGCAGCGGCGGAGATGAGTTATTTGCCGGATATCCATGGCGATATTACAGAGCGGTGAATTGCAATGATTTTAAAGAATATATCGAAAATTATTTTGACTATTGGCAGCGGTTGTTAAAAAGTGATGAACTGGAGATGTTTTTTAATCCGGTTTGGGAGGAAATAAGAGATTACTCAACAAAGCAAATATTTAGAGATGTTTTTAGTACAGTGAAGCATAATTTTATAATAACACCACAGCAAAGTGTCAATTATTCTCTTTATTTGGAAGCTAAGACATTTCTTCATGGATTGTTGATTGTGGAGGACAAGTTGAGCATGGCACATGGGCTGGAAACAAGGGTTCCCTTCCTGGACAATGATTTGGTTGATTTTGCAATGAAGGTCCCGGTCAGGATGAAGCTTTCAAAGCTATCTGAAGTCGAGAGAATAAATGAAAATGAATATGGGAAAAAGGTTGACAGATATTATGAGAAAAACAAGGACGGTAAATTGATTTTGAGAAATGTAATGGGAAGGTACATACCCAAGGAAATATCAAGCGGTGTGAAACAAGGCTTTTCAGCGCCTGATGCCAGTTGGTTCAGAGGAGAAAGTATTGATTATGTGCATAGTATTATTTCAAATTCAAACGCACCGATCTATCGGTATGTAAATAAGAAGTATGTTGAGAAGATATTTAAAGAGCATGTCAGCGGAGAGAGCAACAAAAGGCTTTTAATATGGTCGATTATAAATTTCAATGAATGGCTGGAGCTGTTTATGAAAGAAAAAGGAGCAGTTATATGCGAGTAGCAATGTTTATAGCATCCAGGTATGGATTGGAATGCTATGAGGCGGTAAAGAAGCTTTTAGAAATTGAAATAGTAGGGATATTGACAACTCCTTTACAGTTCATTTTAAGATATGATAAAGGACAGTCCAAAGAAATGAATAATCCGATTTATCAAAATGTAATATGCGAAGGACAGGAAAAAAACGTTCCAATATATATTACGGATCAAGTGAATGATGAAAAAACGATTCATGTAGTGCAGGCATGGAAACCGGATTTGATTATTGTCTCAGGCTGGTATCATATTATAAAGGAAAAACTTCTTTCTCTGCCAGAGAAAGGTATAATAGGGCTGCATGCTTCCCTTTTACCTCGCTATAGGGGTGGGGCGCCTTTGGTATGGCAATTGATTAAGGGGGAGAAAAAATCAGGGAT
>ERZ808040.1967-NODE-1967-length-12567-cov-4.364131_pt1 | contig 12567 bp, 15 predicted proteins | sample MGYA00380191_ERZ808040 | MGnify/ENA primary metagenome ERZ808040 (study PRJEB31490, sample SAMN06133395) | mouse gut metagenome | isolation source: J6 | host: mice | place: China: Chengdu | collected 2015-05 ... | reverse complement strand
GCGGCGATTGCCGGGGAGTGGCCCATCCCGGAGCTTCCCCAGAACAGCCCGGCCCCGGCCCAGCGCGTCAATCTGATCATAGACATTCAAGAACGCATGGCCCAGGGCAAGGGCCATGCCTATGAGCGGTGGGCCAAAGTCTATAACATAAAGCAGATGGCCGCCGCGCTCCTGTATCTCCGGGAACATGGACTTGCCGATTACGAGGCTCTTGCGACAAACACCGAGGCGGCGGTGGATCGGGCTCACAAGCTGGCCAGGGAGCTGCGGGACACGGAGGCCGCCCTTTCCAAAACCTCCGAGCTTATGGGCGCGGTGGTGCAGTACGCAAAGACGCGGCCCGTGTTTGACGGTTACAAGGCGGCCCGGTATTCTAAAAAATATCTGGCCCAGCACGAGGCGGAGCTGGCAGACTATCGGGCGGCAAAGGCGGCTATAAGTGAGCTTTTGGACGGGGCAAAGCTCCCCAAAATGGACACGCTGAAAAAGCAGCGCCGGGATCTCTCCGAAAAGAAAAAGGCCCTTTATGCGGAATACCGCAAGGCCCAGGCGGATATGCGGCAGGCCGTGGCAGTCAAGGCGAATATCGATCACCTGCTCGGCCACGCGGACGAGCAAAAAAATAAGGCCCAGGAGCGTTAGCTCCGGGCCGCCAACAATGGGCGCTTGCGCCGGGACTTCTGGACAAAGTGTCCAGAAGTTCAGCGGGTTTGGGGAGCTCCCCCAACAAGCATTTCACGGGCCTGCGGCCTGTGAAAATTTCGGAGTGTGGCCACACCCGAATTGCTTGCCAAAATTGCAACGCCACACACTCTCTATTTTCCATATATTTCCTTTTTTAATTTTTGAAACTACGCACAGTTTTTATGTGATATTAGTGATGCGAGGCGATATGAAACAAATTCTGTCCTTATTGCAACAATCAACTTTATAAAGAATTTTCTTAAGCAACCGTGGTAGATGGAGGGATACTGAATGGAAGTAGAAAAGGAGTTGTGCGAATCGTGGCGCGTATGGATTGACGAGGAAAATCACATTGTATCATTTCATACTATGGAAAACGGACTACCGTTAGAAATTACAAGCCGTGAACAATATCTCAAATTTATCGATGAATATGCCCAAAATCGCTACCGCTTTCAGTAGCCATCAAAAGCAAAAATTTTTGAAACCTAGCATTAAAATGATGTGATATTATAAGCGAAAGCAGCTTTCAAAGACAGTTAGGAGCCTTTCTTATGAGAGAAGATGCCATATTGCATAAAATGCAAACTGGTGATCCATCTGGGCTAGAATCGCTTATGGATATTTACATACCTTATGTGTCTACTGTGGTATGGAATATTCTTCGCGGTGCTATGTCCCAGGAGGACGGAGAGGAGGTCGTATCAGATGTATTTCTGGCTGCATGGCAGCAATCATCCGAATTGAAACCGGGTTTTGTAAAAGGATGGCTTGCTGCCGTTGCGAGAAATAAAGCAAAAAACAAGTTGCGGAAGATGGGAAAGACTCTTCCGCTAGAAGATGATTTTCTTGATATTCCCGGCCCCAATGATCCGCTGAATGATGTTGAGCAGGCCGAGGAGCAACAGCTCGTTCGTAAAGCAATCCAATCGTTGCCGGAACAAGATCAAGAGATTTTTTTACGATATTATTACTACGCTCAAACGATTCAAGAGATCTCCCTTAGCATGGCAATCAATGAATCAACCATCAAAACCAGGCTAAGAAGAGGTCGCGCAAAACTAAAAGAAATACTGACGAGGAAGGGATTTGTTAATGAAGCGTAATATTTCCGATTTGCTGGATTCATACCCGGTAGAGGGTTTGGATTTGGGCATTACTACTCCTTACTCCTCGTCACGGATTAAGGAGTTAACTATGAATAAAGTATCAATGAATAAACCGCGGAAACACATCCGTCCACTTCGTTTTTTGGCGGTTGCAGCAATCATTTCTACACTTACTGTTTCTGCATTGGCAGTTGGTCATGTACTCGGTGCGGGAGCGCTGCTTCAAAATTTCTTTGCTGAAAAGAATGGCTCTCTTTCGGATGGCCAGATTCAGATCATTGACCAGATGGGAAAGACTTTTGAGAATGGTGTAACCAGCAACGGCACAACTATTACACCTATTGCAGCTCTGGCCGACGAAAACGTTTACTATCTCCGTCTCCAGATCAAGGCACCGGAAGATGTGATTCTGCCCGATTATGATAGCAAGACAGATGGATGCTACCAGCTTTTTGGGCCTGGTGAAGCATTGGAGCTTACCTTTGAGGATGGTGCCTATTCCGATAGTGGTTACATCCTCAAATGTGATTGGCTCCCTGATGAAAATCCCCAGGATAATTTGAAAGAAGTTGTTATCTGGATTGGAGCTCAAACCGGAACCGATGTCCGTTTCAATGACGAGGTGTCCAAGCAGCTTACCCTTCATGGACTATGGCTTCAGACTCCCGAAAAGGAATATACTCAAATTCTGAGTGGAGAGTTTTCCTTCGATATTACCCTTTATAATGATACCGAGATACTCTCGCTGGATACGGCTGGCCTGACCTGGACGGATGAAGAATATGGATATACCAGTACGCTGGAGAACCTGACTCTTTCGCCTTTGAGCCTTACTTTCAGTTACTCCGCTACAGAACCTAACAACAACCGCATTGTTCCGTATGTCGGTCCCTTGGAAGTTGTCTTAAAGGACGGCTCCACAGTAGCTATTAGTGAGACTGCGGGTATGGAAGGCATGGAGTATTATGTGTTCGCCGCTCCGTTGGATCTGTCTCAGGTAGACTATGTGAAATACGGAAATCATCAAATCTCGATCGAAGCCAACTGACCTTTTGAGGGTATGTATATTTCGTCTGATAGATCCCGCCGATTAACGCAGAGACACGACGGAATAGAACCAGTAAAAAACGATCAACAAGGCTCACTGTGGGTTTGCTGCCCAATCTGTGGTGGAAAGACACGAACAAAAATATATGCAGATACTGTCCTTGTGAAATTCCCTCTTTACTGCCCGAAATGTAAAAAAGAAATCAGGGTAGATGTCGTACAACTGAAAATGGTAGTAAGCAAAGAGCCTGACACTTAGGCATGAAGAGCCTGCTTCCCCAATATAAGGGACGCAGGCTCTCTTTTTTATGATTAGCCAACCGTAGCAGCTGTTTTTGATCTCAATACCGACAGAATAGACTCTATCGCAGGTGCTAAAGCCTCTGCTTCTTCTTCACTACATTCTTCTATCAAGAAGCGCAACCGGCGAATTGCAGGGCTTTCACGACGCATTTCTGGATAGAAAATCTCTCTGGAGTCCATTTTCAACACACGTACAAGAGGGAAGAGGACTTCCATTTTAGGATTGCCTTTATAGTTCTCTATGTTCAGTACTGTACGTACATCAATATCTGCCGCTTCTGCAACTTGATTCTGTGTGAAACCAAGTTCAGCTCGCGCACGCTTTACTGCGTCGCCTAAAGGCTTGGAATAAGATTGCATTGTAATTCACCTCAAAAACATTTTACAATACACTCTTTTCTGACTAAATTCATCACAGTGCGCCTGTTTTAGGTATTGTAATTCATTTATATGGTGAAGGGAGGTTTCGATGAATCCCAGGCCACTTTGGTTTTCTGAGTTGTCGAATATGAATTTCAATGTTTCCTAGAAGCTCAGCACGGAAAACAAAGTGTACTGCGATTCATAGCAAGAAGAAAAAAACGAGTTGAGTTTCGATGCCGCTCTCCACCTTTCCCCGTTCAGATCACCATTCACCCCAACTATCTGAACGGAGGATATACCAATGACAACAATCAATTTGAAGGACTTTTACCCGTGGTACACCCACGATGAATACATTTTGGTTTCCGATGAAGTGGCCGCCGAGCTTCTGGAGAGCAGACGGCACGAGGCCGCCCACGCGGAACGAGTGCGCTACAACAAGGCTTATTATTCCCTGGACTGTGACGATGGGATCGAATACTCCGCTTGCCTGCACGAGCCCAGCCCCCAGGAGCTCATGGATCGCAAGGAGCTGTTTTTCCGGCTGTGGAACGCCCTCAACTCCCTGCCAGAAATCCAGGGCCGCCGCGTGGACGCTCATTTGATCTTGGGAAAGAGCTATCGTCAGATCGCCCGCGAGGATGGCGTAGACAAGAGCGCCGTCCGCTGCTCCGTGAAATGCGGGATTGAGCGCATGAAAAAATATTTGCAGGAAAATTTCTAAGTTACCATCTCCATTCACCCCTCTTTTTCTGGTGGTATGTGAGAGGAGGTTTTCTCTCCGCAAAGGAGGCGCGGGGGCCGCAGGCCGCCGCCCCCTTTGTGGGGGAGTGCCGCTGCCGAGTATGGCTGTCTTATGACGGGACAAGAAAATGAGCGCGGTGCTCCCCTCCATTTATAAAAGTGAGGGAACGAATAGGGCAGCATCGGAAACGGTGCTGCCCCTGTTTGGTTTCTCATAGGACAAGTTGGCAATCGCATAAAAATGTTGGAAAGGAGGCGTATGTTCCATGAACAATCAGCTTAATGTCTCGGCGCTGGCAAGCGTTGATATTCAGAAAATGAACAAGGATGAATTGGTGGATGTAAGCGGCCTGGCTCTTGATCCCGGCGTTCCCCAGGAGCTTCGGGCGGGCTATATCTTAAAAGCAACGGGAAATCCCTACTGTTTCCGCGTAGGCGACTTAGGTGTCAAGCTGGAGTTTCTGGACAGCGCCCCATCCCTACAGGATGCCCTTTCCGATTTCTTTCAGCGGAAAAAGAGCGGGCTTTAATCTCTTTCCTAACTTCTGGACACTTTGTCCAGAGGTGGAGGCATCCTTGTTGTACCCCTGGAGCAGAGGTATAATATAGGTGTAATGTGATAGGGAAGGAGGCACACATGGCACGCAAAAGCCGGGCTATTGTTGAAACGGTAAAATCACGGATTCGAGTATGGAGAATTGCCATCTATATCCGCCTATCCAAAGAGGACGCTCGGTGCTTAGACGAGTCCGAAAGCGTCACCAATCAGCGGGCAATCATTGAGGATCATATCGCCGGGTTTAACGACGGAGACGAGTACATTATCGTGGACGAATATGTTGATGACGGCATTTCCGGCACAACAGATGACGAGCGCGATGACTTCCAGCGGATGCTGGCTGACATTAAACGAGGACGCGTGAACTGCGTAATTGTCAAAGACCTGGCCCGTTCTTTCCGTAATTACAGCGATCAGGGCTATTATCTGGATGACTGGTTCCCCCGGTACAATGTCCGTTTTATTTCTCTATTTCACCAGCCCCTGGACAGCTACAAAGAGCCCCAAAATATGCGTAGTATTGCAGTTCCCATCCAGGGGGTGCTCAATGAAAACCATTGTGCGGAAACCTCTGACAAGGTGCGGGAGGTATTTGATATGAAACGCCGCAACGGGGAGCACATCGGCTCCTTCGCGGCCTATGGCTATATCAAAGATCCAAACGACAAAAATGCCTTGGTAGTGGACGAGGAAGCCGCTTCTGTTGTTCGGGAGATTTTCTCCATGTTTCTGGATGGTATGAGCAAAAATGCCATTGTCCACTATCTCAACGATCACGGCGTTCTCTGTCCCGCTGCCTATAAGCGGGAACGCCTGGGGCTGAAATACCAAAACCCCAGCATTGATCCTGCGAAACGGCCCTTGTGGTGCGCGATGTCGGTGAGTACCATTTTGAAGAACCGGATGTACTGCGGGGATATGGTGCAGGGACGTTACCGCATGAAAAGCTACAAGGTGCATATTCAAGAAGTGGTTCCCAAAGATGAATGGTACATCGTGGAAAACACGCATGAGGCGATTATTGACCGGGACACGTTTGAAAAGGTGCAGCGTCTTTTGAACCGGGACACCCGCACAGGCCCCCAGCAGAAAAAACTGTATCTGTTCAGCGGTTTTCTGAAATGTGCCGACTGCGGCAAGGCCATGAGCCGGAGCAAGGTGGGCAGTGTGGTGTACTACTACTGCCGTACTTATAAAGACCAATCTAAAACGGCTTGCACCAAACATACCATCAAGCATGACCGTCTGGAGGCCGCTGTCCTCTACGCCATTCAGCAGCAGGTCTATCTGGCGGTGAACTACACCGAGATCATTGAGCGGATCAACCGGGCCCCGCTGGTGAAAAGCCAGTCCAAAAAGTTAATGGATGCCATTGAACAAAAAGAACGGGAGCTATCGAAAATCTCCCGCTACAAGCAATCGATCTATCAGGACTGGAAAGACGGCGAAATCAGCCACTCGGACTACCGCCACATGAAAGAGGACTACGAGCAGCAGGCTCAGGCTCTGGAGGAAGTGCTGCAAACCCTCCGGGCAGAACAGGCGGAGTTGGAAAACGGCGTGGATGCCGAAAACCCGTTCTTAACCGCCTTCCGCCAGTATCGGAACATCGACAAGCTGACACGGGACATTCTCATTGAGCTGGTGGATCATATCAAGGTGTATGAGGGCGGTAATATCAGCATTGTGTTCCGCTTTGCTGACGAGCTGCGCCGGGTCAAAGAGTTTATTGAGCTCAATACCCATAACGAGGCGGTTTGACAAGAAACCGCATTTTTACAGATGGTTTACTTTCCTATATAAAGCGCCCCGGTGGCCCCGGTGGCTCCCGTGGCCCCGGTGGCTCCAGTAGCCCCGGCAGCTCCAGCCGCGCCGGTGGCCCCTGTCGCGCCAGTAGGCCCAGTGGGCCCAACCGCACCAGTCGCCCCAACCGCACCGGCAGCGCCAACAGCTCCGGTGGGGCCGGTTGCACCGGTTGCGCCGGTGGCCCCGGTCGCGCCGGTGGCCCCGGTCGCGCCAGTAGGCCCTCCGGCCGGCCCGGTAGCTCCGGTTGGCCCGGTGGCGCCGGTTGGACCCTGCATGGGGGAGGCTGTCAAAGCGCCCTGCATCTTTGCTTTCAGAAAGAGCTGGTTCTGCGCCGCGGTTTCCAGCATACTGCGGACGCTCTCATTGGCGGCCAGCACGTCGCTGACTGTGGCGGGAGGGCCGCTGAGACCGGGCAGGGTGCCCAGAATATATTGCAGTTTCTCTCCTTCAGCGTTGAGAATATGGCTCAGGCCGAGTTCTTCCATCGCAATAGAAGAGAGAATTTGATTAACTGCGTCTTCCCGTTCAATGGGGGGATTCACTACGGGAAAGCTAGGCAGAGACATTATCGGGAATCTCCTTTCAAATTGAGAGGTACATACTAATATGCACCGGTGCGCTGGCGGGAGCGAGGCACTCCAAAACGTCGCGCTGGGACATTCTATGTATCTTCCAGCCAACAGGTTCCCGGTGGAACAAAACTGCCCCGGATGTCATAGGGTAAGACGGCGGCATGGATACCCTGCTGCACATCTTGGACCCGGCCCCGCCGGGACGAACTATGGAGTTTTAATATGTCTATGCCCTCCTTTCCACCCAACGGGGCGGATATGACCCAAGAGGAAGCTCTGACCATGATTATCGCGTCCATTGCCATGGAAGAGCTTGCCCTGAGTCATATTCTCAACGCTGAGGGTGAGAAACTACAATATATCCTGGGGACTCTGCCCGGCACAAGCCCCTGTGCCTGTCCCCATGACGTGCTGGCCGTCAACAAAAGCGTCACCGCCCTTGTTGAGGCAGTGACGCAAAACCAGATGCTGTTGAAAAACAAGCTGGCTCAGGTGCTAGAGTTTTGCCCGCTTCCATCGCCCCCGCCGCCAGCTTGTAAGCTGGAGCCGGGACCTACGCCCTGTCCTTCTCCTTGCCGGCCAGATCCCTGTGTGTCCCAGTGTCCGGTGTCCTGCTCCCCACCCCATCTAGTGTCTCATCAGGTACTGTCCTGTGAAAAAAGCGCTGTTCAATTAATAGGACTGCGGGAGAGAATGCTGTGGAATCCGGACTGTCGCCTGTGCTGGAGACAGCGAAGCCGTTCAGGAAAAGATATCTGTTTGGACGAACGTACCCCTGCTCAGATTCAGCTTGATCCAGGGAAAACCTACGCAGTCCAATACGCACTGAATGTCTGCGCCACATCACCGGAAGAGGGGACAATTCTCCTCAGACAGTCGCCCTGTGGTGCGTTTACAGATGCGCTGCCTCTGCATTTTTCCATAGGACACCCGGCACACGGTCAGCAGACATTGCACTATGTCTCTGTAATGCACCCCTGTATAAACAATGGATACAGCGTGAAGTTGTCCCTGATGCTTGACGCCAAAGCGCCTCTGTATGTGGAGCAGGCAGTGATGGATGTGGTAGAGCTTTGATGACATGATTGAGCATTTTAATAGCATGTAACGGCTCTGCCGGGCACAAGAGAATCCAGTACAAAGGAGATAAAACGAATTTTGCTGCCGGACAAAGAATGGCTGGAAAGCCAGATAAAAGCAGGTGTTATATTATGAGCGGAACCTCATTACAACCTCCGGCTTCACCTTGGATCGAGAACGACAGAATATACCTTACGGTAAAAATGACCATACAGCGTCCATCCTTATTGACCGCAATCGCTGTCAGAATGACCGCATTAGTTTGCTGATAGTAGCCGGAGAACCCACGTGGTCTCAGTTATATCCTACACACGCCGGATGGATACGCCGGCTAGATACATCTCGATCAGGGTTTCTTCACACTGCTCTCCCGGCAGCGACAGCTCACAATGGCAACCGTTTTAAAGGAAATCCCCTTGAGCTTGGGCACCTTGAGGGCGACTTCACCGGAAGTGGTAATGAGGCTACGGCTACAGTGGCCGCTGCGGTAGCCTTAGCGCTGTTCATTGCGCTCGTACCGAGAGCTTCTCCGCCTTCGACTTCCAATAACTCGTTGAGGGGAAACCTCCACGCTACCTCGCACCAATTCCTTGTAGGACTCTTAATTACTCCCTCATTTAGTTGTAAAATTTTTGGAACATGGTTTACAGACTTCTTTTGGGATGCTGTGTCGCAATTTCATTCTACGAGAGGCCTGCAACCCTTGTCTCATCTGATCCCTTTTTCAATGTGTGCATTTGGCTCATCTTTTCTGCGAAACTTATTTTACCTTATCCACCGCCAAGGAATGGTGAACAGATGAAGCAAAAGCACTATAAAGGACAGAACTACAGGGAATGAAAAAGCCGCCTGTTACCTCCGGGTATCGTGAAATCAACAGGCCGCTTGATTTTGTGTGCCTTGGTCAAATGAGGAGAGGGTTGAAACGCTCTGTCCCTCCAAAACTGGATTTCGTATCTTCCCAAACCATACTTTTTGTGTTGACTTCTTCTGAAACTATCCGAAATAGCAGAAACACCGCACTTCTCAGTGTTTTTGCTTATATATCTTGGAAGAGACGGTTAAAACCAATATTTATGAGTACCTGTTTCTTCCTCAGTCGAGACAGCATTACCCCTCAGAAGTGGATTTCAAGCGCGGCTTGGCCTCCTGCATCGAGGTTTATAATACACAGTGAATCTTATCGCACATTGCAAAACTGTACGCCATGTCGGGTGGAAGATGTATTCATGAGCAACACATCTCGATGACACTTTAAGAGTTCGAATCTCGTCGTATACACGTTTTACACTTTAATTTTACGCTGTTTGTATTTGATTGGTGACACAAAAGTTTCGCATAAAAAGGTCAAACCTCTTGCAGTCTAAGGAGTTCTGGAATGAAATGACCCTACCTCCTCTGAACAAATGTCAGTCATTTGTTCAGAGGAGGTAGGGTCATTCAGTATGAAGTGCCAGATCAATCTGGATATTTACAGCCTGGAAGACCCGGCCTTCTCTCCGGCAGCGCCGTTGCGCCGTACAAGCGTTTTCGCCGGTCGTGTCAAGATTTTTTCGCACTTTAGTTTGCAAGCTCTGGCATGAATGAAGTCAGCCGGCAATGGAGGCATCCTCAATGGCGGCCTCCAGGTGCTTCATATTCATGTACTTTTTGTTGCCCCACTGGGAGCCAGCTACATGGCGTAGCCGGGCACAGACCAGCATAAGGGCAGAGTTGCCGTCCGGGAAGCTGCCCACTACACGAGTACGGCGGCGGATCTCCCGGTTCAGCCTCTCAATGACATTGTTGGTGCGGATATCCTTGATTTGCAGGTTCACAACTTCACTCCCTGACACCAAAGCAGTCAGTCCAATTCCTTGACCAGTTCTTGAAGTTTGCTTTTTATAAAATAGAATTACTGTACGGTCAATATGATGTCCATACACTTTGTGAAGCTCTGAATGTTCCCCGCGGGACTTTCTATAACCACATTCTCCGAAATAAACGGAGCAACGCTTGGTTCGAAAAGCGGCGGGAGGAATATCGTATTCTGATTCAGAAGATATTTGATGAGTACCGCCAGGTGCTGGGTGCTGAAAAGATCCGCACAATACTTGTCCAACATGGCCATCAAATTAGCACAGAATATGTGGCAAAACTGATGAGAGAGATGGGCCTAGCTAGTATCTGTAGAACTGCAAAACAGGACTACACAAAACTTCATGAACCAGAAAAGAAACGGAACATCCTCCAGCAGCAGTTTCAGGCGGACAAGCCCAACCAAATCTGGGTCAGCGATGTTACTTGTTTTAAGCTGGGGGAGTTCTATCTTTACACCTGTGTGATTTTGGATTTGTTTTCCCGCAAAATCGTCGCATACAAAGTATCCAGAAAGAACAGCACCCAGTTGATTACATCTACTTTTAAAATGGCATGGGCACAAAGAAACCCAGAAACAAAACTCATCTTTCACAGTGACCGAGGTGCTCAATACACCTCGCATCGATTCAAGCAGCTACTACATGAGCACGCTGTGGTACAATCTTTCTCCAATTCAGGACGACCTCATGACAATGCTGTTGCTGAATCGTTCTTCGCTACACTCAAAAAGGAGGAGCTTTATAGGAAAGACTACGCTTCCGAAACAGATTTCAAACGATGCCTTGCATCTTATATCGAGTTTTACAACACACAGCGGCCGCATCGCACATTGAAAAACCGAACACCTTGTCAGGTAGAAGAGTTGTTCATGAACGGCAAATGAGGAGATCAACTTGCTGACATAACAGGGGTTCGAATCTCGTCGATTACATGTTTTGTGTTTTGATTTTACCCTGTTTGTATTTTTCAGGTGACACAAGACATGAAATACAGAAAAGCCTGAACCCCTTGCAATGCAAGGAGTTCAGGCATAAAATAACCCCACCCGTTCTGAACAACGACAAGCATTTGTTCAAATTGGGTGGGATCATTCAATACTGCCGGAGCAAATCTCGCGCACGCGCCTCCCCGTCTTGGCTAATTCGTATAGGAGCTTTTCCACAGTCATTAAGTACCAGCCCCGCCGCATCCAACCGGCTCAGCGCGCTGCGGTCGTGGCCCTTCCAGGTCAGGCGGAGCTTCTCGGCCGTTCGGATCGGTTTATGCCGAATCCCTTCGGTAGGGCATTCCTGCCAAGAAGTCAGATACAAAAGCATTAAAGTCAGCTCGTCAATGATCTTGTCCATATCCTGCATCTGGCTGACCCTCCAGCATTTCAATCTTGTGGTCTCCCACCAGGGATTTCATCATTTGTATTGCACTGGCGTTGAGCCGCAGCAAGCGCTCACTTTGGGGAACGCCCTGCCGGATCAGCTCTGCATTAATGCTCTCCAGATTTGCCAGAACAATCAACTGGTGAAGGCTTGCCTCATCGCGGATGTTGCCTGGGCTGTCAGGGTGTGCCTGCCTCCATTCTTTTGCGGTGATGCCGAACAGGGCTACATTCAGGACATCAGACTCGCTGGCATAAGTAAAGCTCTGACGTTGTGGGGTGATGTCCGGAGGGATCAGCATATCCTTGATCGCATCGGTATGGATCCGATAATTGATTTTGGCCAGTGTCCGGTTGAGATTCCAGCCAAGGGCAAGCCGGCTGTTTTCATCCGCCTTTAGCCGCTGGTAGTCCTTGATGATGTATAGCTTGAACTCAGCAGAAATCCAGGAGGCAAACTCGAAAGCAATATCCCTGTGCGCAAATGTACCGCCATATCTCCCAGCTTTAGAAAAGATCCCGATTGCGCTGGTCGCGTCAACCCACTTTTTCGGAGACATGGTAAACGTGTTAGACCCAGCCTGGATCCTAAACCCGTCGAATTCGACGGGTTTGAATTCCGGATTGTTGAGCTGCTCCCATAACCCCAGGAATTCAATTGTGTCCCGGTTCCGCATCCAATTCTTGATCACATCATCCGGGGCATCGTTCTTATAGCGTGCAATATCTGTCAGAGAGATGTAGTCGTTCTCATCGCCGCTGGAAACGACGGCAATATCTGCCCCTTTGGCGTGGATGTGATCTTTCATAGGCTTCTTTGACGCCATGGGCTCACCCTTCTTGTATAATGATTTGATCCAGCAGCCCCTGACACCCCGCCAGCACATCCCGCCAGGTGGCGTCGAAGTCATCGGTATACCACGGATCGGCCACCTCCTGCTCCGGGCGGCCGGCATATTCCATCAGAAGGTGCATCTTGTCGTTGAAGTCGCCGCCGCAGATGCGGTACATGTTGCGGAGGTTGGCCTTGTCCATCCCGATGAGCAGGTCGTATTCCTCGTAGTCGTG
>ERZ808040.1966-NODE-1966-length-12567-cov-4.822578_pt1 | contig 12567 bp, 7 predicted proteins | sample MGYA00380191_ERZ808040 | MGnify/ENA primary metagenome ERZ808040 (study PRJEB31490, sample SAMN06133395) | mouse gut metagenome | isolation source: J6 | host: mice | place: China: Chengdu | collected 2015-05 ... | reverse complement strand
TGCCAGCGCTCTGGGACTGCAGCAGGTGACCACGGAATTATTTGACACCGGTGTGCTCCTGGGTTCCTACCTCGGGATGCTTTTCGTCTATGACTGGCGGTTGACGCTGCTTTCCTGCCTGTTCATCCCCGTGGCGTATATGATCGCCCTCAGCCTGAAAGGCCCTGTCACGAGGATCAACGAGAAGTTTAAGCAGTCTGCAGGCCGGCTCAACCAGGAGACTCTGGACCGTGTCAACAATGCCATCACCTACCGGGTATACGGAAGGGAGCAGGACAGGGACAGGTCTTACGAGAAGATTTTGGCGGAATATGAGAAAAATGCCGTCAAGTCCAATCTGTGGGGCAGCGCTACCACGCCGATTTATAACATTATCGCCATGGGCGGCATTTTGTTCATTATATGGTTCGGCGGGAAAAATGTGCTGGGCAGCGGGTGGACTGCGTGGGATATCGGTGTGTTTACCACATTTGTCTCCTGTTTTACGAAATTCGCCCAAAAGGTTTCCATGTCGGCCCGTATGTTCAACCGTATGCAGCGTGCCATGGTGTCCTGGAGGCGTATCAAACCGTTGTTCCGGGAATATGTGGAACTGCCCCAGCCCGATAAGGATGCTGTGGTGGAGAAGATTTGTGTGGAAAAAGCGGATCTCTCATACCCCGGTTACGATCCTGTATTGAGGGATATTTCCTTTCAGGCCGCAAAAGGGCAGGTGGTGGGGGTCACAGGTTCCATTGCCTGCGGCAAGACGGCTTTGGCCAAGGCTTTTATCGGCGATGCTGTTTACCGGGGAAGCATCCGGCTGGACGGGCGTGAACTCAATGAACTCAGTGATGTGGAAAAGAGCGGACTCATCTCCTATATGGGACATGAGCCGGAACTGATGAGCGACAGTGTCCGTGAAAACATCCTGCTTGGGGAGCAGGCGGATACGGCGTCCCTTTTGAAAATGGTACATATGGATAAGGAAGTGGGCCTTATGCCCAAAGGGGAGGACACTTATGTGGGAAGCGGCGGCCAACAGCTGTCCGGCGGCCAGCAGGCCAGGATATCCCTTGCCCGTACGCTTTGCCACAGAAGGGGCATTATGATCCTGGACGATCCCTTTTCCGCGGTGGACCAGCGGACGGAGAGGGAGATATTTGAGGAACTGAGGCGGCTTGCGGAAAACAGGATCATTATATTGCTGTCCCACAGGCTGGCGCTGTTCCCGGAGACGGACAGCGTGCTGTATCTCCATGACGGGACGGGGACCTTTGGCACCCACAGCGAGCTTCTGGAGAAGAATGCGGAGTATGCGTCTCTCTACCAGATCCAGCAGAAGGGAGGCTTATCATGAACAACAATATGGTATCCATTCTCAGGAAATTGATGAAAAATTCGGAGAAGACGGTGGCCGTCACATTGCTGGTGATAGTTGCCTCTGTCATTATGACCCTGATACCGCCCCTGATTCTGGAGAAGATCGTCAACAGGCTGACGGGGAATGAATTGGTGGCTTTAAGCGTTGCGTTTGCTTACCTGGGGATGCTGGCGGTGTCCAATATCCTGGAATCCCTGCAGAACGTCATGCTGACGGTGATGGGGCAGAAGCTGACCCACAGTGTGCGCAGCGAGATGTGCGGGAAGCTTTCCCGGATGAATGCGGGGTATTTTACGAAGGTGGAATCCGGCAAGATCACCTCCCGGTTCGTCAACGACGTGGACGCGGTGGACTCCCTTTTTTCCGACGGTATTGTGGGAATGTTCGCCAATGCCTGTAAGGTTGTGGGCATTCTTGGGGTAATCTTCATTAAAAGCCTTGGCCTGGGACTTCTGCTCCTGTGCATTATGCCCTGCCTGTTTCTCATGACGCGGTATATCCAGAAGCGGATGCTGAAGGCACAGATGGCCAACAGGTCGGCTATCGGAAAGGTGAATAACCATGTGCCGGAGACGATCCGGAATATGAGGAGTATCCGCACCTTCTCCATCCAGAAATATATGGAAGAGAAATATGACGTCTATATTGAGGAGAGCTACCGGGCCCTGGAGAAGACCAATTTTTACAATTCCATATACTCCCCCATTGTGGTCTGCATCAGTTCCTGCGTGATAGCGGTGATGATGGTGTGTTCCTCCCTGGGAAGCGATATGCAGCAGTTTTTCGGCATTACGGTGGGCAGCGCGGTGGCAATTATCGCCTATGTGGGCAAAGTGTTTCACCCCATCGAAAGCATCGGCATGGAGATCCAGAATATCCAGACGGCTATTGCCGGCATCAAGCGGATCGACGAGTTCCTGGAGGAAGAGGAAGCGCCCCGCTATGAAGAGGAAGAGGCCCAGGGCACGGATGTGGAGTTCCGCCAGGTAAGCTTTGCCTACGATCCGGAGCATTCGGTGCTGGATCATCTGAGCTTCACCGTAAAGGAAGGGGAAAATGTGACGCTGGTGGGCAGGACAGGCGCGGGCAAGAGCACGGTGTTCCGGCTGCTTTTGGGGTTGTATGAACCCCAGGAGGGTACCGTCACCATAGGAGGCGTGGACGCAGGCCGTATATCGGGTGCGAAACGACGCTATTTCCTGGGGTATGTGGAGCAGCAGTTCCATCCCTGCATGGGGACGGTGGAGGACCAGATCACTTTGGCCGATCCGGCATTTGGCAGGGAAGCGGTGGAGGAGACCGCCCGGATGGTGGGACTCCACGAGAAAATACTGGCTCTCCCCCATGGTTATGAAACGCCCATGGAACATGCGGATTTCTCCCAGGGGGAGTTGCAGCTTCTGTCCATAGCAAGGGCAGTGGTGGCTAAACCGAAGATCATGCTGTTGGATGAGATCACTGCCAATCTGGACAGCGTCACCGAGGCAAGAGTGCTGGAGGTGTTGAAGAAGGCATCGGAAGGCAGGACCGTGATCTCCATTTCCCACAGGATCCATGAGAAAATGCAGCAGGGAAGGCTGATCACTATCGGAGAGGGAAAGGCCGGCTGAGGACTATTACGCAATAAAAAATGTGGTTTTGGCATGGAGGATGAAATAAAATGGAAGAAAAGAAAAACAAATGCCCGCTGTGCAGAAAAAAGCTGGTGATGATATACGGCATACCCACTTGCCCGGATTGCGGGTACCGTGACCCCTATCGTTCCAGCAGCCGGGAGCAGGCAGGTTACAGTGGGCATCCGCAGATGAATTACGGCAATGCCCAGCCTGCTTACGGCCAAGAGCTCCAGGACAGCGATATCCGCCAGCCACAACCGGGTGGAAACATGCAGCAGGGTTACGCCGGCCAGCCACAACCGGGTGGAAACATGCAGCAGGGTTACGCCGGCCAGCCGCAGCCGGGTGGAAACATGCAGCAGGGTTACGCCGGCCAGCCGCAGCCAAACGGAAATATGCAGCAGGCAGGCGCGCAAAAAGCGGGATTAGGGCCTTATGCCCAGGTGGTACAGCCTTCCGGCAAGGACACCAAAGAAAAAAAGAATGTGGTTTCGATTGTCCTTCTCGTGTTTGCTGTGATCTTTATAGCAGTGGGAGGGATAAGCACCATTATGTTAAGGCTGCAGGATGTTTACGATGAGATGTGGGCCGGAGACCACGGGAGCGGTTACGGCAGTTCCTACACATACGGTGAATCCTCCGCTGCGGCCCCTTCGTCGGATGGGGGGGACCAGGAGGCTTCCACACCCTCTTCATCGGGGCATGGAAGCAGTATCAGCCACCTTACCTTTGACCCGCCTGAGAGCGAACTACTGCAGGAGTTTGTCAGCCAATTGTTTGACAAACCTGCGGCTTCCGCTACCAGGGAGGACCTGAACAGTGTGATTGGGGTAGAGATTCGGGACATGTACAATTCGGTGGGCACGGAGGTTGCTTACGAATTGTCCGACGGTTCCACGGGAATCTGTTACCTCACATCCTCCCATTTGAAAACAGGGGATTTCAAATGCTTTCCCAATCTGCAGAGGCTGGATCTGGGAAGAAACTACCTGGATTGGGATACGGATTGGCACGGACTGGCTTCGCTGACCGAACTTGCCTGCGGGACTTCTCTGGGGGATCTGGAGAGATGCATGGATGTTTCCCAGCTTACGCGGCTTCATTTGACCAGTGACTTTATGATGAAGGATTTCAGCGGCATGGGTGCGTTCAGTAATCTGGAGTATCTGGAGCTGGACTGCAATTCTACGGGGATAGAGTTGACGGGGCTTTCCCAGGCCACCGGACTGAAAACCCTTATCATAACGGACGGGGACAGCATTTCTGATTTTGAAGAGCTTTATGATATGGTTTGGCTGAAGGAGCTTTCCATTGAGTCTAAGGGGCTCAGGGATATCGGATTTATCACCGGCATGTCCGGGTTGGAGAGCCTGGAACTGAAAAGTACGGATTTGAAGCAGGTCGCCGCCATAGCGGACCGCGCAGATTCCCTGAAATGTCTCCGGCTGCACCGGAATTTTTCGGTCCAGGATTACAGTCCGGTATTTCAGTGCACCGGCCTGGAGGAATTGGAGCTATATGTGGAATATATCATAGATGGGGATATGACAATGCCGGATCTCTCCATGATGCCGGAATTAAAGGCGCTGGCTCTGGGCAATTATGAGAGATTTCCCGGCCTGGAGAATATGACTGGACTGGAGAGCCTTACCTTGATAGATTCCGGACTGTTCAACAGCGGGGAGATGCCCTCCGGGTTACAAAACCTGACCAATTTAAGGGAGCTTTCCCTGATCGATATGTCCGTGGATCCGAAGGTGTTGGAAACCCTTGTGAGCATAACTTCACTGGAGGCCATAGACATGGAAGACACCTTTATCTGGGGCGACATCAATGTGGTTTTCGGCTTACCCAACCTGAAGACGCTGAACCTGGAAGATGCCAGCTTCGGACTGAAGCTTGAGGGTATGCCTGTCAGTGAGAGTCTGCAGGAACTGAATATGACAGATGCGAATGTCCATCGGTTAAGGGAGGACGGGAGCTGGGATTACAGCGCCAGCAATACGAAAGTCAGCCTGGGCAGTTATACGGAGTTTTTTGAGCATATGCCAAACCTGACTGTGCTGGAGGTTCCCGGCCATGAACTGCAGGATTTGGAGTTTGCAGGAAACCTGGCACAGCTCACCTATCTGAACATTACAAACAATTATGTCACCGATCTTTCTCCCCTGGGGAAACTGGGGCAGTTGAAGGTGATCCTGTGTGAGAATAATCCGGTCCATGACCGGACAGGGTTGAAAAATGTGCTCATTATTGAGTGATACCCATGTAGGATGCCTCCCCGGTAGACAGCGGTAATACCAAAATCTGCCGGGGAGGCATTTTTCCGCATGGTTTCCCGTAAAGCCGGGCGGCCTGGAAGCCGGCGGTAACCGGGCAGCCTGACGGGGCAGCGGAACAGAAAATCGGGATTGTGGACGGACAGGAATTTATGGTACAATACTGGCACAGGCGTACCATGATTCCGGGAAGGCCGGCCGTAAGGGGGAAGCAGAGACGAGGAAGCGTATTAAGGGGAATGGGATTTTCATAGCGACGGGTATGATTGTGCTGGCAGTTCTGGCAGCGGTGTTTTTCTATTGGAAAATCTACCGGGTAGAACCTGTTTTCAGCACGGCTACTTATGAGCTGGGGGAGCGTGTCAGCAATGACACCGGGGATTACATTTCGGGTACCGAATGGTCCCGGGGACTGGCCCGGCTGGACCTGTCCGAGGTGGACCGCCGGCACACGGGGACCTATGAGGCGGTGCTCTATCATGGCGGGAAAGCTTATGTCTACACAATTGTCATAGAGGATACCACCCCGCCCGAGATACTGGAAAAGGAAGGGCCGGTGTATCTGGCGGCGGGAGTGGAAAATCTGCCAGAAGACGCGGTGGAGGAGATCACGGACAAGGATCGTGACGTCAGGGCGTACTTCGTCCGGGACGGAATAGAAACGGACTCCGTGATCTTTGAGGAACCGGGGGAGTATACGCTGGAGGTGCGGGCGGAGGATTCCGCAGGCAACCAGTCCAGCGCGGTACTGGCGGTAATCGTGGATCTGCCTCCTGAGATTGAGGGGATCAGGGATTTCTATGTTACACCCGGCAGCGAACCTGACTTTTTGGAGAATGTGACGGCGGCGGATGAGACGGACGGAGACCTGACGGCTAATGTCATTGTAGACGACTCCGGGGTACATTTGGGCAGGGAAGGCGTATACGAGCTGGGGTACAGTGTGGAGGACGGCTGCGGCCTGGTGACGGAGAAGCAGGCCACGGTCACGGTGGCATCACCCAGGGATATTCAGAGGATGATCGGCGAGAGGCGGATCAGCCGTTGGGAGGATGTGATCTTAGGGGCGCCTAACCTCTACGATGCAGGCGTCATGGAGGAAGACGACCTGGAGGAGGCCCTTAACTATATGCGCCCTGCGCTGGTGCAGCTGTACCATGAACGGGATAACGGGTACAGTGCAGGCTCCGGCTATATTATAGAGATCACAGAGGATACGGTCTACATCTGCAGTAACCGGCATGTGGCGGAGAAATACGACAGCTGGGACGTGTTTTTCTACGACGGAACCCGGGTGCCCGGGGAACACCTGGGCAGCAGCGAGAGCTATGATGTGGGTGTGGTCACCGTCAGGCTTGAAGATATCCCCAAGGAGCTTCAAGAGCGCCTGATGACAGTACATATAGACAAATCCTACTGGAACAGGCTGGACGACCAGATGGTGGAACTGGGGTTGGAGAGGGTGGACAGGGAAGGAGGCATCCTTCATGTGACCACCGGCAACCTGATCAAGGTCAAACAGCTTTTTGAATGGTATGACAGGAAGGAACATACCGAGGTCACGGTGGAGTTGGAACACGGGGATTCCGGTTCCGCAATCTTTGACGGGCGCGGCAACCTGATCTCCATGGCCTATGCCTATTCTACCGACCCCATAAGATATTGGTGCATTCCCTTGGACGGCATACTGGAGTGTTATGAGGAAATCACGGGGCGAAAAGTCTTTGTTTATTAAAAAAACAGTTGCAGGCTTTAGAATATTCAGTTAATATAAAATAAGGGAAGCAGCTTCAAATTTGAATCATCTGTTAGAAAAGTTCAGGGGAGGATTCCAATGTATCAATTGATTGACGGGAAAGCGATTTCACAGCAGATCAAAGACGAATTAAAAGAAGAAGTTGAAACTCTCAGGGCAAAGGGAAAAGAGATCTGTATGGCGGTCATACAGGTGGGCAACGACCCTGCTTCAAGCGTGTATGTCAACAATAAGAAAAAGGCGTGCGCATACATAGGCATCCAGTCGCTGGCATACGAGCTCCCGGAGGAGGCCACGGAGGAGGAATTGCTGCAGCTCATAGGGGAGCTGAATGCCAAAGAGGAAGTGAACGGTATTCTTGTGCAGCTGCCGCTGCCCGGGCATATTAATGAAGAAAAGATCCTTTTGGCCATTGCCCCTGAAAAAGATGTGGACGGTTTCCATCCTGTAAATGTGGGTAACCTGAGTATTGGCAGGCCGGGATATGTATCCTGTACCCCAGCCGGCGTGATCCAGCTCTTAAAACGGTCCGGCATAGAGATTGAAGGAAAAGAGTGCGTAGTGCTGGGAAGAAGCAATATTGTCGGGAAACCCATGGCCATGCTCCTGCTTCGGGAGAACGGCACTGTCACGGTATGCCATTCACGGACCAAGAATCTGAAAGAAATCACGAAGCGCGCCGACATCCTTGTGGTGGCAATCGGGAAACCCAAGTTCGTCGATGCGGGATATGTCAAGGAGGGGGCGGTCGTCATTGACGTCGGCATCCATAGAAACGAAAACAATAAGCTGTGCGGTGATGTGGACTTTGAGGACGTAGCGCCTCATACTTCGGCCATTACCCCGGTTCCGGGAGGGGTAGGCCCCATGACCATTGCCATGCTTATGAACAATTGCGTAGAAGGGGTAAGGAACTGACCTGGGGAAGCCTGGCAGAAAGCTTTTTGCAGACAGTTTCCGGAAGTGACGCAGAAAAAAATACATAAGGGAGGAACTCGTGAAATGGAAATGCAAGAAACGAATGTAGCTACGGTAACGACGACAGTTCCAACAAAAAACGGATCCAAAAAGAAAACAGGTATCAGGATGCAGCTGATCATGCAGACAATCGTTCCTGCACTGATCACTGCCGTTGGCCTGACATTGTTTGCACGCTCCGGTATGGTGGACGGGCTGGAAACGGAAGTCCTGAACGGACTCAGTATGCTGGCGGAGGCTACCATGGCCGGTTACAGTAACATGGATGGCGATTATCGTTTTGAGAATAATATTTTTTATAAGGGCGAGGCCAACCTGACGGAGCAGATGGCGGAACTGGACAATTATGTCACCGGTTCGGATGCGGCAGTAACCGTATGTTACGGCCCCACCCGAGTGCTGACCACTCTGACGGATGTCTCCACCGGACAACGGATCGTGGGCACCAACGTTTCCGATGCCGTTTGGGAGACGATACAGAGGGGCGAGACCTACACGGCTGCCCATATCATGATCAATAATGCGGATTATGCGGCATGCTATGTGCCTCTGAAGAACCCTGACGGGACGATAATCGGTATTGTTTTTGCAGGGAAACCCAGGGCGGATATCGATAAATTTATCTATGCGAAAGTATCTAATATCATATTCCTTGCAGTCATCCTCAGTGTGATTTTTATTGTGATAGGGTATATTATGGCAAATGCCATTGCAAAGTGCCTGATCCGTACAAAGGATGTGTTGGAGCATCTGGCAACAGGGAATTTGGATACCCAGGTGGATGCATCCATATTGAAACGCAACAATGAGTTGGGGGCAATGGGGGATGCGCTGAGCGACCTGATTGCAAAACTGAAGAACATTGTAGGCCATTTGCAGGAGTCGGCAGGGAAGCTGGACGAGGCAGGGACATCCATGGACGAGATGGCCAGCCAGTGCAGCAATGCCACGGATGAGGTCAGCCGTGCGGTGGATGAGATTTCCAGGGGGGCAGTATCCCAGGCTGAAGAGATTGAGCACGCTTCCGGCCAGATCGTAGAGGTGGGGGCGCAGATCGAAAGCATTGTAGAATGTGTAGGCCGGCAGTCTGCCGTATCCGTTTCCATGAGCCAGGCGGGAGACAAATCCATGGAAACCATACACCAGCTCAGTGTATCAACGGATAAAACGGTGTCGGCGCTGAACAGCATTGCCCAGCAGATCCAGTTGACCAACGAGTCTGTGCAGAAGATCAGCGAGGCCACCGAGCTGATTACTTCCATTGCCTCCCAGACCAGCCTACTGTCTTTGAATGCATCTATTGAGGCGGCCAGGGCCGGCGAGGCCGGAAAAGGCTTTGCGGTGGTTGCCACTGAGATCCAGAAGCTTTCCGTACAGTCCAATGACGCCACCGTGGAGATCCAGAGTATCATTTCCACACTGCAGAATGAGGCCCAGAAGACCGTTGACGAGATGAAGAATGCGGAAGTACTGATGAAGGAACAGCAGGAGAAGCTGGAGGATACAAAGAGCAAGTTTCGTGATGTGAGCAACGGCATCCAGGTCTCCAGAAAGGGAACGGAGGAGATCCGCGTAAGTGCAGATGTGGCGGATAATTCAAGGACCACCGTAATAGATGTGATCTCCAACTTATCGGCCATCTCCCAGGAGAATGCGGCATCTGCCGAGGAGACGGCGGCTTCCATGGAAGAGCTGAATGCCACTTTCAATATGATAGCGGAGGAGGCCAACAGATTGAAACAGATTGCAAACGGCTTGAATGAGGATATGAATTTCTTTAAGATGTAAGGCGGGTTCCCCGGCAGGAATGCCGGGGGATTAAATTTCTGCAAAATTTACTTGCAATCGGAGTATTCTGTGATAAAATAGTGGAGACAATTGAATAGTGAGAGGTTTATTGATCGAAGAGGAGAAGAGCGCAATGAAACGTATTGGTATACTTTTAACGGCACTTCTGACAATGGCTGTACTGGGCGGATGCGGCGCAGACGGCACAGGAGAGTCTTCGGGGGATAATTCCTCTAAGGAGCCCGCATACGGTGGCTCCGTTGTTGTAGGCATACAACAGGATATTGACAGTCTTGACCCTCATGAAGCAACGGCGGCAGGAACAAAAGAAATCTTGTTTAACATTTTTGAAGGCTTGGTAAAGCCTGATGAAAACGGTGGTCTGATCAATGCTGTGGCAAGTGACTATACGATCTCTGAGGATGGCCTGGTTTATACCTTCACCCTGAGGGATAACGTAAAGTTCCACAACGGCAATGTTGTGACATGTGAGGATGTGAAGTACTCTCTGGAGAGAGTGTCAGGACTTCTGGACGGCACGCCCCTCATTTCCACACTGAAAACGATCCAGGCCGTAGATATATTGGATGAAAAGACGGTTCAGGTGACAGTGGAAAGTCCGAACACAGAGCTGATATACAGCTTTGTGGCGGCGATCATTCCCGCAGGCAGCGGAGAGAATGAGGCGGCGGATCCCATTGGCACGGGGCCGTTTTCTTATGTTTCTTACACGCCCCAGGTGGGAATCCTCCTGAAGAAGAACCCGGATTACTGGCAGGCAGGCCTGCCCTATCTGGATGAGGTCAACTTCAAGATTGTCAACAGCCCGGATTCCGCAGTACTGGAGCTGCAGGGAGGGACCATTGATATTTATGCCTACCTGACGGATTCCCAGGCCCAGGAGCTGCAGGAGAGCTTTCGGGTAGAGGCTTCCCCCTCCAACGTGGTGCAGGCGCTGTTTTTGAACAACAGCTCGGCTCCCCTGGATGATGTACGTGTCCGCCAGGCAATCTGTTACGCCCTGGACAGGGATATGATCAACGAGTTTGTAGGCGGCGGCAACGGAACGGTGATCAGCTCCGCCATGCTTCCCACTTTGAAGGACAATTATGTGGACTTAAACGATACGTACGGTACCACGGCCAATGTGGAGAAGGCAAAGGAGCTGCTTGCGGATGCCGGTTATGCGGACGGACTGGATCTGGAGATCGCCATCCCTTCCAACTATGAATTCCATATGCAGACCGGCGAGGTGGTAGTGGAGCAGCTGAAAGAGGCCGGCATCAATGCCACAATCAAGGCGGTGGAATGGAGCACATGGCTGGACGAAATTTACAACGGGCGTCAGTATCAGGCAACCATCAGCGGCATTACCTGTGATACTACTCCGGGATATCTGCTGAACCGGTTCCAGACCGATTCCAAAAAGAATTTCATCAACTTTGCCAATGCAGAGTATGATGAGCTCTACCTGAGTGCCCAGGCAACCCTTGACGTACAGGAGAAGATCGAAGCTTACGCACAGCTCCAGCGTATCCTCTGCGAGGATGCGGGCAGCGCGTTTTTGCAGGTTCCCGCCAACATGACGGCAATCAACAAAAAGCTCAGCGGCTACAAATTCTATCCTGTCTATGTGCAGGACCTGAGCACTGTGTTCTGGGCGGAATAAGGAGGGAAGCTTCCCTTCCGGCCCGAACGCTTCAGGATTGTGTCAGTACACCAGATGGAAGCCGGAGGGTGAAACGGTACTTATCTGATAGTAAGGAAAAAGAGGAGGTGGCGGCCATATGAAATATTTTATGAAAAAATTAATTACTCTCATTATGACATTGTTCCTGGTTTCTGTGGCTGCCTTCCTGGCTTTCCAGATCATTCCCGGCGATGTGGTGACATCCATACTGGGTACGGAGGCTACTCCCGAGAGGGAGGAGCAGCTTCGGGAAGAGCTGGGACTGAATAAGCCGCCTGTGGAGCGGTATTTCAGCTGGGTGGCGGATGTGCTCAGAGGAGATTTGGGGGAAAGCTACCGCTATTCCAAGAATATGAACGAAATGATGCCGGTGGCGGAGCTGATTGGGGATAAGCTGCCCGTGACGTTGTGGCTGGCGGCAGTATCCCTGGTGCTGATCGTAGTCATAGCCATTCCTTTGGGGGTGCTGTGGGCGAGAAGCAGCAGCCATTTCCTGGATGCTGTGCTGGGTGTGGTGACCCAGGCTTCCATGGCTGTACCCTCTTTCTTTCTGGGGATCCTTGTGACCTATTTGTTCGGAATCCTGCTGAAGCTTTTTGCCCCCGGCAGTTACATAAGCTGCCAGGAGGACTTTGGCGGGTTCCTGAAGTACCTGTTGTTCCCGGCGCTGTCCATTGCCATTCCAAAGATCGCAATGACCGCCAGATTTCTGCGCAATTCCATGCTGACGGAGCTGCAGTCGGATTACGTCCGCACTGCCTACAGCAAGGGATGCACAAAGCGCCGTGTTATGTACGGCCATGTGCTGCGCAATGCCATGATGCCGGTGGTCACCTTCCTGGGTATGATCATTGCGGAGATCGTGGCCGGAAGCATTGTCATTGAGCAGGTCTTCGGACTGCCCGGCATCGGGCGGCTGCTGATCAGCTCTATTTCCACCAGGGATTTTCCGGTGGTGGAGATATTGATTTTGTATATAACTTTTGTAGTTATTTTTGTATATTTCTTAGTGGATATCCTCTACCGGGTGATCGACCCCAGGATCAGCGAGGTGTGAAACGGGGGAAGAAGCAGAGGCTCTGGCCCGAAAAATCCGG
>ERZ808040.1965-NODE-1965-length-12568-cov-5.798575_pt1 | contig 12568 bp, 7 predicted proteins | sample MGYA00380191_ERZ808040 | MGnify/ENA primary metagenome ERZ808040 (study PRJEB31490, sample SAMN06133395) | mouse gut metagenome | isolation source: J6 | host: mice | place: China: Chengdu | collected 2015-05 ... | reverse complement strand
ACCTGGTGGAGCCACGATATCGGCGGGCACATGGGCGGGGAGAAGGACAATGAGCTCTATGTGCGGTTTTTGCAGTTTGGGGTCTTTTCCCCGATCAACCGCCTGCACAGCAGCAAAAGCAATATTTTCTCGAAGATGCCCGCCGTGTACAAGAACGGTGCGGGCGAGATCGCGAAGAAATTCCTGCGGCTGCGCCATGCCATGCTCCCATTTTTGTATTCTGCCGCGTGTGAGACGGCGGAGCACGGGCTTGCGCTGATCGAGCCGATGTACTATGAATATCCGGAGGAGAAGGAAGCTTATGAATGCCCGGGCGAGTATCTGTTCGGAAGGCAGCTGATCGTCGCGCCCGTCACGGAAAAAGGGGATGCGCACGGGATGGCGGTCACAAAGGTCTGGCTGCCGGAGGGGCGTTACACTGATATTTTTACGGGCGATGTGTACGCGGGCAGCGGACAGTACGAGATGGTGCGCTTTTTGGACTCCATGCCGGTGCTGGCGGGCGGGGGCGCGTTCTTTGTGCTGGACGGTGCGCCGCGGGGCAACCGTACCGAGCTTCCCGGGAAACTTAGGGTTCTCGCGTTTTGCGGGACAGGAGAATATTGCCTGACGGAGGATGCGGGGAGAGCGCGCGCCGTGACGCACTTCTGGTCGGAGACCGAGCAGGACGGGGAATGGGTGCTGCGTTTTTTGGCGAAGGATGAGGCGGATATTCTGCCGCCGCGCAGCTATATCTTTGAACTGCGGGGGATTGTGAGGGGCGCGGTTGCTGTGACCGAGGATGGGCAGGAGAGGGAGTTTTTCCTGGATCACCGGGACGGCTGCACGCGCGTTCACTTGAGGCAGGTGAAGCCGGGTGCGGTCTGTGAGCTGCGGGTGCGTGAGACTCTGACGGGTGAGGAGCGGCTGCGTGCGCGGCTTGCGGAAAAGCTGTCGGTTCTGGAAGGCGACAATGGGAAGAAGTCGGAGGTGTTTGACGCGCTCTGTGCGTGCAGGGATGAGAAGGAGTGGCGGAAAGCTTTGGAGGAGAGCGGACTGCCTGCGCGGTACCGGAAATATTTGCGCGATGGGCTTTGGATGGATTGACTGTGTTTTGGATCACCGGACGTTTGGCAGAATAAAACAGGCTTGAGCGCAGAACTCCGTGCGGTGCCAGGGATGCTGATCCGGATGCTTCCAGCCATGCTTTACGGAATGCCGTGCCTAAAACCGATATTTTTGGAGGAAATAACATGGATTATACAGTCGCCGTCGTCGATGACAGCGCGCAGGACCGAGAATATGTTGCCGCCCTGGTGCGGCAGTGGGCGGGGGAAAAGGGGCATGTCGCCATCGTGAAGGAATTTCCTTCGGCGGAGGCGTTCCTTTTCGCGCGTGAGGACGGGCAGGACGCGGACATGCTGCTCCTTGATATCGAGATGGGGGCGATGAACGGTGTGGATCTGGCGAAGGAGCTCCGGCGCGGGCTGGGGAATGATGTGGTGCAGCTTGTCTTTATCACCGGTTTTCCGGATTTTATTGCCGAGGGATATGAGGTTAATGCGTTGCACTATCTGATGAAGCCGGTTGCAGGAGAAAAGCTGTCTGCGGTGCTTGATAGGGCGGCAGCCAATCTTACAAAGGCGGAAAAGCGCCTTTGTGTGACTTATGACCGGAGGACGGATTATATTCCGGTTTCACAGATTTACTATATTGAGGCGCAGAAGCAGTATGTTTCGATTCATGCGGCGGGAGGGGACTTGCGGATGAAAACCTCGCTTTTGGAGACGAAGGGGATGCTGGACGAATATTTTTTTCAGTGCCAGCGCTCTTATCTTGTAAACCTGAGGCATGTGGCGCAGATTAAACGTGATTGCGTGGTGCTCAAAGGCGGCGTGGAGGTGCCGATCAGCCGGGGGATGGCGGAGAAGATCGGCAGGGAGATCATCCGCCTGTTTTAAGCACCGCGGAAGGAAAGCCGGGGGGAGCGGCAGAACCGGGAAACAGATGGGCAGGCCGGGAAACAAAAGTAAAATTTCTAAAAGGGAAGCGATTCAGGATAACCATAGAATCGGCTTCCACTAAGGAAAGGAAGGAAGCAGCATGTTCCAAAAGTGGATCGACCGCCGGATCGAGGCGTATCAGAGCGACCTCATCCGGAAATACTGTGACGAGGTGGAGGCAATCTACAAAAAGATGCGCGGCTGGCGGCATGATTACCACAATCATATCCAGGCGCTTCAGGCGAGTATGGCGCTTGGAAAGTATGACGAGGTGAACGCCTACCTGCACCAGCTCAACGACGATTTGACGGGCGTGGATGCCGTGATCAAGACCGGCAGAGTGATGGTGGACGCGATCTTAAACGGCAAGATGAACATTGCGGCACAGAATGAGATTCCGGTCAACGCAAAGGCGCAGATTCCGGACGGCACGCCGGTGACGGATGTGGATATGTGTGTGATCATTGGGAATCTGTTTGACAATGCGATCGAGGAAAATAAAAAGCTTACACCAGGGGAGCGTTTTATCCGCATTTATATCGGCAGAAAAAATACGCAGGTATATCTCGTATTTACGAATGCCGCGGGGAAGAAGCAGGTAAAAAAGGAGGGGCTGTTTGGCACGAGAAAGGGCGCAGGGCACGGTTTTGGCTTAAACCGTGTGGAAGGGATCGTGAAAAAATACGGCGGGCAGTTTTTCGCGGACAGTGAGGACGGGGGGTTTACGGCGGAAGTTTTGATCCCACTCACGGAAGAGAACTTGGATCAGACCAAAGACTTTGCGGGATGAAACCGGAAGAAAGAATTTGCATTTCGTTCACCGAAATTAACATTTTGGACACGGAATGCTCTTTTTTTGCCGGAAAATGATATGCTTTTTTACGGATGGGAAGGGGGATCACGGGAAACACAAAAACAGAACGGAAGTGAGGGGGATCATGAAAAAGAAAAACAAAGAAAAGAAAGAACCGAAACGGAAACCGAAATACGGACTGTTTTCGAGCGTGGCATACATTTACCGCATTCTGTGGAAGACGGAGCGTGGGCTTGCGTTTGCCGGGCTGTTCACCGTGCCGCTTACTGTATTTTTGTCGGCACTTGCACTGTACACACCTTCCGTAGTGTTGCGGGCACTTCAGGCACAGAAGGGATTCTCTTATGCGGCACAGGTGATCTTAGGGCTTTTGCTTGTGAAGTTATGTTTTGACCTCGCCAATATGATCATATCAAAAAAAATTCAAAATTCGGAGCATTTTGTCCTGATGCAGCTGATTTATATGTATAACCAATATCAACGGACACGCGACGATTATCTTGACTATGACCCGGAACTCGTCGAACTGGAGGAGCGGGGAACGGCCGCAATCAGCAATAACCACGCGGCGGGGGTGCATTTTCCGATGGATTTTGCGAACCTTGCCGGGACGGTGCTTAATTTTGTCCTGTTTGGGTCGGTAATTTCCATGCTCAACCCGATGATCATTTTGCTGCTCGCGGCGGGCAGTGCCGTCAATTACGCGGTGGGTGCGTGGGAGCGCAGGAAAAATTGGGAAACCCAGGATATCCGCAACAAGCTTAACAAGAAGATCCAGTATACGACAATGGTACTCTCCAATGATTTTCGTTACGCAAAGGATATCCGCCTGTACCATATGCAGGACGGTCTGCATGAACGTTTTATGAGCCTGCTCGGACAGGCAACAAAGGAGAGATGGAATTGTGAGCGGCGCAGCATACTTGCCGCATTGGCAGGTTTCCTTGTCGTTTTGGTGCGTGACGGGGCGGCTTATGCTTTCCTGATCGGCAAAGCCATTTCCGGCGAGCTGGATGCCGCGTCGTTTGTGCTCTATTTTTCGGCAATCAGTTCGATGGCGGGATTGATGGGCAGCATCCTTTGGACCGTGAACCGTGTTTTTGACGGCGCGCTGCAGGTGTCGGATTTCCGCGAAGGGCTTGAGGCGGAGGGGAAATTGAACCACGGGGAAGGCATACCGGTTCCCCAAAGACCGTTTTCTGTTGAGTTCCGGCATGTTTCATTCCGTTACCCGAAGGGGGAGAAGAAAGTCCTTGACGATGTGTCATTCCGGATTGAGGCAGGGGAGAAGGTGGCGCTTGTCGGTGTGAACGGAGCAGGAAAAACGACACTCACCCGGCTGATGTGCGGGCTGCTTTTGCCGGATGAAGGGGAAATATTGCTGGACGGGCATACACTATACGAATATAACCGCGATGAAATGTATACGTTGTTCGGGCTTGTGCCGCAGACCTTTGCCCTCCTGCCGCTTTCCATCGCGAAAAATATCGCGTGTGTGGGGGAGGATACAGAGATTGACCGCGCGAAGCTTGAGCGGAGCATCAAACTTGCCGGGCTTGCGGAAAAAGTCGCGGCCCTGCCGATGGGGGCGGATACCCCGCTTGGGCGGGAACTGAGCCAGGAAGGTGTCGAGCTTTCGGGCGGTGAGACGCAAAAACTATTGTTGGCGCGTCTGCTTTACAAAAATCCGCCGTTTCTTATCCTCGATGAGCCGACCGCAGCACTTGACCCGATCGCGGAAGACCGGATCTACCATCAGTACAGAGAGATTGCCGACCGGACGACTTCGGTCTTTATCTCGCACCGGCTTGCATCAACCAGGTTCTGTGACCGGATCTTTTTGTTGGACGGCGCGAACTTTGCGGAGGTAGGAACGCATGAGGAGCTGATGGCGGCGGGAGGTAAGTACCGTGAATTGTTTGATGTGCAGAGCCAATATTATAAGAGCGAGGCGGTGTAGGATCAGGGCAGGCTGCCGGGGGATGGCATACCCGGAGGAAGCCGTGGGAATTTCGAGAAACGGGGGTACGTGATGAAGAAGAAAGAGAAAGAGGGGGCATGCGTAAAACGTTCATTCCGTGAGGAATGGGGATTGTTTGCACGCGCGTTGAAGATATGGAATGAGCTGATGCCGGGATATTTTCCATGCCAGTTTTTCTGCATTGTATTTGAGGTATTTACGCCTTATTTTGGGCTTTATATGTCCGCGCAGCTGATCAATGGCCTGGTGGACGGCCGCGGATTGCGGGATATGTTTGTCCTGGCAGGGGTGACGGTCGCGGTAGGGTTTGTTTTGTCCGTGGCCAGGCGGTTTCTGCGGGGGAAAGTTGCTGTGATGGATGCCTTTACGATGGAACAGCATGAGGAATACATCATAAACAGGCAGAACCGGCATCCCTTTGAACATATGGAAAACCCGGATGTCGTCTTACTGCGGTCAAAGATCCGCAATGATTTTCTTTCCTTCGGCGGCGGACTGGAATCGGTACGCTGGACATTTTCCATCCTTTTGCAGGGGATTTTTGATATTTTATTTTCGGTTTCGCTGACGTTCTCCATGTTCTCGGTGTTGGTGGAAGGCGAGCACCGTGGATTCCTCGGGTTTGTCAATTCTCCTTATTCCGCCGTGGTTATTGTCCTGATGATCGCGGTCAACACATGGCTTTTGATATGGATTTCCACGGAAAATACGAAAAAAACACAGGAGGCGCTTAATGGGCTTTCTGCAAGCAACGCGCGGTTCGGGATCTACAGTAATCTTTGGAGCAGGGATATGAGGGTATTTAACCTGCACCGCATTATCCTGGAGGATATGAAAAAATTTCAGGTTCATCCGGAGTGGGTCTGTAAAGTGGAAAAGGTTGAGATGAAATATGGGGTATATTCGATTGTCCTGGATGCGGTTTTAAATATCGCCATTTTCCTATTTGTCGCAGCGAAGGCATTGATCGGCGTGTTCGGTATCGGGAGTTTTGTACTGTATCAGGGGACGGTCGGCCGTTTTATCCGCGCGGTGTCCGGGACGGCATCGGCGTTCGGCCGTCTGCGCTACAACAATAATTTTCTTGTGGAGTTTTACCGCTATATTGATCTGCCGGACGGCATGTATCAGGGATCGCTTGCAGTGGAGAAGCGGGCGGATATTGATTATGAGATTGAGTTTAGGGATGTCGGTTTCCGGTATCCGAGGACGGAAAATTGGGTGCTAAGGCATGTGGATATGAAGCTTAAAATTGGGGATAAGCTGGCAATCGTCGGGGAGAACGGTTCGGGCAAGACGACGTTCATCAAATTGCTCTGCCGTCTGTATGACCCGACGGAGGGCAAGATTCTGCTGAATGGGATTGATATTACGAGATATCGGTACGAGGAGTATTTTTCACTGTTTTCCGTGGTGTTTCAGGATTACTCGCTGTTTGCGTTCCCGCTGGGGGAAAATGTTGCGGCGGGATTGTCGTATGATGCGGGCCGGGCGCGGGAATGCCTGATGCGCGTCGGGCTTGGGGCGAAACTGGCAGAGCTTGAGACGGGGGATGCCGGCAGCGCTGTCGGAGCGGGAGGTGAGGATGCCGGGACAGAAGGTGCAAACGCCGGCGCGAAGCGCGTGGATGCTCTTTCGCTGGCAGTCGGACGGGCTTATGACCGGGACGGGATTGACTTTTCCGGCGGGGAAGAGCAGAAGATTGCCCTTGCGCGGGCGCTTTATAAAGGTGCTCCATTTGTGATTCTGGACGAGCCGACGGCTGCGCTTGACCCTCTGGCAGAGGCGGCGGTCTATGAAACGTTTGATCGGGTTGTGGAAAATAAGACTTCGATATTTATCAGCCATCGGCTTTCTTCCTGCCGCTTCTGCGATATGATCGCGGTATTTGACCATGGTCAGATTGTGCAGCGCGGTCGGCACGATGAGCTTGTGGCACAGGAGGGCGGCAAGTACCACAGCCTGTGGAGGGCACAGGCACAGTATTATGAATAAGGTGGAAAACATCGCTTTTGTGCAGGTTTAACGTGCACAAAGGCGGTGTTTTTTGTCATTTGTGTTCTCCGGGGAGGCAGTCCGGGGGTGAAAATCCGCTGGATGCCACCTGGCATAAGGCTTTGCTATTTCCGGTTCGCTTTTTTTAATAGCCAGCAATTTTATATTGGTTTCCATCTTGTAATTTTATAACATGAATCCAATGTGGCGGCCTTATTTGGCAGAAAGGATCCGTGTGCTGTTATGCGGCGATATCGTTATAGGTGCGGAAAGAAATGGAGGAATTATGACATTAATATTATGAATATGTTACCAAATGTAACGGAATTGTAATACATTGTTAATTTGACAAAAACGAAACATGGGAGTATCGTAGAAAGCAGGAAGATCTGTAAATTACGGATGGAGCGTGGTATTGCCGGGGAAGTCTTTTATGGAGGAGGGGTTATATGGGACGCGAGAAAGTGAAAAAAATATGGACAGGGTATCCGGCGGCGGTTGCCGGCTGTTTGATGTTATCCGCGGCGTTGGTATGCGGTGCGTGCGGGGAGAGGCAGCAGGAAGAGGCGGAGACCGGGAAGGAAGTCGCGGGCAGTGAAGCGCCGGAGGGAGCGGGGGAGGCGGGTGGTGAAGATGGAAAGGGATCGGAACCGACCGGGACGGACGGGAATTGGCCAGAGCCGACGAAAGCAGAAGGGGTGAGTGGGCAAGACGGGAAACAGGCAGAGGGAGCGGAGGGGAAAGAAGCCGGAACGGTGGGAGAGGGAAGTGCCGACGGGAATGAAACCGCGGGAGGAAAGGATGAAAAGAAGCCGGGAGAGGCGGAAGAGGCCGGAGCGGTTGTAAAAGATGGAAAGAAACCAGGAACGGCAGGAGAGGGAAGTGCCGACGGGAATAAAACCGCGGGAGGGGAGGGTGAAAAGAAGCCGGGAGAGGCGGAAGCGGACAGAGCGGGAGTAAAAGACGGGAAGGGGGCGGGAACGGCAGGAGAAAAAGATGCCGGCGGGGACAAAGACCCCTCTGCAGCGGTCGGAAAAGATCCGGTTAGGATCAAGGACAATGTCCCGGACGGCGAGGTCGGGAAACAGCCGGAAACGGCAGGGTCGGAGGACAAAGCGGAACAGCTCCCGTTCAATACCGACAAGCTCTGGGGGCTGGAAAATCTTGAGAAATACGTAACGCTGGATGAAATCGGGGAATATGCCATATCCTGCCTCAACTGGATGACAATCTGGTGCAGGCAGGAGCATGAGGGGAGTTTTATCCTTGACGGCTATAATGAAAAGGAGGATGCGGTTGTCCGGCAGATCTATGAGGCGACGGGAAAGACCGCGTGCTGGATTTTGCAGCGCGATTTTGACGGCGACGGGCGGGAGGAAGCGTTTGCGTATGTCTGCGGGCTGGACTCGGACGGGGGCATTGAGGTGTGGTTCGCCGCCGACGACGGCTCGGTGCAGATGCTGATGGAGGACAATACATACAGCGGCCAGTGTTCACTTGGGCTGCCGGGCAATACCTTTTACTTATGCGGTATCAGCGGTGCGGATAACGAGAGTTATTATATGTACGAGGTGGACGGCAATGTGGCGAAGCCTGCCGCGCTCGAAGTGGGAAATGGCGTGGGACTGCTGGAGGATGGGCGGCTTACGGTTTGGAGCAAGAGCTATGATGTGTTTTCATCCGCGGCCGATTACCGCGAGCTTGTATCCGTCGGATCGTTTGATTACACGTACAAAGAATATTATTATTCTTATGATGAGGGCGGGTTTCATGAATACAGCGGCGTTCCTGTTACCGAGGAGGAACTTTGCCAGTATGAGAACGGATACGAGATTCTCTGCGCGGTTCAAAAAGGAGACGGGATCGTCACGGACATTTACTATTTTGCCGATGGCAGGATGGTTGTAAACTATGTAGAAAAAGCGGAGCGGACGGATGAGTCTTCCGGAAGCCGGATGCGCCGCAATTATTATCTGCAGGTGCCGGTGGTAAGCGAGGGGGAGGAAGGTTTCTGCCTTGGGTGGGATGCTTCCCTTGATATACGGAGCATGCAGGAAGCGCTTGGGGCAGGGGGCAGCCGGAACGAGTATGATATCATTCTCAGGGCAGGGGTTTACGCGCCGGTTTATCAGGAGGAATTGGCGCAGTACCCGGATCATCAGCCGCCGGTTGAGTATTACAAGGAAAAGTATGCTGCTTTGGTGAAGGAGGACTTGAAAATATGCGCGTTAAAGACTTTGGCCGGCTTTGAGGAGCCGAAAAGGGTTTTGGTGACAGGGGCTGACCTTGCAGGTATCAGCAGGCGCAATTTGATTTTTACGTTTTCGGATGCGTTCCGTGATGCTGTCCGGGCGAAAACGGAGCAGGCGGGGACGGCCGTGGCCGAAGGGGCTGGTGCACTGCTCGGTCTTGGGGCGTATGAGAAGTCCATCGGCATATGGATCGGGGATGAGTGTGTTTGCAAGGGATCCCTGCAGAACGTTTTATGCGGGGAAACCGTGGGGTTTGCAGCGGGGGAAGCCGACCATGACGGGGAGCCCTCCGTCTATGCGGGGAAGCTTGTTTATGCGGACAATGCCAGGGCAAGGGAATCGGTATATTTTACGGCGGCAGCAGCCGTGAAACTTCATGCTTTTGCCGAGGTGACAGGGCTTGCGTCCGGGGAGGAACTGGTTCGGATCCGGAAGCCGGGGGCTTACCGTGCAGAACAGGAATATATGGTTGATCTGGATGGGGATGGGGTGGAGGAAAGCTTATTCTATGGGGGAAATCTGCTGCTGGTTGACGGAAAAAATTACAGTGCGTTCCTGGACGGCGATGAGGACAACGATTTCTTTTTCTTGTGGGACATTGATACATCCGACGATAGTTTGGAGATCGGGCTTTGGAGACACGGGGATAGTTGCAGTGAGTTTACGGACATTTATTGGTATAACGGAGAGTGCCTGAAAAGAACAGGAACACTGGAAGGACCTCGGGATAAAGGATATCGGGAGATCGCATTTGACGGGAGCGGAACCGTGCGGGCAGATGGCAGGCTTTCCGTGCTTCAGACATGGAGTGCCCCGATGAGTTTTTGCCTGAATATGGAACACGAGCTTACACAGGTTGAACAGGAGCTGTATTATCCGAAGCTGGGCGGCGGGGAAGATTATCCCTATACCTTGCGCGCGCCGGTCCGGCTGTACGAGGATATGGATACCGCTTCGGATTCCGTGGTGATCCTGCCAGGAAGAAAGCTGGTATTCCCGGCGACGGACAATAAGAGCTTCGTGATGGTCGAGACGGAGGATGGTCTGCAGGGATATTTGTATCTGGAGGAAGGGAGAAATATTGAGAATCCGGAGGGCGGATATTATGAGTGGACGGAGGATGTGGTCGGGGGACTGAATTTTGCGGGGTGACCGGAGGAATGGGCGGGAGCGGGAAGTGGTTGTATAGATACGGGAGTTTTAGGGAAACAGTAACTGCATCGGCGTTTCCCCGGGATGATTGGGATTGCCGTGGGCATAGGTAGAAAGTGCCCGCGGCAGTTTTTTTATACTATTTTTGCAGTAGAGTGCAACCGACGAGGGGGATTTCCTGTTTATATGGGTGAAAGGGGGAAAAGGGATGGAGGATGAAGAAATCCTCGCGTTGCTGCGAAGCAGGGACGAACGGGGGCTTTATGAGCTCGAAAATAAGTACGGAAAGCGCCTTGCAGTGCTGGCGGAGCGGATCCTCCCCGCGCAGGATGCGGCGGAATGTGTCAATGACACGTATCTGGCGGTCTGGGAGAGTATCCCGCCGAAATGCCCGGAATTCCTCTTTGCCTACACGGCAAAAATATGCAGGAACCTGGCGTTCAACCGGGTGGAGTGGAACCATGCGGCAAAGCGCAGTGCAGTGTTTGTGGAGCTTTCCGATGAACTCGGCAAATGTGCGCCGGATGTGTCGGAGAAGGTGCAGCAGCAGGAGCTTACAAGGGCGATCGCAGATTTTTTAAGGGAGCAGGAGGAGGAGAAGCGGCAGATTTTTATCCGGCGCTACTGGTACGGTGATTCGGTGAAGGAACTGGCCGGAGCATTTGGTTATCGACAGGGTAAAATCAAAAGTATTTTGTTCCGGCTCAGGAAACAATTGTGGAGTGCATTAAAAAAGGAGGGAATGGTATGAAGAGGAGGATGGACAAGGATGTGCGGGGGAAGGAAAAGAGTGGAAAGTGGCTGGCCGGGCAGCAGATTATGGCGGCGATGAATGGTCTGGATGAGGAATTGGTGGAGATCCGGCCGGCTGTAAAGTCCTGCGGGGATGGCGCGTTAAAGCGGACGGCGGCAAGGCGGGTAAAATGGGCGGTGGCAGCTGTGTGTTCCGTCTGCCTGATCGGTGGCAGTGTCGTGTTTGCTGCGTCAAGACTTAGCTGGCATATCGGAGATTCCATTGATCCGCATAACCCGGATGCGGATTATTATTGGGTGGACTTTAAGCCGGATCAGGTTTCGGCGGATGCATTTGGCGAACAGGTGCGGGCGGTGGAAGCCGGCTTTAAAGAAGAGGCAAAGAAAGAGGCAGAAAACGGGACTCCGTACCCGGATGACATACCGCGCGGCTGGGTAAAGGAATTTGCAACGGAGAAGGAAGCGCTGGACTATATTGGGTTTGACGGGCTCCGCGAGACGGCGCTGCCGGATTGGAATGCCTGGCATATCACTGCATTGGGCGTGTATGGAAACCAGGAGGGAAATCTGACCAAAGTGGGGATTTCAAGCCATTATAGAACCGGGGATGGTGAGAAAATCGAAGTGAATACGGAGGCAGAAATCTTTACAGAAAACTGGTGTTATGAAAGCATGGGGATCGGCAAGCCATTTTGGCAGGATGAGCAGGATGTGGAGGGGAAGGAATATGTGACAGGGAATGGGAAAACGGGGCTTATTATAGTTCCGGAGTATGATGGCGGTTTTAACTACTGGATGGAAGGTTACATGATCGAGGGGGAAATTGTTTACACTATAAATCTTAATTACAATAGCAAAGGGGATCTTGAAGAGAGAGGGCTTGCGGAAGATGCCTTGACAAAGGTGATGCACGAGTGGATGGAGCAATTTTAAGGGAGCACTCGTGCAAGCGTCCCCGTAGGTTTCAGAGGCGGATATGGTGTGGTGTGTTTGTACTGATTGGTAAAAGCAGGAATTACGGCAAGGGAAGGGTCATGGTACCCTTCCTTTGCTTTTTGGTATACTCTAAATGTTTTGGCATTCTTCTTGATGTTTTCAGAAAATTATGGTAAACTTATTATCAGTATCGTAAGAAAAAACGGCATTTTGTCATAGTGGTTTGTAGGTTCTGGCCGGATGCCGCGGCCAGATTTTTGGGATTATGTGGTGCTGTTATAACGCTGCAGTTTTGTGTGAATTTTTGGGAAGAGGATGATACTCGGGTCAAAGTGGCAGTGGTTGGATGGATTTTACCGATATTTCGGATGTAAAAAATATATGTTTTAACGATGGAAAGCAGCGCTGCCCGATCAGGGGATTTATGCTGCTTTCCGCCAAATAAGGGATATGGTGGCGAAAGGAGAGGATGCCGCGGCTTTGGCTCTGGTTTCTTAAAACATGCAGGTGGGGAAAGTTTTTCGAACCCGGGCAATGGCGGCAGACCGGACTGCTGTAAATTAAAAATATTATTTCTAGGAGGAGAGGACATGGACAACAAAAATTTCTTAGAGCAGATGGAGTGCACGGGCATTGTCCCGGTGATTAAGCTGGAGAATACCGACGACGCGGTAAATCTGGCGAAGGCGCTGTATGACGGCGG
>ERZ808040.1963-NODE-1963-length-12594-cov-3.737717_pt1 | contig 12594 bp, 9 predicted proteins | sample MGYA00380191_ERZ808040 | MGnify/ENA primary metagenome ERZ808040 (study PRJEB31490, sample SAMN06133395) | mouse gut metagenome | isolation source: J6 | host: mice | place: China: Chengdu | collected 2015-05 ... | reverse complement strand
CAGGAGCCGAGATCACAAACTACCAGGGCTCCGGCATGTCCGTCATGGAGATGAGTCACCGCTCCAAGGTGTTCCAGAAGATCTTTGACGACACCAAGGCCAAGCTGCGCGCCCTGCTCAACGTGCCGGAGGGATACCAGATCCTCTTCCTCCAGGGCGGCGCCTCCACCCAGTTCTCCATGGCGCCCCTGAACCTCATCGGGGCCACCGGCAAGGCCGACTACGCCGTGACCGGCAACTTCTCCAACATCGCCTACAAGGAGGCGCAGAAGTACGGCCAGATCCATCTGGCCGCATCCTCCGCCGACAAAAACCACACCTACATTCCCCAGCAGAGTCAACTGGAGCTGGACCCTGAGGCCAGCTATTTCTACTACTGCGCCAACAACACCATCTACGGCACCGAGTGGCAGTATGTCCCGGAGACGGACGGTGTGCCCATCGTGTGCGACATGTCCTCCGACATCCTCTCCCGCCCCGTGGACGTGTCCAAGTACGGCGTCATCTTCGCCGGCGCCCAGAAGAACATGGCCCCTGCCGGCCTGACAGTAGTGATCATCAAGGAGGAGCTGGCCGGGCATGAGCTGCCCTTCACCCCCCTGATGATGAACTACAAGACCATGATCGACAAGGACTCCATGTACAACACCCCGCCCTGCTGGTGCATCTATATGCTGGGGCTGGTCCTGGACTGGCTGGAGGAGCAGGGGGGCATACCCGGCATGGAGGCCATCAAGCACAAAAAGGCGCAGATGCTCTATGACGTGATCGACTCCTCCCGGATCTTCACCTGCGCGGTGGAGCCCGGCTCCCGCTCTGATATGAATGTGGTGTTCCGTACCGGCAGCGACGAGCTGGACGCCAAGTTTGTGCAGGAGAGCGTGACCGCCGGCTTCACCAACCTGAAGGGCCACCGCTCCGTGGGCGGCATGCGGGCAAGCATCTATAACGCCATGCCCACCGAGGGCGTGGAAAAGCTGTGCGACTTCATCCGGGCATTCGATAAGAACAACTGAGCGTTCGGCTTACCCTGGGGCCCGCAAAGTGGGGCGCGTCTTACGCCGCGTACAGGCATTTTGGCCAGCGGACAAAATCTTGCCGCAGGGCGGATTCACTCCGTCCGGGGAAGTAAAATCAGGGGCTCCCATGGAAGGCGTGTAGTTTCATTCAGGCATCTGATAAAAACAATGAAGGGGAGAGGGCTATATGTATCGCATCAAGACACTGAATAAGATTTCCCCCGCCGGGCTGTCCGTACTGGACCAGACCCGCTACACCATCAGCACCGATGTGGAAAACGAGGACGGTATTTTGGTCCGCTCGGCGGACATGCACGACTATGCATTCCCCGATGCCCTGCGGGCCGTGGCCCGGGCGGGCGCGGGCACTAATAACATTCCCATCGACCGCTGCTCCGAGGCGGGCATTGTGGTATTCAATACCCCCGGCGCCAACGCCAATGCCGTGAAGGAGCTGGCGGTGTGCGCCCTGCTGCTGGCCTCCCGAAAGATCAGCGACGGCGTGGCCTGGGTGAAGGAGCAGGCCGCCGCCGGGGCAGACGTGGAGCAGGCGGTGGAGAAGGGCAAGAGCCAGTTTGTGGGCCCGGAGCTGTCCGGCAAGATGCTGGGCGTCATCGGCCTGGGGGCCATCGGCGTGCAGGTGGCCAACATCGCCACCAAGCTGGGCATGACTGTGTTCGGCTACGACCCCTTCCTGTCGGTGGACGGAGCTCTGTCCCTGTCCCGGCTGGTCCACCGGGCCATGGATCTGGAGACCATTTATAAGAACTGCGACTACATCACCCTCCACGTGCCCCAGACCCCCGAGACCAAGGGAATGTTCAACGAGGACGCATTCCATATGATGAAGGGCGGCGTGCGCATCCTCAACCTTGCCCGGGGCACCCTGGTCAACGACGACGACATGCTGGCCGCCCTGGACAGCGGCAAGGTGGCCTGCTACGTCACCGACTTCCCCAACGGCAAAATCCTGCGGGGCAAGAACGTGGTGGCCATCCCCCATCTGGGGGCCTCCACGCCGGAGAGCGAGGAGAACTGCGCCGTCATGGCGGCCCAGGAGCTGAAGGACTATCTGGAGAACGGCAACATCCAGAACTCGGTGAACCTGCCCACGCTGGTGCAGCCGTGGAGCGGCGTGTCCCGCCTGTGCATCATCCACTGCAACGCCCCCGGCGCCATCGCCAGCATCACTGGAGTGCTCTCCAAGGACGGGGTAAATGTGGCTAACATGACGAACAAGTCCAAGAAGGACTATGCCTATACCGTGGTGGACGTGGACAGCCGCATCGGCGAGTCCGTGGCCGACACCATCCGCGCCCTGGACGTGGTGCTGCGGGTGCGCCTGCTCAATCACTAAACATACAACGGAGGATCACTGAGATTCTCTTTCACGTTGGAGCAAACGACTCCTGAAAGCGCTTTGAAATTTAAAGAGTCCAACAGGTTTTATCAGAGTTTCGCCGCATACAGGAGGCGGAATCAAACGAAAAGACGAAAATTCCGGGGACATGTGCCTCGGAATTTTCTTTTCTGGGTCCAAACGTATATGTGCGGCGGGCCGCATCTCCACTCAAAAATTCTTGCATGATAAGAAATGTCTCAAAGCGTTTCTGTACGCTGGGCGGCGAAGCGGAGCTTCGCCGCCGTTTGCGTTTGCAAGGAGAAGGATCTCCTGCATCAACAGGAAAAACAAATAAAAATATGAATCTCATATTGCGGGTATTTGGTAAATCTGCTATATTGAGAGACGGACCCGGCATCTGGTTGGAGTGTGGAGCACGTCCTGCGCAGCGTGTCTGCGGGGGACGTGTATTGGTTGAGAAGGGAGGCGGCAGTGAGAGATAGCCGGGGAATGTCATAGCCTGGGCTCCATGGCCCAGATCCCTGCGGAGTCGGGAGGATATTTCAAAGGAGGATATACGAAGTGAAACTGCACAAGAAGCAACTTGGTAGTGCGCTCTCCCTGTTCCTGACGCTTTCGATACTCTTATCCATGCTGGCGCTGCCCGCCATGGCAAAGGCCCCGGCGGAGGGCGCCACCCTGACCCTGGACGATACGCTCCTCACTCTGGATCAGAGCGAGGAAACCTTTGTTGCCACCCTGAAAGTCCCTGTGTCCCAGGAGCAGAAGAACTGGGCGGATAATCAGTGGAAGGACTGGGCGGACTCCATCCAGTGGAGCCTGACCCGTGACAAGGTAGATGTTCAGAGTCCGGAGTACTATCCCAATATCTATACCGGTGACGATCTGGAAAATTGGATGAGCTGGGGCCACATCAACCAGCACGGCGCCGACGGCGAGCCTTATTTTTCTCTGGAGGAGCCTGAATTCTCCGTCCGGGATGGCTTTGTCACCGTGGTTCAGCAGTTCAGCCATGGGATCTTTTTCAACATGAAGGATGAAACTCTGCCCCTGGTGACGAACTCCCTGCAGGCCATCGGCAGCAACACCTTCCGCTACGCCCGCAACGTCTGGCCCAGCTTTATCGGTAACTATGAGCTGGCCGCCCGCGTGGACGGGGAGAAGCTGGCTGGTACTCCGATGGAGATTAACGTCTATGAGAGCAACGTCCGCTATGACGAGCTGTATCATGAGCTGATGGAGATTAAGGGGCTGGCCGAGGCGAATGGCCGCTATTTCGACGTGCAGTCCTTCGGCAAGAGCACTGACGGCCGCGACCAGTGGTATGCCGTGGTGTCCGACAGCGCCGAGTCCGTTGAGAGCTTCAAAAAGATGAATGCCCAGGCCCAGTCCGACCCCGAGGCCGTGCTGGAGGCCATTGAGGGCGGCATGGATTACCGCATGCCCATCATGATGAACAACTGCCACCCCGATGAGGCCGGCGGCGTAGATGCCCACACCAACCTGCTGCGCACCCTGGCCACCGAGGACACGGTGACCTGGAACACCATCACCGGTCTGACCGGCGGCAAACAGGTGGACATGGGGATGTACGATCCCAAGATCGTGGACTTCGCGCTGGAGAGCGATGACGGCGGCACCGAGTACGCCTTCACCGGCTACGGACTGAAAATCAGCGCTACCACCATCAACGGCAATGGCAACGACGGCCGCACCGATGCCAGCGAGTACTACACGTTCAGCGAGGATAAGCAGATGAGCGTGGACGAGATTCTGGACAACCTGATCATCATCGTCGTGCCCGATGAGAACCCTGACGGCCGTACCTACAATACCCGCCCCAACGGCAACGGCTTCGATCTGAACCGTGACGCCTCCAACCAGACCCAGGCGGAGACAAGCAACATCGCCCGCCTGATCTGCCAATGGAATCCCGTGGCCTTCATCGAGTTCCACGGTTTCACCGCTCAGTTCCTGTGTGAGCCCTGCACCCCGCCCCACGAGCCTAACCTGGAGTATGACCTCTTTGTGGAGCAGTTTCTGCTGGGGGCCGAGGCCTTCGGCAATGCCGCCCTGGCCACCATGTCCGTGCAGCACAAGGATGAATTTGAGACCAAGTATCAGACCTACTATACCCCCCTGCGCGATAGCTATGATGCCGAGACCGGCTGGGACGCCTGGGATGACCTGAGCACCAACTACACACCCAGCTATGCCATGCTCAACTGCGGCTCCATGGGCTTCACCATCGAGACTCCCTCCGGCGGGGAGAGCTCTGTCCGCTTACTGGAGAGCGGCATGTATGGCCTGTGGCAGTTCCTGTCCGACTGTAAGGATACCTGCTATGAGGCGCAGCTGGAGTTCTTCCGCCGCGCCGTGAACAACGAGGATCACCGCGACAAGATGGAGCAGTGGTACGTGGACATGAGCAACCAGACCCTGACGGAGGATACCTGGCGGGTGCCTTATGCGGGCAATGGCAAATACTTTCCCGAGTACTATGTGCTCCCCGTGGACGCGGCCGCCCAGCGTGACCCCGCCGACGCCTATGCCATGGCAGAGTTCCTGATCCGCAACGGCGTCCAGGTTTCCCGCCTGACCAGGGACACTGCGGTGGACGGCGTGACCTACAAGGCCGGCTCCCTGGTCGTGGATATGTATCAGGCCAAGCGCAACTACGCCAACTGTGTCCTGAACCAAGGCTATGACGCCTCCGCCTCCGGTTTCCCCAGCCTGTACTCCGAGTCGGTATCCAGTTTCCCCAACATGCGCGGCTTTGACTGCGCCCCCATCGACACCGTTGGGGCCTTTGAGGGGGCTCTGGAGGCGGTCACGGAGGTTCAGTCCGCCAGCCAGAGCACCGGTTCCGGCTCTATCGCCTTGCTGGCCAACAACGGCACCGAAACCGTCCGTGCCGTCAATGCGTTGCTGGCCTCGGGCAAGACGGTGGGCATGGTAACCGAGGGCGCCAATAAGGGCGACTTTGTCGTGCGCGCCTCCGATCTGGCCGCCGTGGAGCAAGAGTATGCGCTGGTGATTACCCTGACCGAGCAGATGCCCGCTGCCCGCGCTATCTCCGCCCCCACCCTGTATCTGGCCGGCCGCCACGCCGCCTTCGGCGACGACAAGGTGACTTCCGGCTACTATACCAAGTGGTTTGCCGACGGATACGGCTTCATCAACTATGACAACATCCATAACAACGGCACCTCCAACTACGATGTGATGGCCTACACCAAACACATGGGCTTCCGGGTGACCGACGATCCCGCCAAGGCGGATGTCATAGTGGGCTCCGTGGCGTTGGACAGCGGCGCCTGGGGCGAGGCCGCGGTGGAGGCCGTGAAGAGCGGTACCCCCTACATCGCAACCGGTGCCTCTACTTTGGACTACCTCCAGACTCTGATTCCCGGCCTGACCTACGAGGAGAAGGGACAGGAGGCCCTCCACCGCGTCACCTACCCCAGCGACAGCCTGGTGACCGCCAGTCAGACTGGCGACGGTGATCATGTCATCTACACCCTCAACTGCGCGGTGCTCACGGGCTACCCGGAGAACGCCGAGGTGCTTATCCGCGCCCAGGAGAAGGACAGCTTCATCGTCGGCTGTATGGCCGGCGGCAGCATGGACAACGGCGTGGAGGCCATTGCCTGGACGGACGGCACGATGGATATCACTGTATTTGCCAATTCCATTGTCAACCGCGCCCACCAGCAGGACGACTACCTCTTTGCCTCTAATGCCATCTTTTCGGAGATGCTGGCCGACGAGCCCCTGGAGTTCTCCGCCGTGACCCGCGGCACGTTGGCCCAGGAGCTCTATGAGCGGGAGGGCAAGCCCACCGGCGGCGCGGTCGGCTTTGACGATATGGCGGAGGACGCAGCGTACGCGGATGCGGTGAACTGGGCGGCCTCCGAGGGGGTCATGAAGGGTTACAGCGCCGCAGCGTTTGGCCCCGGGGACAGCCTGACCCGTGAGCAGCTGGCAGTGGTTCTGTACCGCTATGCGCAGAAGAAGGGCTATGAGCTGGCGCAGGACGGCCCCGCCCTCAAGGACTTCACCGACGGCAATGCGGTGTCCGGCTGGGCCTTGGAGGCCATGACTTGGGCAGTGAACACCGGCGTACTTACCGGCAAGGAGGACGGCACACTGGCGCCTCAGGGCGCCGCCACCGCCGCCGAGGTGACCCAGGCGCTGGAGCTCCTGGCCGCTGCGGCCGGCTGAGCCTGTTTTCCCGCAGGACTGCGGCCCACACGACACAGAGAGAAGCCCGGCGCATCTGCGCCGGGCTTTTCCTGTGGAGCGGAGCAAAAAATGGGGCGGATGCGTCAGGTTTCCGGGCTTGGAACCGTACTGTAAGGTGAAAGGGGGCGAACCAATGGAGGAGGTTTTGGATCATAACCAGGAGGCGGAGCAGATTTTCCGGCAGTACGGCAGGCTGCTGGAGCTGGTGGCCGCCGCTCAGCTCCCCGGCCGCCCGGAGGACGCGGAGGAGTGCGTCCAGGACGCCGTCTGGGCCTTTGTAGAGGGCAGGGCGCCGTGGGATCCCGCGCAGGGGAGTAAGCAGACCTGGCTTTGCGTGCTGGTGCGCAGCCGGGCAAAGGACCGCCGCCGCGCCCTGGCCGCCCGGATGGAGGAGCCACTGGAGGAACACTCTGGCCTGGCGGCGGCGGATCACGCGGAGAGAGCTGCGGTGCGGGACGGACTGCGCCGGGTGCTGGAGGGGCTGAGCCGGGAGGAACGGAGGCTGTTCACCCTGCGGTTTGTCTACGGGCTCTCTGCTGCGGAGCTGGGTGGCGTACTGGGGCTGTCGCCCAACGGGGTGGACGCCCGGGTGAGCCGCCTGCGGAAGAAGCTGAAGCGGCTGCTGGCCCGGCAGGGGCTGGGCCTGTGGGAACGGGAGGGAACCAAATGAGATACTGTGATTGGGACGAGGTACTGGACCGGGATGGTCTGCTGATACTCACGGAGGAGGCGCTGACGCCTCCCAGGCGGAGCCGGGCACCCCTGAGGCGGCTGGCGGCCGCGGCGGCCTGCGCGGGGCTGGTGCTGGGACTGATGAACTACCGGGCCGTGGCCGCCGGGGTGGGGGAGCTCTGCCGCTATTTCGCAGGCATCGGCGCCACGGCGGATGACAAGGCGGAGCTCTGGGTGCTGGAGGAGCCGGTCACCTGGACGGAGGGGGACTGGACCTACGAGGCGGATGCTACCCTGCGCAGCGGGGTGCTGGAACTGGAACTCACCATGAGCAGCCGTTTACCTGCCGATCAGTTGCCCTCTCCGGTGGAGTTGCGGCTGGGCCTGTCGGCGGACGGGGAGCCGCTGCACAATGCCGTCCACACCATCACTCCCTACAGCGTGGCGGATGCCGGGGAGGGGAGCGGCTACCCCCGCTACCGCCTGGAGCAGGGTTATCAGACCACTGCATCCACCCGCCTCCGCTGTACGATGGCCGCCCCGCCGCCGGAGGACTGCGCCCTCCATGTCAGCGGTCTGGGCGTCCAGGGGGGAGTGTTCTCCCTCCGACTGGTGCCGGCAGAGACGCCCCCCACGGTACAGAAGACTTGGACGCTCCCCCAGGGGGATATGACCATCTGGGTGGCGGAGGACGGCTCAGCCATATCCGCCAGCTTCGACAGCACAGAGTGGTGGGGCTGGCCCTTCGACATCTCCTTTATCGGCGCATCGGGAGAGCGCTATCCCTGCCACGACATCACAGGCGCCTATGAGCTGGACGGCACCGAGCGGTTCGAGGCCATCAAGCCGGAGGGCATGGAGGAACCGGTGGACGCAGTGTGTATCGGCGGAGTGGCTGTGGAGAGAATTCAGGATGCCGGCGGCAGGGCCGACCACCTGTATGAAAGTCTCGACTGGGTTATCGAGCTGCCCTGAACCACGCAGAAACGTCCCCGGAGGGAATTCCCTCCGGGGACGTTTTTGGATACGGGACAGACAGGGGCTTACAGGGGGGTGTCCCTTGGCGGCCACCCGCAGTTCCTCGTCCGGCCGCAGCGTGGCACACCCGGCGGGCGGGGACAGGCCACGCCCCTACAGTTCCTTTTTACAGTAAATCTTCCGCGCGATGCACCAGGAGGCGGCGTAGGCCGCCGCGCACAGGACGGTCACCAGCCAGGGCAGGGCGGCGGACAGGCCGGGGGTGGGCGGGGGAAGAAGGCCCCGCTGGAAGAGCAAAAGCAGGGCCATGCCGCCGCCGAAGAAGAGGATGAACACAAAGTAGAGGGCCGCCCGGCTGCGGCTCACCCCCAACAGCAGGAGAAGGGGCAGGTTGACGGCGTTGACCGCCAAGGCCAGGCCGGTACAGACCAGCACCGCCAGGGACAGAGCGCTCTCCGGCCCCTCCATCAGGGCGGTGAGGAAGAGGGAAATCCCGCCGCTGAGGGCGGCCAGCAACAGGGCAAGCAGGTACTTGCCGTCCACCGTCCCGCGCCGTCCGGCGGGGGTGGCGGCGGCGTACCGCTCCCAGTGCACAGCCTCGTCATAGCTGAAGCAGGTGGTGGGGAGAAGGGTGCCGTAGAGAACCGCCAGGCCGCACAGAAAAGAGGCGTCCAGCACTCCGGCGGCAGTGAGCGCCAGATAAAGCCCCAGCAGGAGGGCATAGTACCAAAGCTGCCGCCGGAGCAACAACCAGTCCTTGTAGAGCAGTCCGGCCATGCTTAGAACTCCTTTCGGGCATAGATGGCCTGGGCAATACAGTAGGAGAGGGCAAAGCCGCCCACGGCCAGGATGGCAAGCAGGCCGGGCAGGGCGGTGAGCACCCACGCCGGGGGCGCGGGGAGGGCGAGGCCCCGGTCGGCCGCCAGGCCCAGCAGGGCAAAGCCGGCGAAGACCAGTAAAAAGAGCGCCATGCTCACCATGCGGGCCTTCTCCGCCCCAAACTTGAGCAGCAGGGGGAGCGCCACCGCGTTCATGATCAGGGCGATCCCCGCACAGGCTAGGGCGGACAGCAGCAGCTCGGACAGGGGCTCCTCCAGCCCGCCGGCCAGGGCCAGCACGACCAGCAGCAGGGAGACAAACACGGTGCTGGCCAGGGTCACCAGCAGGGTGAACAGGTACTTGCCTGTCACCACCCCCCGGCGGCAGGCCGGGGTGGCGATGGCGAAGCGGTTCCAGCGGCTCACGTCGTCGGAGGTGACGGTGGTCATAGGGGTGATCAGGGACATGAGCACCACCATGCCGCACAGCACCGAGGCGGTGAACACTCCCGACAAGCACAGGCCGCCGTAGACCAGGAAAAAGACCAGGTAGGTAGTCAGATGGCCCTTAAGGGCCAGAAAATCCTTGTAGATGAGGCCGGTCATCGGGCATCCCCCTTTACGGTAAAGACCATAATATCCTCCAGCGACACCGGCTCCACCGCCAGCTCGGGGTGGAACCGGGCGAAAGCCCGCCGGTTTTTCACCAGGGCCTCACAGCCGAACTGGCCGGAGCGCACCCCCACCAGCAGGGCGGGGTCCACCCGCTCCAGCTCGGAGCGGCCGCACACCAGCTTGCCGTAGGTGTCCAGCAGCTCATCCTTGGCCCCCGACACCGCCACCCGCCCCCTGTGGAGGTAGGTCACATAGTCGGCCACCTTCTCCAGATCGCTGGTGATGTGGCTGGACAGGAGAATGGCGTGCTCCTCGTCCTGAATGAACGCCAGGAACTCGTCCAAAATTTCGTCCCGCACCACCGGGTCGAGGCCGGAGGTGGCCTCGTCCAGGATCAGCAGGCGGGGCCTAGCGGCAAAGGCCGCCGCGAGGGACAGCTTCATCTTCATGCCCTTGGAGAAGGTCTTGACCAGCTTTTTGCTGGTGAGGCCGAATTTCTCCAGGTAATGCTGGTACAGGGCTCCATCCCAGCCGGGGTAGAGGCGGGCGAGAATGCTCCCCACTTGGGGGGCGGAGAGGCCGTCGTGGAAGGTGGTCTCGTCCAGCACCACCCCCACCTGGGCCTTGACCGCCCGCTCGTCCGCCAGGTTGTCCAGGCCCAGCACCTGGATCTCCCCGCCGTCCCGGCGGACCAGGTTGAGGATGCACTTGATGGTGGTGGACTTGCCTGCGCCGTTCTCCCCGATCAGGCCCATGATGGTGCCGCCGGGTACGGTGAAGGACACGTCGTCCAGCTTGAAGGAGCCGTAGTCCTTGGTGAGATGGGACACTTCCAATGCGTTTTTCATAGTGTTTCGTCTCCATACAGAAGGTTGAGGGTCTCGGTGAGCTCGGCCAGGGTGACGCCGCCGGCCTTGGCGACGTCCACCGCATGGGACAGGTGCTCCTCGGCCCGGCGGAGGGTGTCCTCCCGCACCAGCTCCGGGTTCTGGGGCGCCACAAAGCACCCCTTGCCCGGCACAGTGGTGAGAAAGCCCTCCCGCTCCAGCTCCTCATAGGCCCGCTTGGTGGTGATGACGGAAATGCGCAGCTCCTTGGCCAGCAGCCGCATGGAGGGCAGGGCCTCGCCCTCCTTCAGCTCTCCCCGGAGAATGAGGCCCTTCATCTGCCGGGTGATCTGGTCATAGATGGGTACGCCGCCGGAATTGCGGATGATGATGTCCATGGTACACCTTCTTGATGTCATACTGTATATATTCAGCATATACAGTATGACATATGGAATTCCCCTTGTCAAGAGGGAAAATGAGGGTTACACTGGTGGTAGCTACAAAGGGGGTTGGAAAGCATGTACGCACCCATACTGGAGATTGACACCAGGAAAATCGAGGAGAACGCCCGAAAGCTCCACACCTTCTGCGCCCGGCGGGGGGTGGAGCTGGCCTTTGTCACCAAGGGCTTCTCCGCCCGCCCCGGGGTGATCCGGGCGGCCCGGGCCGGCGGCGTCACCCGCTTCGCGGACAGCCGCCTGAAAAACATCATCGCCGCCAAGACCGCCATACCCGGCCTGCACTACCTGCTCATCCGCATACCCGCCATTGACGAGGCCGAGGAGGTGGTGCGCTGGGCTGACTGTAGCCTCCAGAGCCAGATTGAGGTCATCCGCGCCGTGTCCGATGCGGCCGTCCGGCAGGGGAAGATTCACCCCATTATGCTCATGGTGGACGTGGGGGATCTCCGGGAGGGGGTATTCGGCCGGGAGCAGTTGGAGGAGATTGCGGGGCAGATTCTGGACTGTACCGGTGTGGAGCTGGTGGGCCTGGGCACCAACGTGGGGTGTTACGGAAGCATCCTCCCCTCGGTAGAGAACACACAGATCCTGGTGGAGTTGCGGGACTTCCTCAATGAGAAGTACGGCTTCCATATCAAAACCCTGTCCGGCGGCTCCACCTGTACGCTCAAGCTATTGGAGGAGGGGCGGCTTCCTGTGGGCATCAACCACCTGCGGGTGGGCGAGGGGCTGCTCTACGGCGAGGACACCACCGGCATGCGCTTTCTGGAGGGGTACCACACCGACGCCTTCCACTTCAAGGCCCAGGTGGTGGAGCTGCGCCGCAAGCCGTCGGTACCCATCGGGGAGCACGGCCGGGACGGCAAGGGGGATCTGCCCGAATACCCCGACCGGGGGGTCCACCTGCGGGCCATCTGCGCCGCAGGCAAGCAGGATGTGGCCTGGGCTGCCCTCACCCCCACCCTGCCGGGGGCGGAGATGATCGGCGCCAGCTCCGACCACCTGATTGTGGACGTGGAGGGGTGCGGAGGCCGGGTAAAGGTGGGAGACTGGCTGGACTTCCGCTGCGGCTATATGGCGGTGCTGGACGCCACCACCTCCGCCTATGTGGACGTGCGGGAGGTGTGAGCGGCCGCCTCCGTGGGCAGAACGAAAACGAGAGCGGAGGCCGGATGGCCTCCGCTCTCGTTCACTTTGCCGAAAAAGCCTCGCAGAGTCCGCGCCCGCAGGCGCGAAGCAAATAAAAGCCGTTTTCTCCAGCGGCATGTACGCCGGAGAAAGCACTTCTCAGCCCGCAAGTGTGGGCTTTGTCCGCAGAAAACGGACAAAGCCTGCGCACGGTGGGCTGCATCCGGCTCGAAAAAGCGGCGAAGCCGCTTTTTCGACGGTCAAAGAGAGCGGAAGCCGTCCGGCTTCCGCTCTCTTTGGTTGGATTCACTTACTTGTGGTCCACAGAATACATATGGGTGATGAGGTCCAGCACCTTGTTGGAGTAGCCCATCTCGTTGTCGTACCAGGACACGACCTTCACGAAGGTGTCGGTCAGGGCGATGCCGGCGGTGGCGTCGAAGATGGAGGTGCGGGTGTCGCCCA
>ERZ808040.1961-NODE-1961-length-12599-cov-6.576266_pt1 | contig 12599 bp, 11 predicted proteins | sample MGYA00380191_ERZ808040 | MGnify/ENA primary metagenome ERZ808040 (study PRJEB31490, sample SAMN06133395) | mouse gut metagenome | isolation source: J6 | host: mice | place: China: Chengdu | collected 2015-05 ... | reverse complement strand
TAAAGCACCTGACCTGGAGAACAAATCCCTTATTGCATTCATATCCTCATAAGTTAAATTTTCTTTTCCATAATACCGAAGAAGATTACTGAAATATTCTTTCTGATTCCGTATATATGCATATAATAAAGTTTGCTTAAACTCTGTTATATCAGAGCCGACATTCTTACCTATATTATCTTCATCTGCATAAATTCCAAGTATGTCATCTTTTATTTGAAATGCTATTCCCAGACTCTCTGCAAAACATTCCATTTTTTTAATATTCTCATTTTCACCACCGGCTAAAATCATGCCCAGGCATAAGGGGCCTATCACCGTATACCACGCTGTTTTCAAACGATATATTTCCGTTATGGAATCCACTAAATCATCTTCATTTGAACAGAAATTCTGCTCTTCAAAGGGTAAAATCACATCAATGATTTCGCCTTGAATCGTGTTTATGATTACTTGATTAAAATATTTTAGCAAAATCCCAAGGTTATCTGTCCTGCAATATGCTTCTGCCACCTTTTGATTTGCATAACACATTCCAAGGCCACCCGCACAGATGGCCATTGAATTAGCCACATCATAAGCATTTCTTTTTATCTCTATCCCCTTAGTTTCCCAGTCATTCATATAATGAACCGGAATAGTTGGCTGATTTCTCCTTAAACTTGCACGATCAATAATATCATCATTTATCAAAATTGCTGTCTGATAGATTTCAAAAGCCAATGCCAATTCATCGCTATACTCTATATCTTTTTTCAGAATACTATACCCCAGATTTACCAACGCCCCACGAATAAATTTCCCATGGCAATTCATTCGTGTAAATTCTGATATATTTTCGGAAATATGTTTCTCCGTCTGATTACATATCTCTCGATTAAAATTTTGCATTTTTCTATATAAACGTTCTCTTGAATTCTTGAAAAAAATCATAAAGGAAAACAACTGATAGCTTTGTAACATTACTTCCAAATTATTATCTGTATTTACCTGAAACACATAGTTCCCACAATGCTCCAGCACTTTTTTGTCATTCTGCAAAATGGAATAAAAATCTTCAATAGTTGTAATTTGGTAGAGAAAATCCGATTCGTTTCCTATATCATTAGACCCTTTACAATTTGAATCAAATAAGAATGTTATTTCTTGATAGTCCTCTAATGATCTATTATTTTCTCTGACATAAAATTTTTTCGTGTGCATATAGGCTCCTGAGGAAATGGGGATGTTTCAGAAATATTCCGGCATCCCTGTTTTTTATGTGTGGTTCAGATAGCTATGTGAAATTGATCCACTTGGACTAAACACATACCCAACCGTCTTTTAACAAATCTTCATCATAAGGAGAACTGATTTTTTCCTTTTTCCCACTTTTTTCTATCTCTATACATAGCAGTAATCTCACGTTGTTCAAAAGTATGGCCATTCATTGGAATTGCAATCATTTCTCCAATTCTGATTGTTTCTCCTTTTCTGCAATAATATATACTTGAACTTCATTCTTATCATAGGCTGATGTACTCGCCATTTGAAAAATCATTATATACACCTCATCTTCCAATTGTTAATATGCAATCTGAAAATTATTTATTTGTAAATTCTCTATCAAAAGCTCTCACTGTCTCAAGATTCAGCTCATCATTATAAATATCCGATTCAAAATATTTTCCCCCACGAATATCTTTTAAATATCCTTCCTTCAATTCCATAGCCATAAATGCAGGATAATTAAAACCATCTGAGTCTGATATTTCATAAAATACCGCTTCTTTAAAACCAAACTGCGGATAGTATTCTGGTCTACCAAAAAATAAAATTGCGCCATAATCAGTCCTTTTCGCTTGTTCTATCATTGCCTGAACAAGTGCTTTTCCAACTCCTTGGCGCTGATATTCGGGTAACACACTTAAAGGGCCAAAGTTTAGCACCGGAAGTACCTGATTCTCCTTTTTCACAACAGCATTGCTGCAAATAATGTGTCCGATAATCGTTCCATTTTCCAGTTCAGCAACGAAACTCAGCGCCATAATACCATCACGCTGCCTCAACTCATGAACCATCCAATGCTCATAAGGACAACCAATCTGACCTCGCTTGATTCTATCGGGATAATCGAATGCGGCTCTCGTTATTTCCTCTACTCTTCGATAATCTTTTTCTTCTTCAAGTCTGATATTTATCTTCATATGATCCTCCGAATTCCAGTTAGTGGATTTATATGCCATATATCATAGCACCCAGATATGAATTTTTCAATCATAATGTTATCCACGCCATTCACAGGGATTCTACATTCAAAATAACCAGACTAACTTCGGCTTATCCATTCACCTGTCTTGCCAATACTAATTAACTGACACCTTGGCATGTAATTTATAGCCAATATAAATATATCGAAAAATTGACATTTCCTAATTTTCACATTATAATGTATATTACAATCGTAAGATTTAAGGAGGGGATTACAGATGAAAACATTGCCGCAAATTTCAGAAGCTGAATTTGAAGTAATGAAAATCATATGGAAACACGCACCGATCAGTACCAATGAAATTACCGAAAAATTAACACAAACTACAAAATGGAGTCCTAAGACAATACAGACCTTGATAAAGCGGCTTGTGACCAAAGGGGCGCTTTCCTATGAAAAACAGAGCAGGGTATTCGTTTACACGCCTTTGATAGAAGAAAAAGAATATATCGGTCAGGAAAGCCACTCTTTTCTTGAACGCTATTATGACGGAGATATTACAGCAATGCTTTCTGCCTATATCGAAGATGACAAACTCTCCGAATCAGAAATTGACACGCTCCGTTCCCTTCTCGCAAAGGGTTCAAAAGACAGGGGGAAATAACATGGCAAATTTTGGAATACGCTTTTTCCTATGTAATATTTTTATTTGTATCATCATAGGTTTTCTTATTATCGTAAAACGGGCATTTAAAAATTATTTAACCAGCCGGATGCAGTTCAATTTATGGTTTTTGCTGCTTGGGATTCTTGCAGTTCCGTTTGTTCCCTTTCGCCCGGCTTCTTTTACACAAATTTTCACATTACTTGGCGTATGGAAAAATGCGGTGTCATCAAGTAAGGGAACGATTACAGAAGGTGTCCTGAATCCAAATACATCCGGCGCTGTAAATCAGATGAATGATTTTGCACTTTCCGTCAGCAGGAAAACACCCTCAATTATTGGATTGATTTTGTGTGGTATATGGCTGGTTGGCATCCTGGCTATGATTTTATTAGTGATAAAATCAGTATCCCGGTTAAACGCCATGAAAAAGTCTGCACTTCCCCTGCAGAACAAGACCGTCCGTATCTTATATAATGACTGCTTAAATGAGATGAAAATAAAAAGAAATATTCCCGTTTACAGCACCGCCTTTTTGAAATCGCCTATTATTGTGGGATTATTCAACCCCCGCATTTATCTTCCAATCCACCTCATATCGGATTTTAATGCTGCGGATATGCGATATATGCTGTTACACGAATTACAGCATTACAGGCACAAAGACGTACTGGCAAGTTATCTTATGAACTTTTTCGGTGTACTCTACTGGTGTAATCCATGTGTCTGGTATGCACTGAAAGAAATGCGGAATGAACGGGAGGTTGCCTGTGATACATCCGTCCTGAAGCTGCTCGATGAAAGTGATTATGAAAATTATGGGAATACTCTCATCAATTTTGCGGAAAAAGTTTCACTTACGCCATTCCCCTTCGCTGCCGGAATCAGCGGAAGCATGAAGCAGATGCAACAAAGAATTGCTAATATCTCCTCTTATAAAAAGCCTTCTGTTTTCAGAAAGTTAAAGGGATTTACTGCTTTTGTCACGATTAGCGTTATTCTTTTCGGGTTAGCCCCAATGCTCTCTACCTATGCCGCAGAACAGAGCCGGTATCAGTGGAATATTCCCTCCGACAAGGTTTCCACGATTGACCTGTCTTCCTGGTTCAGTGGATATGAGGGCAGCTTTGTACTATATGATTTAAACGGCGATACATGGAAGGTCTATGACATGGAGCAAGCCACTTTAAGGACAGCCCCAAATTCTACTTACAAAATCTATGATGCGCTGTTTGGACTGGAAGAAGGTGTGATTGCGCCAGATGATTCTTTCATGGCATGGGACGGAACAAATCATCCCTTTGAAGCATGGAACGGAAATCAGGATTTACTTTCTGCCATGCACTCTTCCGTCAACTGGTATTTTGAGGAAATAGATATGCAGATCGGTTCATCTGCCATTCAGGATTATATCCGAAAAATCGGATATGGGAATGAGATTGTAAATGCAAATCTTTCCGCATACTGGATGCAGGGCACACTGAAAATCTCTCCAGTAGAACAGGTAGAACTTTTAACCGCCCTGCACAACAATCAATTTGATTTTGCCCCGGAAAATATAAATGCCGTAAAAAATTCTATCTGCTTATTTTCGTCAGAAAATTTTTCATCGGAAGGCAAAAACTTTTACGGAAAAACCGGAACCGGACGTGTAGACGGTCAAGATGTAAATGGCTGGTTTGTAGGCTATATTGAAACCACTGGCAACACATACTTTTTTGCCACCAACATCCAAGCCGCAGAAAATGCCACAGGCGGTAAAGCATCTGAAATCTCTCTCTCCATCCTGTCCAATATGGGTATATGGAAAGAGTAAAATCTGATTTGCGAAATCTCATTGAATAAAATAATGCCCCCTTTTAAGCAACCCATGTAAAATGCAGTTACTTAAAAAGGAGCATTATTTCGCCCATAATTCAGTTATTGTCTTTTAGATAATTACAAATAGTTTCGATAGTCATATCTTTTGCCAATATATGCTGTTCAATATCTGCTGCCATATCTTCTGCAAGATAAAATTCATTTTCCTCAGCTATAAATATTCTGATATCCGGACGAGGAACCATACCTGTCGGTCCTGCTCCAGAATAATAATATACTATGACAATTATGTCGCTTTTCCCATCATCATTGATATCCCGAAAAGCAACAGCGCCAACACTAGCAAAAGAACCCTCATGCCCCATTGTATTATCTTCATAACGATAAGGAAATCTATATAATATCTGTTCATCCCTAAGCAGGAAAAATGAAGCATACTCATGTTCGACATCATAAGTCGGCTTACAAGATACAAAGGTAACTTCTCCCCAGTCATCTAACGTAACATCAAACGATTGCTCCGGTATCATATACTTATATATTTCATCTATTAGAACATCGCCATCTATTGAATTATTATCATCCAAATTCGTATCTATCTCACCCTTTTCAATATTTTCTTGATTTTCTGGTTCACTTACATATGCTGTCTGTGAATTTATTACCTCATTTTCATTTACATTCTCGTTTTCTGTGAGCTTTTCTTTATCTGTTAATTGCTTTCTCTCTTTCTTACCATCAAAGTATAAAATAATCTGTTCATCGAACTGTTCATCTCCTGACAAAATAACTTCCACCGAGTCCTCGTGCCATGTGACCTCCCATATACTGCTGCGTATGCTTCCGCCATCATCCCACAACTCAAAGTCTGCTTTGGATATTCTGCTTTTGCCCTCATAAAGAACCAGCCTGCCGGAAGCCGATCCAAACGGCCACTCAGCTTCTCCGACAGCCTGCAAAACCAGTTCATAAGTTCCATCCGGTGAAACAGATGTGTCCGCCTCTGTTATTTTGTAATTTGACACATAGGCAAAGCTCCCCCAAAACACAGCGATTATAATAAAAATAGCAGCCACAAAGCCTAATACAAATTTTATTATTATTTTCATTATTTTCATTGCTACATATCCCTTCTTCTTTCAACGTTAAGCGATACCCATAATCACTCTCTGACAATCCTGTATTGATAATCCGGTATATTTGAAATCCCATCATCCAGAATTTTGTTTCCCAAATACTGAAAGCCGCCATCTTCTGAAAACCGCACTGTAAGCTCATGTGTTATCACCGCATCATCACATAAAACCATGCTGCACACCGCATCCACAGTTAAAGTAACTGTCCCGTCTTCGTTTTCCCTAATATCCGTAACTTCTGGAAAGGAAGTTCCAAAATAAGTAGGGGCATAATTGAAACAGCCAAGCCTTACCCATGCATAAGTCTGTTTTTCTTTGTCAAATGCCGCATAATCTTGTATTTCTTCCGCTGTTACCGGAAGGTATTCCATAATCAGGCGCTCAAACTCGCCTTTTGGTATCCCGTCCGGATAATCCCCTGAAGGAAACTGCTCCTGATATTTCATCGCATATAAATATTCATACATCCCATTATAATCTAAATGTTCCATATGGTCTGCATCCCAGTCAGAACATAAAAGATTATTTCCCTGATAGGCTAATCCAAGCACACATTTTTCCGATATTTCCCTGTTTTCTTCGGTAATGGGCTTTACCCTGACCATACAGCTCCCATCTACTATTTCAGTAACTTCCGGATATTCCGGTACGCATAACTCATAGCAGAAATATCCTTTATCCGTAAATCTCCATTCTTTCATACGGGTATAGGAAATATAGGTTATCACAGGCTTATCATCATTCCATGCGGCTTTTGCAGATAAAACATACATATCCTTTCCATCATAAGAGTATTTATATCTCCCGATACCGCCGTCTGAATGTATCTCATAAACAACTGCCGAACCTCCTCTGCCTGCTGCGGCAGCATTTAAAAAATCTTCCAGTTTCGTGTAGTTTTCCATGTTAGAATATATTTCCGTTATTGTGACCGGGCATCCGGTGGCTTTCAACTTTTCTACCATCTGATCTATGACTTCATCTGCAATGACAACATTGGACGCACAGCCTTTATCTGCATTTTTATATAGCTCCAATATAAGCCCCATCATTTCCTTGCAATCTTCTTCCGCTTCTGCTCTTTGCCTTGCATCTATTGGAAGATCATAGCCTTTTTCTATCTGCCTGTCTGTGTCTGCTTCCCTGTCTGTATTTTCTGCGTATTCCTTTTCTCCGGCTTGTTCAGCATACTCGTTTTTCATACTTTTCCTGTTATGAATACAGGCGCATAACAAAACGATGCACATCAGCATGATAATCGGCAATACCCTCTTTTTCTTCATAATCGCACCTCAAATCTTTGCCCTTATGTACACCCGATGCATCACCACTTTATTGCACCAAAATCCAAGTCTTCAATCAGGATATATTCATCTTCTTGCCGGATTGCATCTATTACAAGAGCTGTGACGATTCCATCCTCTTTTTTCATCCTGCTGCGGGGAATGGAACTATCCCTTGACAATCCCACTAAATCGAACCGCATTTTAAATTCTTCCTCTGTAACCTCTTTTCCGTTGACAATCGCCGTATCCGCATTATATTCGTCAAAAACCCCCGTTACATATTCTCCAGCGTGGTATGAAAGACAGACATAGCAGCTCCCATCCGAACCGTTATTTACAAGGATAATCGTGTTTTCCCTGTAATGCACTCCGTCAATACCGCCCCAATCCTCTGGTTCATACAAATCTGCAATCTTTTTTACCATGCCATCCTCATAGGTAAATATCCCTATCGACACAGTATCCCCTATCATCAATTCAGGCACACCGTCATTATCAAAATCATGTATCCCGATATAGCCGATATAAGAATCACTGTTTACCTGTTTAAGTTCTTGCCGGAGGACATATGGATCTGCCAAATAGCTTTCCATATTACAAACAATCTCCTTATAGGCATCTTCCCATTCTGGTACGATATACTGATTTTCCGCTTCCTCTCCGCAGGCACAAAACAGAGTAACACATAACAGCATAGGAAACAGTAAAATAATTTTCTTCTTCCACATTCCAATGTCCCTCCTTCATTTTCCTATTTGTGGCAGTTCCAGTTCCTTTTGTTCAATCGTATTAGACAGATACCGGAATGTCCCATCCGGGAATGGCTGGACTACAATCTTATTTGTAAAAGCATAATCCGAATTGTAATCAATCCAGACTCCATCTACATAAAGGGTGATTGTCCCATCTTCATTCTGTTTGTAATCTACCACTTCCCCAAAAGGCGGAAACTGTCTTGCAAATATCATTTCATATTCATAACCGCCCGCATCTGCATGATAACCGCAATATTCCCTCACCTGTTCTACGGATACCGGAAAACATGTGGTCATAACACACTCATAAATCTCCGCAGGAATCAGACCTCCTTCTGCCCTGAAAGGCTCATTTGTGTATACCCGGTATATATCCTCAAACATACGGGGCATTAAAATTTTTTCCACATTGTCGGCATCCCAGTTTGTTACAAGCATATTATAATTCACAAAGCTAAGTCCATATATGTACTTTCTTGTCAGCTCCCTGCATTCATCCGATAATGGCTTTACCCTGTAATACTCCCGCAGATTTCCATGTGCGATTGTTTCGGTATTTGTATAAATAAAATACCCTTTCTCTGTCAGCCTTATCTCCTCCAGATCATTGCTCCCAAAACCTTTTATTTCCGGTATGCCGCCTTCCCGCCAGCCTACCGACACATAAAAGGACTGTATTTTCCCATCTCTATGAATAAATGTCAACGCACCTATATTCCCCTCTGTGTATACGTCAAACACTGTAACCATCGCATCGCTGCCGGAAATATAAGCAGAATAAAAATCCTCCATTTTCTGATAGTTTTCCATGTTCATATCATCAGAAACACTTACAAACCCCTGTTCGCCCAAACGCTTTACCACATCTTTTCTCTGTTTTTCAGAAAAACTCTTAATTCGGGAATACTCCGTTCCAGGATATGCAATTTCAATCTCCTTATAAAGCTCCATGCACTGCTCCGCTGCCGACATTGCCTCATCCTGCAAATTCTGTTCTTCTTCTGCTGTCAAGATACTGACAGGTTCCGATTTCTCTCCTATGGGAGTTTCGGCAGGATTTGGGGATTCTTCCACAAAACATTCTATTGGTTCATCTTCTTTTACAGCTTCTGTACTTTCGATTACAACCGGAGGTTCCCACACTTCCTCTGCGTTCTTTTCCGTATCTCTTTTCCCCAAAGCAATACTGCCTGTTATAACAATGACTGCCATTAGCGCAATAAGAGAACCATACCTTTTTAAAAGCCATTTTACATCTTCCACGATTCAAGTCCCTCCATAAACCTCTTTCCATTCTTCCTCCGTCAACCGATTGGAATGCCACCAAATATCATGGTCTCCTTCCGGCAAGGTTATCTCATTCGATACATACTGAAAACTTTCCTCACTTAATGGACGGATTACGGTTATGTGTGCAAACTCCTGAGACATATTTCCATTGGGATATACTGCATTGATATAAAGCGTAACTGTCCCATCCTCGTTCTCCGTATAACTCACTACTTCCGGATATGCAATATCCGGATATTCCACCTCGTAAAATCCTCGTGGTCTATATTCATAGGCTGCAAGCTCTGAAAGATATGTTGTTTTAGAACGGAGCGTTTCACGATCCATATTGAAATATGCCCCAATTACATTTTCAAATAGTTCTCCCTGTATTTGGTAAACAGCGCCAACTCCTAAATCTTCATCCGCCATATAAGGCACTGGCTGGCTGTGCGTTATTGGATAGAACCTGTCAAATAAATCGTAAAAGTCCAAATCCCCAAAATCGTCCTCGCTCCAATTACAGAGAAACAGGTTGTTTTGTTCATAACCAACTGGCAGAATATACTTTCGGTTATATTCCCTGCACTTTTCATCCAAAGGCAAAATCCGAAGCATTGTATGTTCCGGTGTGTCGCTTAATGTCAATATATAACTTTCATCTGAAAAATAGCTCCCCTCAAAGATTAAATAACCTTCCTCCGTATACTGCCAGAAGTCCGCCGGGTAGCTTACTGTACTTCTGTTCTGCAAACTGCCATTCTGGTCATATTGATAATATCCCCTGACAATATTTACACTACCGTCCTCTGTTTTCAAATCAAATTTACGAATCCCCATCTCCATAACCACTATAATGGTCAATTCATCCATCTCTTTTTCATCTACTGCTTTACAAAAATCAATCGCCTGCTCTGCCTGCACCATATCAATCTGATTCCCACTATCAACAGCCACATAACCATTTTCACCGAGTCTGGCAACCATGCACCGCATCATATCCAGACTTCCCAATGTATTTGTATCTACTGCTTCCTCATAAATATCACTGAGAATCTCCGCTATACACTCTGTACTGACGGAATCATTATTATCGAAAGAATATACTTCTCTGTCTTGCTGCGTTATCTCTATATCTGATACCTCCGGTGTTTCATCGCTGCACCCTGTCATGATCGGCAATATCAGTATTATCATTACAAATAAAAGAGCTTTTTTATTCTTTTCGATTAAGCCAGCTTTCCAAAACCTGTTTGTCTTTTCCAACAACATAACCGCTTCCTCCTCTCCCTTTTACATCTTCAACCATGCTTACAATCAAAATCGGATTTTCCTCTGTTCTTTCTGCCGTAAAAATGGCAAACCATCCCAGTTCCGTACCGGAAGTGTCCTCTTTGGATACCTTGATTTCTGCTGTCCCGGTTTTCCCTGCCAGCAGAATATCTTCCCTGTGTGCCGCATATCCCGTTCCATGAGAATCATTCACTACTTTTTTCAACCCTTCTAATACAATGTTTGTATGATCCGCTGAAAAGGCATTGGGAATCCAATATTCGGTTTTCGTTTCCTGACTATATAGCAGATGCGGCTTTATTACATTTCCCTCATTGCAAAAAGCCGTATAAATACAAGCCATATGCAATGGATTGATTAAAATTTGTCCTTGTCCGTATCCGCTATCTGCCAGTTGTATTTCCGTTTCAATATTTTCCGTATTAGAATATTGCGACTTCGCCATTACAATTTCAAATGGCAATTCTTCCTGAAAGCCTAAACGCAGCAGAGAATCTTTCATTTCCTCTGCACCAATTTTCAATGCTGCCTTTGCAAAGTAAATATTATCGGAATAAATGATAGCGTTTTCCAAAACAACCGGATTATAAGCGTGGAGAGTTGTCACATGATACGAACCCCATGAAGCGTCTTTCTGCCAGCTTAATCCTACATTTCCATAATCTTCATTGGGATCAACCGCCCCTGACTCTAAACCGATTGCCGCAGTAATCGGTTTAAAGGTAGAACCCGGACACCATACCTGCCGGAAACGGTTATACATTGGTTTGTTTTCATCCTCATTCAATGCCGCCCATTTTTCGCTGGACAATCCCATGATAAAATCGTTGTTATCATAAGAGGGTGTGCTTACCAATGCCAGCACTTCCCCTGTGTACGGATTCATCGCTACCGAACAGCTTTTATCGCTCTGAAATTGTTCATATAAAGCCTTTTGGAGTTCTGAATCTATTGTCAGTTTTATGTCTTTCCCATTTTCTACTATTCGGCAGGCAAGTTCCTCTTTTTCGTTCCCATCCGAGTCCACAATATAAATACGACACCCGTTCTGCCCCTTTAATTCTTTTTCAAACAATCCCTCTGCTCCGCTTCTTCCAATCACGCTGTTTACCGTATAACCTTCCCCCTGCGTGTTTTTCCAAATCCTCCGCTGTCACATTCTGAACATAACCAACTAGATTCCGTATCAGAAATCATAATCCCCGGTATCTCCAGCAACCGCTGTTGCCTTTCATGCTCTTTTAGCACTTCTTCATCCAGCTCTAATGACATCAATTCTATTTCTGCCACTTTTCGCAAAGTTTTGACCGGAACAAAGGAATCATCCTTTACCCATTTTGCCGATAATTTCTTTTCTATTTCTTCCGGCTTCATGCCCAACAGTTCCGCAATCTGCTTTAAGGAATCATCCTGATTTTCTAATCTTCCCGGCACAATCCCCACAGAAGATGCAGTACCTTTCCCCGCAAGGACACGCCCATTCCTGTCTAATATTTCTCCCCTCTTTGCCTGCGTAACGGACACTCGTATTTTATCCGTTTTCGACAACTCCGGATAAATCAGAGAATCCATCCATACCAGTTTGTATGTATCTTCGATTTTTAGAAAAAATGCTTCATTCTCAAAGCTAATCTCTCCAGCAACAGTATCAAAGTCTGTCTGGTACTGCACTACATTTTTTTCCATATCACAGAAAATAATTGTAACAGCCATATTTTGTACTTCTATCCCCTCATAAATGGCAGAATTACGCTTTACAAAGTCTTCCTCGTTAATTTGTCCGGAGGCTTCCACATCAATCAACTGATACATCGCTGTATAATTTTGTTCCTGAATATAACCCATATATTTCAGCAAAACTTCTTCCGGTGTTGTCCTGTCTTGTCTTTTTCCAATAAATTTAGCTGCACATATGGTTATTGCACTAATTCCCGTACATATCATAAGTACCCATAAGATTTTATTTTTTCTTCTCCTACGCTTACTTTTCCTTTTCACATGAACCTCCATATACTCTCTTTCTTATCTCCATTGTTTTTAATTCTTACGCCAGTAAGATTTACTTCAAATATTACATCAGTAAGATTTGAAAGTCAAGTAGATTATGTGCTGCTTATGATAATCTCATCACTTCCATATTCAATAGCTAATTCCGTTTCTTTTTTGACTATCCACAGAACATAC
>ERZ808040.1960-NODE-1960-length-12613-cov-3.063098_pt1 | contig 12613 bp, 11 predicted proteins | sample MGYA00380191_ERZ808040 | MGnify/ENA primary metagenome ERZ808040 (study PRJEB31490, sample SAMN06133395) | mouse gut metagenome | isolation source: J6 | host: mice | place: China: Chengdu | collected 2015-05 ... | reverse complement strand
GGGAAGACCGTCCCACACACGGTCGCAGTCGTATACCAGGGCACTGTACTCCAGCCGGTCTACGAGGTGGATGTGGTGGGGGTGGGCAGTCCACAGCAGCGGCTGGTTGAAGTGCCTGCGGGCGGCCTCCTCCTCTATAAAGCGGCTGATTTTATTCCAGGCCATACGGAACAGGCGGCGGCTTCGCTCCGGGATGGGGAAGCGGATAGGGGGCAGGGCGCGGGCAATCACGTTGGGCCGTACCTGCCGGCCCTTGTGCAGAAAGGACTTGTCCCACGGGGTTTGAGCGGGAAAAAAGTATAAGATTTGGGCGTCACGCAGGCGGGAGACAATCTGCTGAGTACGCCCCGGGAGCCGGTTGGACCAGGGCTCGTTGGCGAGACAGAGGATTTGTTTCAAAAAGAGAGACCTCCGAAAATAAATGTTGACTTGCTGGAAAAAAGCTCTATTATTATAGTATAGTTTGTGAGAAGGGTCAAGGGAGGTTTTTTCATGCTGGAGAGCTTGCTTCAGATGGACGGGCGGCTGCTGGTGGCCATTCAGGGGATACATATGGCCTGGCTGGACCCCGTTGTGTCGGTGTATACCAAGCTGGGTGATGCGGGCATTTTGTGGATTGCCCTGTCTCTGGCGATGCTGGTCTATAAACCGACCAGAAAGGCGGGGGCGCTGGCCCTGGGTGCCATGATTTTGGGGCTGCTGGTGACCAATGTTACTATTAAGCCCCTGGTGGAACGGGCCCGGCCCTGGACAGTCTGGCCCATTGACCCGCTGGTGACGGAGAAGGACCCCAATTCGTTTCCCTCGGGACACACCTGCGCCGCCTTTGCCGCCGGAATGATCTGGCTGCGGGCCCTGCCCTGGAAATGGGGGCGGGTCGCCGCTCCGGTGCTGGCCGTGCTGATGGGGCTGTCCCGGCTGTATGTAGGCGTCCACTACCCCAGCGATGTGCTGGTGGGTGCGGTCATCGGCGCCCTGTGCGCCTGGGTGATTTGGAAAGCCTGCCAGGTCTATGAGGAGAGAAAAAACAGCATCTATTGAGACAATTATAGAATATGGAGGAAAGACTTATGTGGAAAAATGTTGGTTATTACAACGGCGAGATCGGCCCTCTGGAGGAGATGAAGGTGCCCATGAACGACCGGGCCCTCTACTTTGGCGACGGCATCTACGAGGCCACCTGTGTGGCCAACCGCATCCCCTTCGCCATTGAGGACCACCTGGATCGGATGTACAACAGTCTGCGTCTGCTGGAAATCCCCTTCAAGATGGAGCGGGAGCAGGTGAAGGCGGAGCTTCAGAAGGTGATCGACGCGGCGGAGGATGCCCCCATCCACTTCCTGTACTGGCAGGTTTCCCGGGGGGTGGCCCCCCGGAACCATGTGTTCCCCGGTGCGGAGGTGGAGCCCACCCTGATGGCCTATGTGAAGCCCCACACCATGAAGTCCATGGAGAAGCCCTATAAGCTCATCTCCCTGGAGGACAACCGCTTTAAGCTGTGCAATATCAAAACGCTGAACCTGATTCCCAGCGTGCTGGCCAACCAGCGGGCGGCGGAGGCTGGCTGTGACGAGGCGGTGCTCCACCGGGGCAGCCGGGTGACCGAGTGCGCCCACAGCAACATCTCCATTTTAAAGGACGGCGTGCTGCGCACCGCTCCCACCGACGAGCTGATCCTCCCCGGCATCACCCGCAAGCACCTGCTGGCCCTGGCCGGGGAGCACGGTATCCCGGTGCGGGAGGAGCCCTTCTCCATGGTGGAGCTGATGAACGCAGACGAAGTGATCGTCACCAGCTCCAGCGCCCTGTGTATGAAGGTAGAGTCCATCGACAATATTCCTGTGGGCGGCAGGGACCCGGAGCGCATAAAGCTGCTCCAGAACGCCTATCTGGCCAAATTCCAGCGGGAGACCGCCAAATAAGCGGATGGGAGAGCGAAGAGGACACTGGAAGCGCAGCACCCGTCTCTGATTGGACGATCATGTTATAGAGGAGGCAATCCGATGGAAGAAAAGAGAATGGTAAAGGTTACTGTGGACGGAAAGGAATTTACTTATCCCTATGGGACGACCTACCGTGCCGTCGCGGCGGACTTTCAGGATCGGTTCCCCTGCGACATTTTGCTGGTCAACCGGGAGGGGAAGCTCTGCGAGCTCCATAAGGTTCTGGACCGGGACTGTTCGCTGAAAATGGTCACGGCCCAAGACAAGCCCGGCATCCAGACCTATGAGCGCAGCGCGGTATTTCTGATGCTGAAGGCCTTTTATGATGTGACAGGACGGGAGAATGTGGAGCGGCTGTCTGTGGAGTTCTCCCTCAGCAGCGCACTCTTTATCCTGGCCCGGGGCAGGTTCTCTCTGGACAAGGCTCTGCTGGAGCGGGTGGAGGAGCGGATGCGGGAGCTGTCCGCCCAGGCGCTGCCCATTGAGAAGCGAACCCTCAGTACAGACGACGCCGTGGAGCTGTTCCGTCAGGCCGGCATGGACGACAAGGCCCGGCTGCTCAGCTTCCGGGTCAACTCCCATGTCAATGTCTACTCTCTGGACGGCTTTGTGGACTACTTTTACGGCTACATGGTGCCCGATACCGGCTATGTCCGCTGTTTTGCCCTGGAGCCGTTTGAAAACGGCTTTGTTCTGCGCCTGCCTGCCCAGAAAGACCCCAATCAGCTGGGGGATTTCCGCCCCTCAAGAAAGGTTTTCCGGGAGCTGTATGAGTCCAACCTGCGCGCCGAGGGACTGAACGCGTCCAATGTGGGAGAGCTGAACACCACCGTCTCCCAGGGCAATGCCACCCCCCTTATTCTGGCCTATGAGGCCCTGATGGAGAAGAAGATCGGGGATATCGCCGCTGAAATTGCCGCCCGGAAAGAGGTCCGGTTTGTGATGATTGCGGGGCCGTCCTCCTCCGGCAAGACTACATTTTCCCACCGGCTGTCTACCCAGATGCGGGCCTGCGGCCTGCGGCCCCATGCCATCGCTACGGACAACTACTTTAAAAACCGGGCGGATACCCCGCGGGATGAGGACGGACAGTACGACTTTGAGGGCCTGGGCGCCATGGACGTGGAGCAGTTTAACAAGGATATGGTCCGGCTGCTGAACGGCGAGACGGTGGAGCTGCCCACCTACAACTTCAAGAAGGGCGTCCGGGAGTACAACGGCACGTTTCTCTCCCTGGGAGAGGGGGATGTGCTGGTCATTGAGGGCATCCACTGTCTCAACGATCAGTTTGCCCACTCGCTGCCCAAGGAGAGCAAGTATAAAATCTATATCAGCTGTCTTTCCACACTGAATGTCGACGACCATAACCGCATCCCCACCACTGATGCCCGTCTCCTCCGGCGGATCGAGCGGGATGCCCGGACCCGGGGACACAGCGCCCAGGCAACCATCCGGATGTGGCCCTCGGTCCGGCGGGGGGAGGAAAACAACATTTTCCCCTTCCAGGACAGCGCAGATGTGATCTTTAACTCAGCCCTGATTTATGAGACAGCCCTGCTGAAGCCCTATGTTCAGCCCCTGCTCTTCGGCGTCCCCCGGGACAGCGAGGAGTATGTTGAAGCCAAGCGGCTGCTGAAATTCCTGAACTACTTCCTGCCCATTCCGGCGGACAACGTACCCAAGACCTCCCTGATGCGGGAGTTTATCGGCGGGGGCTGCTACCACGTATAGGCGGCGGCTGTCCTGCCGGAGGAATGGGACGGTTATTTTGGTGCGAGGAGAACAGTGATATGGCGGTGTTATCCGGGCTGGAGCCCCAAAATGTGTTTGCATACTTTGAAATGCTCTGCTCTGTCCCCCACGGCAGCGGCAACACCAGGCAGATCAGTGACCTGTGTGTCCGTTTTGCCCGGGAGCTGGGCCTGCGCTGGCGGCAGGACGCGGTAAACAATGTGGTCATTTGGAAGGAGGGCACCCCCGGTTACGAGGGGGCTGAACCGGTTATTCTTCAGGGCCATATCGACATGGTGTGTGTGAAAACGGAGGACTGCCCCAAGGACATGTCCTCAGAGGGGCTGGATCTGGTTACCGACGGGGAGTGGGTCTGGGCGGACCGGACCTCTCTGGGCGGGGACGACGGGATTGCCGTGGCCATGATCCTGGCCATTTTGGCCGACGATACCCTGCCCCACCCTCCGCTGGAGGCGGTGTTTACCGTGGACGAGGAGACTGGCATGGACGGCGCCCGCGCCCTGGACTGCTCTGACCTGAAGGGGAGAAAGCTGCTCAATCTGGATTCAGAGGAGGAGGGAGTATTTACCGTCTCCTGTGCCGGAGGGGTACGGCTGGACTGTTTTCTGGCGGGGAGCCGGAGCGGGCTGAACGGGGAGACCGGCTATGTCGTTATCCTGGACGGTCTGCTGGGCGGTCACTCGGGGACGGAGATTCACAGGGGACGGGCGTCCGCCAACCAGACGATGGTCCGTGTGCTGTACAGCGCGATGGAGCGCATTCAGGGGTTGAGACTGGGCGATATCCGGGGTGGCAGGTTTGACAATGTGATCTGCCCCCAAAACCGGGCTGAGGTGGCCGTTCCGGCGGACCGGGCGGGGGATTTTGAGGAATTTATCCGGGCGTTCAGCGGCATTTTGAAAAATGAGTACGCCGGCTGCGACAGCGGTATCGCGCTGAGGTGCGAAAAGACCGAGCTGAACAGCGCTCTGTCCGGCAAAGTCACGTTTCGGATGCTGCGCACCCTGCTGGCCCTGCCCCAGGGGGTCCAGGCCATGAGCGTGGATTTTCCGGGACTGGTGCAGACCTCCATGAACCTGGGCGTGATGGGAATGGAGGAGGACGGGCTTCATTTCAGTGTCTCTGTCCGCTCCTCCATCGCTTCCCAGAAGGCTATGGCGGTACAGAAGGTGCGGGCCATTGTGGGCAGTGCGAGGGGTACTGTCACCCAGCGGGGGGACTACCCCGGCTGGCAGTACAACCGGCAGTCTGCCCTGCGGGAGGACGTTCTGGCGGCCTATAAGACGGTCAGCGGAAGAGATGGCGTGATCCAGGGCACCCACGGCGGCTTGGAGTGCGGCCTGTTTGTGGAGAAAATCCCCGGCCTGGATGTGGTCTCCGCCGGCCCGGAGCTTCGGGATATTCACTCCCACCAGGAGCGGCTGAACGTGTCCTCTGTCCGGCGGGTGTATGAGATGACCTGTGAGCTGCTGAGACGCAGCAGATAAATCGCTTGCTTTTTTAAGTTTTTTATACTATGGTAAGAACTACAACATGAGGAGGGTTTTTATGAATCAAACCATTACCGCTCAAAACGCCCCCGCCGCCGTGGGGCCCTACTGCCATGCCAAGCTGGCGGGTAATACCCTGTATACCTCCGGCCAGCTGGGCCTGATCCCCGCCACCGGCGAGCTGCCCCAGGGGGTGGAAGCCCAGGCCACTCAGGCGCTGGACAACCTGAAGGCTGTGCTGAACGCCGCCGGGATGGACTTCGGAGATGTGGTGAAAACCACTGTTTTCCTGGCGGATATGAACGATTTTGCCGCCATCAACGCCATTTATGCCAAATACTTCCCCGGCGAGGCCCCGGCCCGATCCTGCGTCCAGGTGGCGGCCCTGCCCAAGGGCGCCCTGTTTGAGATCGAGGCCGTGGCGGTCCGGTAAGCAAAAAACGCCGAGGAGGGCCCGCCCCCTTCGGCGTTTTCTTATACGGAAATCAATTGTTTTGAATGGAGGAAAACAGGATGACTGACCACATGAAATGGACCCTGAACCACCTGCCCCCCGGTGAGGACAGCCGCCTGGACATTATGTCCCTGGAGAACGCGGCCAAGGCCCGGGCCTTTCACCGCTCCTTCCCCCAGTACGACGCCACCCCGCTGACCCGGCTGGACGGCATGGCCCGGCGGCTGGGCCTGGGCGGCCTGTGGGTCAAGGACGAGTCCTTCCGCTTCGGGCTCAACGCCTTTAAGGTGCTGGGGGGCTCCTTTGCCATTGCCCGGTATATTGCCGGGGAGCTGGGGCGGGATGTGTCGGAGATGACCTATGAGTACCTCACCGGCGCCCGGTTCCGGGAGGAATTCGGGCAGGCCACCTTCTTTACCGCCACCGACGGCAACCACGGCAGGGGAGTGGCCTGGGCGGCCAGCCGGTTGGGGCAGAGGGCGGTGGTCCACATGCCCAAGGGCAGCGCCAGAAGCCGCTTTGACAACATCGCCAGGGAGGGCGCTCAGGTGACCATCGAGGAGGTCAACTACGACGACTGCGTCCGCATGGCCGCCGCTGAGGCCGCCGGGACGCCCCACGGCGTGGTGGTGCAGGACACCGCCTGGGAGGGGTATGAGGAGATACCCTCCTGGATTATGCAGGGCTACGCCACCATGGCCGACGAGGCGGCGGAGCAGATGGAGGAGCGTCCCACCCATGTGTTTCTCCAGGTGGGCGTGGGGAGTATGGCGGGGGCCGTGGCCGGGTATTTTGTCAACCGCTATCCAGAGCATCCGCCGAAATTTGTGGTTATGGAAGCGGAAGCGGCGGACTGCCACTATCGGAGCGCCCTGGCCGGGGACGGCAAGATGCGCACCGTGGGGGGCGACCTGAGCACCATCATGGCGGGGCTGGCCTGCGGCGAGCCAAACCCCATGTCCTGGGACATCCTGCGCAGCGCCGCCGCCGCCTTTGTGTCCTGCCCCGACTGGGTGAGCGCCCGGGGGATGCGTATGCTGGCCGCCCCGGTGAAGGGCGACTCGGCGGTGACGGCGGGGGAGTCGGGAGCCGTGGGCATGGGGGTGATCTCTGCCCTGATGGAGGACGACGCTTATCAGGAGCTGCGGGAAGCTCTGGAGCTGGACAGCTCCAGCCGGGTGCTGCTGTTCTCCACCGAGGGGGACACCGACCCGGAGAACTACCGTAAAATTGTCTGGGACGGAGCATATCCTGCCGTATAAGCGCAGCAAAGAACCGGGGCCGGCTGATTGACTTAGCCGGACCCGGTTTTCTGTGGAGATCAGTCGCCCAGAGCTTTCTCCAGGGCCTGGTACATAACGTCCTTGTCCGGCTTCTGGCCGGTCCACATCTCGATATTCAGCGCGGCCTGGTTGATGAGCATGCCCGCGCCGGTGGCGCAGGGGATGCCCCGGCGGCGCATCTCACGGATAAAGGCGGTTTCGGTGGGATTGGGGATCACGTCCTGGACGAACATGGTGGGCTTGATGGAGTCCAGGTCGATGTTGGGCATGGCGTCCACATCGGGGTACAGGCCCACGGAGGTGGCGTTGACCACGATGTCGGTGCCCTCGGGGATGGAGAAGGGGCCGTCCCAGTCGATGTAGCGGCACTCGGTTTTGGTGTTCTTGCGCAGGATGTCCATCAGGGCGTCGCCCAAGGGGCGGTCCTGAGCCCGGTTGACAATGGTGATGTCGGCCACGCCGGCCAGGCCCATCTCCACGCAGATGGCCCGGGCCGCGCCGCCGGCGCCGAAGACCACCACCTTCTTGCCGGCCACCTCCACGCCGTTGGAGGTCAGGCTCATCATAAAGCCCTTGCCGTCGGTGTTCTCGCCGAAGAGACGGCCGTTGTCGTTGACGATCATGTTCACCGCACCGATGAGTTTGGCGCTCTCGGAAATCTCGTCCAGATACTGCATCACCGCGATCTTGTGGGGGATGGTGCAGTTGATGCCCCGCATTTTGAAGGCCTTCAGGCCGTTGATGGCGTTTTCCAGCTGGTCCTTGTCCACGTCCAGAGTGAGAAAGTGCCAGCGCTCCAGGCCCATCGCCTGGAAGGCGGCGTCCTGAATGACCACGCCGGGGTTCTCCGCCACGGGCTGGCCGAACACGCCCACCAGATGGTCCAGATAGTTTTGCTCTTTCATAGAAGACACGACCTTTCAAATCTTTTTAAGTTGTTACACCCGCTCGCGCTTGCGCTTGTTGTCATAGCTGTCCAGGAACAGGATGGCCACGATGACAAAGCCCTGGATAAGCTGGATGATATAGGCGTTGGGCACCAGATTTTGCAGGGTGATCTCCAGGGCGGAGAAGAACAGCACGCCAATGGCGGACTGCCACACGCCGCCCACGCCGCCGGCCATGGAGGTGCCGCCCACCACCACGGCGCAGTTGACGATCATGGCGGTCATGTCGCCATAGTTGGCGTTGCCGGCGCACAGGTAGGAGGAGTTGACAATGCCTGCCACGGTGGTCAGCCCGGCGGAGAGGACGAAGGCCATCCACTTCTGCCGCACAGCGGGGACACCGGCGTACTCAGCCACGCCGTAGTCGCCGCCGATGGCGTAGATGTTCCGGCCAAACTGGGTGTACCGCAGAATCAGGCTGAAAATCAGCACGATGAGCAGCATGATAATGACCATGTTGGGGATTTTGGCCAGTCCAAAGACCAGGTGGTTGCCCATAGCCAGGTCGTTGAAGGACAGATTGGCGGAGATGGGATGGGCGTTGGTGAGCTGAAGGGCCACGCCTTTCAGCAGTACTCCCATACCCAGGGTGACGATGAAGCCCTCCAGCTTCTGGTGGACGATGAAGAAGCCGTTGACGGCGCCCACCAGCATGCCGATGGCGATGGTGCAGATGATGGCCAGCCAGGCGGGCATGAACTCCATAAACTTGATGACCAGTACGCCGGACAGAGCCAGCATACCGCCGATAGACAGGTCGATGGAGTGGACCATAACTGCAAAGGTGACGCCGCAGGCCACAATAATGTTGACGGTGGATTTTTGGAAGATCAGCGTCTGGGAGTAGCTGGAGAAGAAGCTGGTGGTATTGCCAAAGCTGTAAAACAGCATAATCAGGTAGAGCAGGGCAATGGCGGCGATGGCCTTATGCCCATAGAGGAAGGTGCCGAAGCCCCTGGCTCTGTCCTGTAATGTATAAGCCTTCTGTTCCATTCTTCACACCTCCTCAGTTGCTCTGCAGGTTCTTGCGGTTGTCGGCCCAGATGGCGAAAATCAGCACCGCGCCCTTCATCACATACTGCATGTGGCTGGACACGCCCAGCAGGTTCATGCAGTTGGAAAGCAGCGTGACCAGCAGTACGCCCAGCATGGTGCCCAGCACGTTGCCCTTGCCGCCGGCCAGAGAGGTGCCGCCCACCACTACCGAGAGGATGGCGTCGTTGTCGTAGCCCAGGCCCACGGTAGGGGAGGCGTTGGTGACCCGGCTGACCAGCATCAGCGCGCCCATAGCAGTCATCATGCCGCCGATGGCCAGGGTGCGCATGATGGTCACGTTGACGTGAATGCCCGCCAGGTCGGCGGCGGTCTTGTTGCCGCCGGCCAGGGACATGCAGCGGCCGGAGTAGGTCCGCTTGTGGTAGAAGTTCAAAATCAGCATAACCGCCACAAAGAGGACCATGGCGATGGGAATCACCCCGAAGACGTTGTAGCTGCCCATGAACTTAAAAATGGTGTAGGGCTTGTCGCACCAGCGCAGCTGCTGGGTCTTGCCGTCGCTGATGAGCATGGCCGCCGCCGACCACACCTGGGACATGCCGAAGGTGATAAACAAACCCTCCGCCTGGGTGGTGCCGCCGCTTCGGGTGATGAGGGCTCCGTTGAGGAAGCCGGCGAACAGGCCGAAGATCAGGGTCATAATCAGCGCGCCCACCTGGCCCAGGGGGTTGACCAGAATGACCGACATGACGGCGCAGATATTCAGCATGCCGGGGATGGACAGGTCGATAAAGCCGCAGATGATGGCGAAGGTCAGGCCCAGGGCCACAAAGGACAGGGCGCCGAACTGGCGCATGATGTTGGTCAGGTTGCTGACCTTGAGGAACTTGGGCTCCACCATAGCGGTGATGATGGCCAGCGCGATGAGGATGACCACCAGCATATGGTCCATGATGAAGCGGATGACGGTCTGAGAGTCGATTTTTTGTGTCTTTTTCATTGCCATCCCTCCTTAACCCAACACCTTATCCATGATGGTGTCCACGGAGTCGGTAACGGGGTTAAACTCGCCGGTGATCCGGCCCTCGCAGACGGCCAGCACCCGGTTGCTCATATTCAGCACCTCGGGCAGCTCCGAGGAGATGAGGATGATGGAGCCGCCGTTTTCCACGATGCGTTTCATCAGCAGGTAAATTTCAAACTTGGCGCCCACGTCGATGCCGCGGGTGGGTTCGTCTAAAATCAGTACTTTGGGGTTCATCTCCAGCCACCGGCTCAGAACGCACTTCTGCTGGTTGCCGCCGGACAGAGAGACCACCTTGGTCTCGGCCGAGGGGGTCTTGATGAGCAGGTCCTCAATCTGGCGCTGGGAGAGCTCCTTCTCCTTGGAGCCGTTGACCACCTTCAGCGGCCCGCTGGAGATGTTTTTCAGGGCGGCCATGGAGATGTTGGCGCCCACGCCGAAGGGGAGCACCAGACCCTGCAGCTTCCGGTCCTCAGGGACCAGGGCCATGCCCAGGGCGATGGCGTCCCGGGGATTTTTGATATGGACGGGCTTGCCCTCCATCTTCACGTCAATGGAGCGGACATGGTCCGCACCGAAGAGGGCCCGGATCATCTCGGTGCGCCCCGCTCCCACCAGGCCCACCAGGCCAAGAATTTCGCCCCGGTGCAGCTGGAAGGATACGTCGTGGAGCTTGTGAGAGTTGAGGTTGCTCACCTCCAGCAGCACATCGCCTACGCACTCGGGGCGGGGCGGGTACTCGTTCTCGATCTCCCGGCCCACCATCTTTGTAATCATCTCGGCCCGGGTGAGATCGGCCACCGGTTTGCTGTCGATAACGTGGCCGTCCCGCATGATGGTGATGCTGTCGCACAGCTCGAAAATTTCGTCCAGTTTGTGGCTTATGTAGATCACCGAGATGCCCTGCTGCACCAGCTGGCGGACAATCTGAAACAGGGCCTTCAGCTCGTCGGCGGTGAGGGAGCTGGAGGGTTCGTCCATGATGATGAGCTTGGAGTTGAAGGACAGGGCCTTGGCGATCTCCACCATCTGCATCTCAGAGGTGGACAGGTCTTTCACAAGAGCGTGGGTGCGGATTTTGCTGCCGATGCGGTCCAGCAGCTCCCGGGCCTTCTTGTGGGTGCCCCGCATGCCGCCCACTTCCTTAAAGCGGCCCATAAAGATGTTTTCGCCCACCGTCATGGTCTGCACCAGGTTAAACTCCTGATAGATAATGCTCATGCCCCGGTTGAGGGATTCCACAGGGGTGGTCTTCTCAATGACCTGCCCGTCGAAGACCACCTCGCCGCTGTCCTTGGTGTAGACGCCGGAGAGAATCTTCATCAGCGTGGATTTGCCGGCGCCGTTTTCGCCCACCAGGCCGTGGACCTCGCCCCGTTTGACCCGGATGGATACGTCGTCCAGGGCCTTGACGCCGGGGAAGCTCTTGTTCACATGGGACATGGTAAGGATATACTCGCTGTTTTTAGTTTCCATGCCAATCTCCTCGTTACATCAGATTTGCGCTGCGGCACCGCTGCGCGTCCCAGCGGGCTTTTTGATGCCCTGGACGGCGGGGGGGTGTTCCAGGGCAGCCTAAAACCCGCCTGATATCAGGAAGGGCCCGCTTCGCTCGAAACGAAGCGAGCCCTTTTGGTTCATTCGCTTACCACTCGGGAGCGGTGAAGTCGTTGATGTTGTCCAGGGTAACGATATCCATCTTGATGAAGTTGGTGGAGGGGACCTCCTCACCCTTCAGGGCCTTCACAGCCAGGGTCATGGAGTCCACAGAGTCGGTCTCAAAGTTATTCATAATGGTGGCGTACTGAGTACCGTCGCTGACCTGGTCGAAGCCGGCGCGGCAGCCGTCCACGGCCACGATGAGCACGTCGTTCATGCCCTGCGCCTGGAGGGCGTTGATGATGCCGGTGGCGCCGTTGTCCCAGTGGCAGAAGACGGCCTCGATGTCGTCGCCATACTTGGTAACAAAGTCCTCAGCGATGGCCTGCGCCTCGTCAGAGGCCCAGTGCTCGGTGTTCTGGCAGTCCAGAATCTCAAACTCGGGGTGGTCCTTCATAACGGACATGAAGCCGTCGTGCCGGAGAATCTGGGCGTTGTGGCCGGCCTGGCCGCCGATCTCGACCATCTTGCAGCCGTTGGGGAACTTCTCGATGAAGGCGTTGGCGGCGGTGATGCCGGCTTCGGTGTCGTTGATGCCCACGAAGAAGTCGCGGTAGGCTTCCTCGGTGATGTCGGCGGAGTAGGTGGACAGGAGCACGTCAGGGTTGTTCTCCTTGATGGCCTTGTAGGCGGTCACCAGACCAGCAGCATCGCAGGGGTTGGCGATGATCCACTGATAGCCCTGAGCAGCGGCCTGCTGCACATTCTCGGCCTGCTTGGCGGCATCGCCCTGGTCGTCCAGAACGTCGACCTTCATACCAAACTCGGCCTCATGCTTCTGGAACATCTTGTAGGCAAAGGCCTGGGACTCGTTGTTCATGGAAGCGCAGTAGACAGCCTTGATAACGTCGCCGCCAGCGGAGGAAGTGCCGCTGCCTGTGGAGGGGGTGCTGGGGTTGCTGCCGGTGCTAGAGGGAGTGCCGGGGTTTCCGCCGCCGCAGGCGGCGAGGGCCAGGGCCATGGACATGGCCAGCAGGAGAGCAGTAATTTTCTTTTTCATGTTTTTCCTCCTCATATTGTTCGGATTGATGTATTGTCAACAGGGGACGCTCCCTGCTGAGCACA
>ERZ808040.1959-NODE-1959-length-12614-cov-5.253569_pt1 | contig 12614 bp, 12 predicted proteins | sample MGYA00380191_ERZ808040 | MGnify/ENA primary metagenome ERZ808040 (study PRJEB31490, sample SAMN06133395) | mouse gut metagenome | isolation source: J6 | host: mice | place: China: Chengdu | collected 2015-05 ... | reverse complement strand
ATGAAAAAAGTTGAGATTAAATTTTATTTAATCTCAACTTTTTTATTTTTGACTAGTTATGTCCCAGCCTCTTTTTTTTTATGAGAAATAGCATGATATTTTGTCCTAATGCCTTGAAAAAATAGTATTTTCTGAAAATATAATTTGCAATTTTCCTAAATCTCACTATAATAACAATTAAAAGATAAGTCAGAAAAGGGTGAGGGAATGAATGGACGGAAAGTGATTTTAGATGTGAAAGACTTACAAACTACCTTTTTCACTGACTCCGGAGAAGTGCCAGCTGTAGATCATGTTAGCTTTCATGTGCAAGAAGGAGAAGTTTTAGGTATTGTAGGAGAATCCGGCTGTGGGAAAAGTGTTACTTCACTGTCGATTATGGGGCTTGTACCAAGTCCACCAGGAAAAATTGTCGGTGGAGAAATTTTATTTGAAGATGAAGAGTTAACTTCTAAATCTGAAAAAGAAATGCGGAAAATTCGTGGAAATGATATCGCAATGATTTTCCAAGAACCAATGACCTCTTTAAATCCATTGTTTACGATTGGAAATCAAATGATAGAAGCCATTTTACTACATGAGAAAAAATGGACAAAAAAGAAAGCGCATACACGAGCGGTTGAAATGCTAAAACTAGTTGGATTGCCACGTACAGAAGATCTAATGAAAGAATATCCACATCAATTGTCAGGTGGAATGCGACAAAGAGTGATGATTGCGATGGCACTCGTTTGTAACCCGAAAGTGCTCATCGCAGATGAACCAACAACCGCATTAGATGTTACCATTCAAAAGCAAATTTTAAAACTAATGAAAGAATTAAATACACGTTTAAATACAGCAGTCCTATTAATTACACATGATTTAGGCGTCGTCGCTGAAACATGTGAGCGTGTCATCGTCATGTATGCGGGGCAAGTCATTGAAGAAGCACCTGTCAAAGAAATTTTTGATAACGCACAACATCCGTATACAAAAGGACTTATTCAGTCAGTGCCGGATATGCGTTATAAAAAAGATCGCTTATATTCGATTGCTGGAAACGTTCCAATTCCAGGGTCGATCAAAAAGGGTTGTCGATTTGCGGCTCGTTGTGAATTTGCCTTTGATCGATGCTACCAAGAAAATCCAGAATTATATGAAACATCGGAAGTTCAAAAGACAAGATGTTTTTTATATGACGAAAACGAGGTGGAATCGCATGACAACGAAGCCGTTATTAAAGGTTAATGGATTGAAGAAGTATTTTCCAATTAAAAAAGGATTGCTTGGTAAAACAGATAGCTATGTAAAAGCGGTAGATGATTTAAGCTTTCATGTGAATGAAGGCGAAACGCTTGGAATCGTTGGGGAATCTGGTTGTGGAAAATCAACAACAGGCAGAACCTTAATGCGCTTATTAGAACCAACAGAAGGCACTGTTGAATTTGACGGTAAAGAACTAACCGCCTTATCAGCTGAAAACATGCGCAAAGTGCGACGTGATATTCAAATGGTGTTCCAAGATCCGTACGCATCATTGAATCCGCGTCATACGGTGGAAAGAATACTAAGTGAACCATTACTCGTTCATGGTGTGAAAAGTGCAAAAGAACGAAAGAAGAAAGTACATGAGTTTTTGGAAATTGTCGGTTTAAGTGCATATCATGCTCAACGCTATCCCCATCAGTTTAGTGGTGGGCAGCGACAAAGAATTGGAATTGCAAGAGCACTCATGACGAACCCAAAACTGATTATTGCAGATGAACCGGTCTCAGCATTAGACGTATCAATACAAGCACAAGTACTGAATTTAATGCAGGATTTACAAAAGGAGTTTAAATTAACGTATATTTTTATCGCCCATGATTTAGGGGTGGTTCGCCATATTAGTGATCGTGTTGCGGTCATGTATTTAGGGAAGATTGTTGAAATTGCAGACAGTGAACAATTGTATGCTAAGCCGTTACACCCATATACACAAGCGTTGTTATCAGCTGTCCCAGTGCCCGACCCAGATTTTCAAACGGACGACATTATGTTAGAAGGCGATATGCCAAATCCGGCAAATCCACCGACGGGTTGTGCTTTCCATACAAGATGTCCATTCAAAATGGATATTTGTTCACAAGTAACACCAACGTTAGACGAAGAAGAAACTGGTCATTCTGTCGCATGCCATTTATATACAGAAGGCAGCGACAATGATATAAATCAATTGGAGGGGTTAGCGTATGAGAAAAGGTAGAATATGGTCATTTGCGATTATGCTGTTGCTTGTATTATCAACAGTACTAGCTGCTTGTTCAAGTGACGATAAAGGTGGAGAAAGTTCATCTGGTGGCAGTTCAGGTGGTGGAGGTGGAGACAAAACATTAGTATTTGGTCGTGGGGGCGACTCAACTTCACTTGACCCATCTCGAACAACTGAAGGAGAAACATTTAAAGTAACGATTAATATTTATGAAACATTATTAACGTTTGAAGATGAAGGAACTGCAGTTGAGCCAGGTCTTGCAAAATCATGGAATGCTTCTGAGGATGGTTTAACATATACGTTTGAACTACAAGAAGGTGTTAAATTCCATGATGGTACAGATTTTAATGCAGAGGCAGTCGTGAAAAATTTTGAACGATGGGCAGCTGGAAATGCAGATCAATTCCCGTACTACAACACAATGTTTGGTGGATTTGAAGGCGATGAAGGGCATGTAATCGAATCTGTTAAAGCAGATGGCGATCATACCGTAGTCTTTACATTAAAACGTCCACAAGCACCTTTTTTAAAGAACTTAGCGATGGATATGTTCGCAATTGCGAGTCCAACGGCTATTGAAAAGTATGGTGATGATGATTTTGAACGTAATCCAGTTGGAACAGGACCATTCAAGTTTGTTGATTGGAAAGCAAATGATTCAATTACAGTTGAAAAGTTTGAAGATTACTGGCAAGAAGGTAAGCCGAAATTAGATAAAATTATTTTCCGTTCAATTCCTGATAACGCTGCAAGATTAAATGCGTTAACGACAGGTGAAATTGATTTAGCAGATGGTATTAATCCATCAGACGGTGAAAGTATTGAAAATAATCCGGATTTACAATTATTTGAACGTCCTTCAATGAACGTTGGATATTTAGGATTAACTGTAACACGTGAGCCGTTTGACAATAAGCTTGTGCGTCAAGCAATTAACCATGCGATTGATAAGCAATCGATTATTGATGCATTTTTCGAAGGGCGTGCAGATATTGCAGTAAACCCAATGCCGCCATCGATTTCAGGTTATAACGAAGACATTGAGGGATATGATTATAATCCTGAGAAAGCAAAAGAATTATTAAAAGAAGCAGGTTTTGAAGATGGGTTTGAAATGGAATTATGGGCAATGCCAGTTCCACGTCCATACATGCCAGATGGCGAAAAAGTTGCAGAAGTCATTCAAAAGAATCTCGAAGATATTGGCGTAACAGCTAAAATCGTTTCACATGAGTGGGCAACTTATTTAGATCTTGCTGAAAAAGGCGAAGCGGACGCATTTATGTTAGGTTGGACAGGTGACAATGGTGACCCTGATAACTTTATTTATGCATTACTTGATGAAGATAATATTGGTAGTAACAACTACACATTCTTCAAAAATGATGAAATGCATGACTTATTAATTGAAGCACAAACGGAAGTAGACGAAGAAAAACGTATTGAATTATATAAGAAAGCACAAGAAATTGTACATGAAGAAGCGCCATGGGTACCATTAGCGCACTCTATTCCACTATTAGCTGGAGCAAAAGATATTACAGGCTTCCTGCCGCATCCAACAGGATCAGATTTACTATCAGATGTTGATTTTGAATAACACCCTTATACGTTGCGTACTGCGACATATGTAAGTGATGCAAAGTTGATATGAAGTAGTAAGAAGTAAGGGAGAAGTCAGTTTGATTTCTCCCTATTTTGATTAAAAAATACATAGTATTCTGTGAGAGAGGTGAATTGTATGCTCAATTATATCGGGAAGCGATTATTGCAATTAATTCCGGTTTTACTTGGAATGACATTTATTGTATTTATGATTATTCGTGCGATTCCTGGGAACCCGGCACAAGTAATTTTAGGTCAGCAAGCAACACCAGAAGCCATTGCTGCATTAGAAGCAAAGTTAGGTTTGGATAAACCTTGGTATACACAGTACTTTGATTATTTAAAAGGAATTGTGACTGGAGATTTAGGCGAATCCATGCGTACGCGTGCACCAGTTGCGGAAGAAGTATTTCCGTATTTAGCTGCAACATTTGAGTTGGCGTTATTTGCAATTATTATTGCTGTCGTTATTGGGATTAATGCGGGGATTATTTCTGCTTGGTTTCAAAATTCATGGTTCGACTATTTAGCAATGATTTTGGCATTAGTTGGTGTATCGATGCCAATCTTCTGGCTTGGACTTATGGGGCAATGGGCATTTGCAATTGAGTTATCTTGGTTACCAACAACAGGACGAGAGCCCGTACGAGACCCCGTACAATCTATTACGCATTTATATGTATTAGATACGATTATAGCGGGACGATTTGATCAGTTAGGGCAAGTTTTACGCCATTTAGTATTGCCAGGTTTAGCGCTTGCAACAATTCCCATGGCAATTATTGCAAGAATGACCCGCTCAAGCATGTTAGAAGTAATGCGCTCAGATTATATTCGAACAGCGAGAGCAAAAGGACAAAAAATGTTTTTTGTTGTTTATAAACATGCATTGAAAAATGCGATTATTCCTGTTTTAACTGTCATTGGATTACAAATGGGCATGTTATTAGGCGGAGCGATTTTAACAGAAACCATTTTCGCATGGCCGGGAATTGGCCGCTATATTTATGAAGCAATCGGGTATCGTGACTATCCAGTTATTCAATCTGGTATTTTAATCGTAGCATTTTTCTTTGTTATGATTAATTTACTCGTAGACTTATTGTATAGCTTAATTGATCCGAGAATTAAATATGATTAAAGGAGGGGGAAGTCGATGTCTGAATTAACACCAAGAGTAGATGGTGAAGTAGAAGCGGAAGTTAGCCAAAATGTAGGCCCTTGGCGAGAAGCATGGCGAGGGTTTAAAAAGAGTAAGGTAGCATTGGTTGGCGCATTTATCGTTCTGTTTTTCATCTTATTAGCGATATTTGGACCACTCATTGCAAAAGAAGGGATAAATGAACAAGTAATGGCTGACAGATTACAACCCCCTTCTGCGGAACATTGGTTAGGAACGGATGACTTTGGCCGAGACATTTTATCAAGAATCATTCATGGAGCGAAAATTTCGTTATGGGTAGGATTTTTCTCTGTAATTGGTTCTGTCATTATTGGTAGTGTTTTAGGAATTGTCGCAGGATATTATGGGCGTTGGGTAGATACGGTCATATCTCGAATTTTTGATATTATGCTTGCTTTCCCATCGATTTTATTAGCCATTGCAATCGTTGCTGTATTGGGACCATCATTACAAAACGCGCTCATTGCGATTGCGATTATTAACGTCCCTAACTTTGGACGTCTCATTCGATCAAAAGTGTTGAGTATTAAAGAAGATGAATATATTACCGCCGCCAAGGCAATTGGGATGCGTGATTTTCGAATTTTATTTTCGCATATATTGCCAAACTCAATGGCACCGGTTATTGTCCAAGGAACATTGGCAATTGCGACTGCGATTTTAGAAGCAGCGGCATTAGGTTTTCTTGGGCTTGGCGCACAAGCACCGATGCCCGAGTGGGGAAAAATGTTAGCGGACTCGAAAAACTATTTACAATCAGCACCATGGACAATGATTTTCCCGGGAATTGCAATTATGTTAACAGTACTTGGATTTAACTTAATGGGGGATGGTTTACGAGATGCGATGGACCCCCGCATGAAAAACTAGTAAATGAGCGTTCACATTCATATTACATCGTAAAATGAATCAATACTAAAAGAGGTGATGCGATTATCGCATCACCTCTTTTAATATACTTCATCATGGAATTCTTCGTTAATTTCATCCACACGGTGTTTTTGAATGGAAGAAATTAATTTATCTAAGTGCTCCAGTTGTTCTTCGTAATGCAAAATTGCCGATAAAATATGCAATAAATGATAGGAAGAAAAATCCTCTGTTGCTTTGGTTACATTAATCTCTTTGACGAAAATATCCATTACTTCATGGCGTTGAATATAATCGTCTTCACTCGCCGTCAAATGTTCAGCACGAATCGTTCCAGCGTATTTTAACAATAATTGTTCATGGTAATTTAATAAAATATCTAATCGCTCTTGGACCATTAATCTAAAGTGTTCTGGTACATTCATTAATTCATTTTCATATTGATGTAACTTTTTTAAGACATCATAACTACTTTTTGATGTTGCAATCATTTGTCTATAAATGACCAGTTTTCTTGTTTTTGCACGTGTTGTCTTTTTAAAGTAGCTACGTTCTTCTTTAAAGAGTGAATAGGTTTGATCGATTTCAGCTAAACGTTCTTTTTGCTTATCGATTGACTTTTTCATAGCGATACGTTCCGATGCTTGACGGCCCGCAAGTCGCAGCCAACGAATGATGTCATCTTGTGTTTGATTGATAGATTGGAATAATTTCGTTTCGTATTTCGGAGGCATAAATAATAAATTAACAAGAAATGCCGAGAAAATCCCGATCACAATTGTACAGAAACGAAGTAAAGCATACGATAAAAATTCGTCATTGCTAATTTCCATAATGGCAATCATCATAACGAGTGCCATTGTAATGGAATTTTCTAGTTCCAATTTATTCATAATTAAAATGATGACAACTGCTGCTAATCCAACAATGACCAATTGATGGCCGAAAATAAGGACGAACACAATGGCAACGACTGCTCCAATGATATTCCCTTGAATTTGTTCAACGATTCTTAAATAAGAGCGATAAATAGACGGTTGAATCGCAAAAATTGCAGCGATACCAGCGAATACTGGAACGGGTAATTTTAATGAGTTTGCAATAAAAAGCGCAAGTACGATTGCGACACCAGTCTTTAATATACGAGCCCCAAGTTTCATTCAGGTGATTCCTTTCTTTACGGAAGTATCTCTTATCTTACTATAAAAAAGATGAGACGTGAAACATTAACGCTCTCGTCTCACGTCTGTAAAAAAGTGTGTCTGTTTAGGCGTTTAATTGTGCGGCCAATTGTTCGAATGAACGGTCAACTGCTGCAATTGTTTCAACAATATCTGCTTCAGTATGGGCAGTTGTTAAAAACCATGCTTCATACTTAGAAGGTGCGATATTAATGCCGTTTTGTTGGAGAAGTTTGAAAAACTTACCAAAGATTTCCCCATCTGTTGCTTCCGCTTGATCATAATTTTCTACTTTTTCGTCTGTGAAGAATAATGTTAATGCGCCACCTAAACGGTTAATTGTTAAAGTAATATCATGCTCTTTCGCCGATGTTGCAATGCCTTCCTCTAACATAGCACCAAGGCGATCCATTTCTTCATAAATTCCTTTTTCTTGTAGCACTTCTAAACAAGCAATGCCTGATAACATTGACGCTGGATTCCCTGCCATAGTTCCCGCTTGATACGCAGGACCTAATGGAGCAACTTGTTCCATAATTTCTAACTTTCCGCCATAAGCACCAATCGGTAATCCACCACCAATCACTTTACCAAGTGCTGTTAAGTCTGGTTTAAAACCAAGTAAATCTTGTGCACCACCGTAGTGGAAGCGGAATGCTGTAATGACTTCATCATAAATGACAAGTGCGCCTTTTTCTTCTGCAATATTATGAACTGTTTCTAAAAATCCTTCATTTGGCTCAACAATTCCGAAATTCCCAACGATCGGCTCTACAAGCACACCAGCAATTTCATCGCCCCATTTATCCATTGCAGCTTTATAAGCTTCTTGGTCATTAAATGGAATGGTAATGACTTCTTCTGCGATTGTTTTAGGAACCCCTGCTGAGTCTGGTGTCCCTAGTGTCGCGGGACCTGAACCTGCAGCAACAAGAACTAAATCAAAATGTCCGTGATAACAACCAGAGAATTTTAAAATTTTTGTTCGGTTTGTATAAGCTCTCGCTACACGAATTGTCGTCATAACTGCTTCTGTTCCAGAGTTTGTGAAACGTACTTTATCTAAGTTTGGCATTGCATCTTTTAACATTTTTGCAAATGTGACCTCGTGTTTTGTCGGCGTTCCATATAAGACCCCTGTTTCAGCAGCATGTGTAATCGCCTTTGTAATATGTGGGTGTGCATGTCCCGTAACAATTGGGCCATAAGCAGCTAAATAATCAATATATCGATTGCCATCTACATCCCAAAAGTACGCACCTTCTGCTCTTTCCATAACAGTCGGCGCTCCGCCACCGACTGCACGATAACTGCGTGATGGACTATTGACCCCACCAACGATATGTTTTTCTGCTTCAGCAAAAATTTGTTCTGAATGCGTTCTATTCATAAATAATTCCTCCGTTCTATTTGCATCTTCTATTTTATACAAAAATGAACGAATACGCCAAAGAAATTGAAAGAGTTTCGTTGCTACTGTACGATAAAAGAAAGACAAATTGATAGAGGAGAGGGTTTGCATGAAATTAGAAGGCGAAAAAGCACCACAATTTTCATTATTGAATGAAAAAGGAGAAACAATTTCATTACAAGATTATGCGAATGATAAGTATGTTGTATTGTATTTTTATCCGAAAGATTCAACACCGGGATGCACAACGCAAGCATGTGATTTCCGGGATTATCATGAAGCGTTTGAAGATTTAAATGCAGTCATTTTAGGCGTGAGTCCAGATGGCGAGAAATCGCATCAGAAATTTATTGAAAAGCACGGATTACCATTTTCATTGTTAATTGACGACGAGCATGAAGTTGCAGAGAAATATGGTGTTTGGAAATTAAAGAAAATGTTCGGGCGTGAATATATGGGGATTGAACGTTCAACGTTTTTAATTAATCCAGAAGGGGAAGTTGTGAAAGAGTGGAGAAAAGTCCGCGTAAAAGGTCATATTGCTGATGCATTAGAGACACTAAAAGAACTCACGTAATTATTTTGGGTAGATGGGAGATAGATTATGGATATTTTATTTGCAGTGAAAGTAAGAGAAGAACAGCAAGCACATTTACGTAAACAATTTCCAAATTGTACATTTCATTTTGATGGCACAACTGACAGTGACGCATTGAAAAATGCAGAAGTAATTGTAACATTCGGAGGAGATGTAACAAGTGATGTGTTACATCGCGCTGAAAAATTAAAGTGGATTATGGTTGCTTCAGCTGGAATAGAAAAAATGGATTTAGAAGAAATCGCCAAACGAAACTTGCTTGTGACGAATGTTCGTGGAATCCATAAAACACCGATGGCGGAATCAGTCATTGCCCATATTTTGGCATTAAAAAGATCTATTCATGATATCGGAACCATTCAATCAACTAAAGAATGGCGTTATCCGTTCAAATCGACAGAGTTAAAAGATTCAACAGCACTTATATTAGGGCCGGGTGCAATTGGGATGGAAATAGGACGTTTACTACAAGCATTTGGTGTTAAAACGATTGGTTGTAACCGTTCGGGAAAACAGGCAAATTATATGGATGCAATGATTCCGTTTAATAATCTAGTGGAAGAATTACCGAAAGCAGATATTGTTATTTCGGTTTTACCGAGTACTGAGGAAACAAAAGGATTATTAACCCGAGCACATTTCGAGGCGATGAAAGAATCAGCCCTCTTTTTGAATTTTGGACGCGGAGATCTTGTGGATGAAGAATTATTAATCGATGTTTTGCGTAATGAAGAGATTGGTCATGCAGTATTAGATGTGTTCCAGACAGAACCGTTACAAGAAGAAAGTCCGTTTTGGAGCTTACCAAATTGTACCGTTTCACCACATATTTCAAGCAAGTCAGGGAAGTATATGGATAGAGCACTCATCATATTTGAAGAAAATTTACAGAAGTATATAAAAGGTGCACGTGATTTTACAAATATTGTAGATGTACAACGCGGATATTGAATGAAGAACGTAAAAAGTGAATAAGTTGTGAATGCATTCTCAATTAAACAATGGTAATTGTTCAGCACGCTATCGCTTTAGTTGACAACACCCTCCGTTATTTTGTAAACTAATTATAATGATTATAAAGTAATAATGCTTATAGAAGTGAGGTGTATAGCGATGTCTAATCATGTAGTACAAGACGCGCTGGACACGTTGAAAGAGCACGGGGTTAGAATTACACCCCAAAGACAAGCTATTTTAGAATATCTTGTGACATCTGAATCACATCCAACTGCTGATGAAATATATAAATCACTTGCGAGTAATTTTCCAAATATGAGTGTAGCAACAGTTTATAATAACTTACGCGTCTTTCTAAGTGTAGGATTAATTAAAGAACTGACATATGGAGATGCTTCCAGTCGCTTTGATTTTGTTACACATGATCATTATCATGTGATTTGCGATCAATGTGGAGATATTGTGGACTTCCACTACCCAGGATTAGAGGAAGTTGAACAATTAGCTGCTCATATTACTGGATTTAAAGTGAATTCACATCGGTTAGAAGTGTATGGCACATGCCCAGCGTGTTCTGCAAACGAAGAACAATTAAGCCAATAAAAAACAGCTATCGTTGATTGAATGACATTTAATTCAATCATGATAGCTGTTTTTAGTACTTAAGACGATTGTGAATTGTCTTTACGATTACTTGGTTTATTATAAACTTCATCGAATTCCTTACCTTCAAGTGAAGGGTCTAATGTTAATGGTTCTCGGCAATGACCACAAATATCAACACGCCCAATCACTTTTGTCGCGCCACCACAATTTGGACAGACAACTTGAACGGCCCGAGTGGAAACGAAGCCAATCCATGCATAGACTGCAGTACTTGCGATGATTGCAAGCAAACCGATAATCATAAATGTCACCATGAGCCATTCGTATTTTCTAACGAATATGCCTGCATACATAATGATGACACCGATGAAAATAAGTGATAGCGCAAAAGAACGGATTCTGTTAATTTTATTTTTATACGGTTTCATAACGTGATGTTCCTCCTTAGCAATCTGTTATCACTATAGCATAATTTTACGCGAATCGTAATTTAAAACAATCAATAAAGGGATTTTCACAGTTATGTCGAAATAGAAGAATCAATTGGGGAGGTAACGAATGAATGGAACAAAATTTACGTTTAATTTATCAAGAGAGAGCAAGTGATCCGTCGACGCTTGGTGTATTATTAGTGAATAAAAGAGATGAGGACGATCCAGATACAGATATGTTTGATGCTATCCTTCTCATTATTACATCGGATGAATCCACACCGATTTATACAAAACATTACGCAACTGAAGATGGGATTGCTGCCATGCACGTCATTAGTAATCGACAATTAAAGAAATGGCTCATTGTCGGCTCCAAACGAAAAGTGATTGATTGGTTATTTAACGGAGTTGTGTACTTTGATCGAAATGAATATGTAGAAAATTTAAAGAAGCAATTGCGTGCAAATCCTTATCTAGGGCAAGATATTAAAATGGGACTTGAGTTATCGAGTTTAGTCCGTGCTTATATGGAAGGTAAAAAGTTTTATGAACAGCGAAATTATTTGGATGCTTATCACCATGTTGTGAACTCTTTACATCATTTAGCACGGCTTGCGGTGATTGAAAAAGGATTATTTCCAGAAGTTAAAGTATGGAATCAAGTAAAGAAAATTGATCCAGCAATTTCTAAGTTGTACAAAGAATTAGTAACGAGTGAAGAATCATTAGAGAAACGATTAGAGTTATTGTTTTTAGCAAGCGAGTTTTTCATCTACAACCGAACAGAAAAAGGTGCGACGCATATATTATCGATTATGTCAGAAAAAGAATTATGGGAAATTCAAGAGTTACATGAGCAAGAAGAATTGCAACTGTACTCGGTCAATTTAGAAGTATATGTAGAGTATCTCGTGAAACGTGGGTTTATCAAAGTTGTAGAGAAAAAATCGAAAAACCCTTTAATCCTCCATCGACTATATAAGGTGCAGTAAATTTAGTTAGCTATGAGGGGGACAAACTTTTAAATTGAACGATGAAAAATCGTCTGAAAGATTATAGTATGTTGTAATCATGTAGTTTATAAAAGTACAGTACGCGCGTCGATATATTTATATAATATATCGACGTAAGCGTTTATAGGCTTTATTTTTATTTATTGGAAAAACGAAAAGTGCATAAGGTTTAGAAATAGAGATTTTTTTGCAAGTAGTGTAGTTTCTGAAGGTTCCTTCTAATAAATTATAAAGTGTATATAATGAAAGAAAGAAGAAATTGTGGAAAATGGAAAGAAAATGTATAAAAGTAGTTGACTTAAGAATGTCGCTCATGGTAATCTATTAATTGTCGCTTGAACGTGATGGAATAAATTTGTTTTTAGTTGCATAATAATTCTTTTAAAATAATGCTTGACACAAAATGTTGTAGGTGTTAAATTAAAGGAGTTGCAAAAACAACGATGAACTTTGAAAACTGAACAACAAAACGTCAAGATATACAGAATCAATTTTGATTCAACAATTTGGACATCATAAT
>ERZ808040.1958-NODE-1958-length-12616-cov-3.536406_pt1 | contig 12616 bp, 13 predicted proteins | sample MGYA00380191_ERZ808040 | MGnify/ENA primary metagenome ERZ808040 (study PRJEB31490, sample SAMN06133395) | mouse gut metagenome | isolation source: J6 | host: mice | place: China: Chengdu | collected 2015-05 ... | reverse complement strand
CCGCCGGGGACGTCCATTATCACGGCGGGCCCTCTGAAATACAGTGAGGCATGGGAAAAGCTCTCGCCTGAGGAGTACCATCGGACGAAGTACGCGGCGGCGGACGAGATCGTCAGACGTCTGGAGACCCGCTTCCCGGGACTGCGGGGACACATTGAGGAAATGGAGGTAGCCACGCCGCTGACCCATATGCGGTATCTGGGCCATCCGGGCGGGGCGATCTACGGCTATGAGCAGGATCTGAAATCCAGTGTCTTCTTCTTCCCGCAGGATGAATTTATCCCCGGACTGACCTTTTCCGGCGGCTGGGTCAATACATGCGGCTTCGGCCCCAATTATGCATATGGGGACAAGATCGCGCAGTCTATTTTAAAGGAGGGCAGATAGGATGAGCAAAAAACCAATCAAAGAGATGATCATCAGTACCATGCAGAACGGCCCGGAAACCTTGAAGGAACTGGAAATGGCGAAAAAGACGGGAAAGGATATCTCTCTGGAGCGGGGGACGGTCCAGAGGAAGGTGGACCAGTACCACCCTTCTGTCCTGCACCTGACGGTCAGCGAGATCGAACCGGTCAGCCCCATCGCGAAGCGGATCCGGCTGGTATCAGACACCGGATATCTGCCGCCCTTTGAGGCAGGGCAGTATATCAACGTATTCTGCGAGATCGACGGGGCGCGCACGTCCAGGCCCTACAGCCTGTCCTCCTCGGCAAAGCAGCGGGCCTATTATGAGATCACCGTGGCAGCGGTGGAGGGCGGATTTGTATCCGGCTATCTTCTGCGGCAGCTAAAAGTCGGGGACCGGCTGGAAGCAAACGGCCCGGCAGGGGTGTTTCGGTATCATCCGGTCTTTCACTCCAAGCGGTCCGTATTTTTGGGCGGCGGGAGCGGGATCACGCCCTTTGTCAGCATGATCCGGACTGCGCTGGAGAGCGGGGAGGATCGGGATATTACGCTGCTGTACGGGAGCCGCACAGAGGAGCTGGCCATGTACCACGGGGAGCTGGCCGCATTTGCCGAAGGGCATCCGAATTTTCACTATACGCTGATCCTGTCGGATGAGGAGAAGGAAGGAATGGAGCACGGCTTCATTGACGCGGAGCGGATCCGGGCGCATGTGCCGGACATTCTGGATTGCACCTATTATATGTGCGGCCCGGCGGTGATGATGGAATTCTGCCGCAAGGCGCTGGATGAGCTTCAGATCCCGGGACGATCAATCCGCAGAGAGGTATTCGGGACAAGACGGGATATCTGGAATGAACCGGGCTGGCCGGAAGGAATGACGGGAGAGGAACTGTTTCAGATCAAAGTGGGAGATCAGACCATCGAAGCGAAAAGCGGGGAAAGCGTGCTCACTGCCCTGGAGCGCGGCGGCCTTCGGGTCAATGTATGCTGCCGCTCCGGCGAATGCAGCCTGTGCCGGGTGCAGCTCGTATCCGGGAAGGTATTTACCGCCCAGGGGGCGCTGCTGCGGTATGCGGATGAGCTGTTCGGATATATCCATTCCTGCAAGGCGTATCCCATCAGTGATCTGGAGCTGCGATTCTGAAAATGCCGCGATAGCCCGGCGCGGATTCAGCTAAAACGGGATTGCGGGGGGCTATGAGAGGACTTAGAATAAAGGGGGGCTTTTGATGTTCTTTTTTACAGGTTATACATTTACAAGTGTGTTGGTATTTCTCGGGCTGACCGCGGCTCTGATCGGGCTGAATGAGGTGACCCGGCGTTTTAAATGGGCAGGGATCGGGATGTATATCATCATCCCGGTCATCGCCACCTTTTTTATCTGGCCCAAGACCGCGGGAGGAAATGTGGGCGGCACCTGGTTCGCCTGGGTCAAGACCTATTCCGCGCTGGCCGGCGTGATCGGATTCATGCTGCTGCGGTATATCCCGAAGCTGCAGAAAAATAAATTCATGCTGACCTACCCGGCATTGATCCTGGCAGTCAATATTCTGGAGGCGGTGTACGCGGACCTGGAATGTCTGCCCAAGACCGGGCAGATCGAGGCCGGGCTGCAGATGATCGGCGGCCCCTGGAATGTGATCAATGCCATTGCGGGCATCCTGAATATCATCACCATCACGGGATGGCTGGGCATTCAGATCGGAAAGACAAAATCCCAGGATATGGTGTGGGCGGACCAGCTCTGGTTCTGGATCATTGCCTATGACCTCTGGAATCTGTCCTACTGCTACAACTGCATTTCCAACCGTTCCTTCTATGCAGGATTTTTGCTTCTGGTCTCCTGCACGGCGGCGGAGTTTTTGATCCGGCGGGGGGCGTGGCTGCAGCACAGGGCGCAGACATTGGCGCTGTGGGCCATGTTTTCCCTGACAGTGGATTATTCTGCGGCGGAGGAGTATTTTGCCATCACCTCCACCCAGTCCGACCTGCCCAAGCTGCTGCTAAGCGTAGCGGCGCTTGCGTTCAACGTCGGGGTGCTGGTGTACGAGGCGCGGATCATCCGGCAGACGAAGCGGAATCCGCTCAAAGAAGCGATCTATACGGAGCTGGGAGCTTATAAGAAGAATCTGGAGGCGAATGGGCTGTAAATCAAAATGTGAAGCACAGGGGGATTCCTGAGTTATGCAGCTTTTTAGGTGTTTTCAAGAGAAGGTGAAAACAAGCGTAGTTCTTTTTGGTGAAACCACAGTTCAGACTGGTGGTTCAGGTAGATCATCTGCAAGGCGGCAAGCGTCCCGCTTCCATTGGGGGACCAGGCCATTCCATTGTGTTTCTGCCGCTGTGCCACGGCCAAATCGCTTGCTTTTTCGACAGGATTGCTGGAATTCCTGACGCCAAGTTTTTGCCCTTAGCGCATAACATGTGATGGCATCCCCCTTTTTTTCGAAGTATCCGATGAGATTATCAAGCCATTTCCTATTCTTGATGTCGGCAGGATCCAAGGATAAAAGGTATTCTGAGGCGCTCGCCACATCATCGACCCAAAGGTAGCGCGGCATCTTTTCAAGAATGGCATTCCGCCTGTCTTTTTCGCGGATTGCCATACTGGATATGTGCGGCCGTATTCTCAACATACTTGTAATCCCTTATGGAGCCTTCTTTGCGGGAATCGTTCACTGCGGCAATCCCCTCATTGATCTCCGGCTTACCTTGTTCTGCGACTTGGGCAACGGCGGCAGCCGTTATGTTGTCAGAGAGTACCATGCCCTCTAATGGAAGGCCGCTTTCACCATCGAATCCGTACATGGACAAAATGTGCGCGGTAACATTGGAAAGTTCTTTGGAAATCTCGGCGCCAATACGGCTTATGCTGTCCGATAATGTGCGGAGTTTGACCGAATTTATGTCTGTCCTTCCGAGAAAACGGTTGAGGATATCGGCCACATCCCGGTAGCTTGCTTTGGTACATACACATGAGGCGGCTTCCAGATATTCACGGGACAGTTCCCTGTTAAGCTTTCTGCTGGTTTCGAGGACGGTTTTTTCTAAAAGGTCAAAGTCATGGAGAAGGTCATCCCGTGTAGAAAGGTCAAAATCCTCAAGGGAAGGGAAATCCCCCTCCGCGTTTCTTGACTACAAATCATCCTGCCAAAGGGCATAATAATACCCTTGTTAAAAGAGATAAGGGCTATTAACTGAAAAATCCAACCGCACAGGAGGAAATATTTTAAAGAACGGTATTTCAATATATTTTTACTTCTCGGATTGTCCCTGTGTTTCATTGCCCTTTTATATTGATTGACATATTTTGTAAGTCCATAGTGCATTTTTTGCTCATTTTTTAATCACTGCAAATTCGCTGCTGTCAATTGTTGGCTTATCATCAGACAAAAAGAGCGGATCTGTGATGATGACTGCTTTTGTATAATCAAGATAGGCATCTCCTATAGTATAGAAAGAGTGCGGATGCTTCATGTGATGGCGGAAAGGTACTGCGAATAACAATCCATGGAGCCTTCTTTTGATTATGCGCCTTGCGCTCTACTGTACAAGGAGAATCATCCATTGGGGCGCCTTTACTTTCGGCTCGCCGGCTCTTAGGCGATGTTCTATTACATTTTAATTATATGCGATTATATATAAAAATACAGGTATTAATAAAATGTTAAGAAAATTTGTTCCTATCCGTTAAAAAATTTTCTGTATGATCATCTTATAATAAATGCTGTTGATATATCGACAGGAAATCGGTTTGTTATGTAAATTGATTGCAGATGAAGGAGGAACGGAGATGGGAGCAGCACAGGAAAATGCGTCAGGCATAGAGATACAGATGGGGGTATTTAAGTCGATTACAGATCTTTTGGTTTTGAAGCTGGTCTGTTTTTTGGGTTTTTTGATCATAGGAGTCCTGTTAGTTGCTTTGGGCAGAAAAAAACAGCTTCCTAAGATAAAAATATGGATTGCGTCACTGGGACTATATTATTATCTGTGTTTGATGCTGAATCAGATTGTGGGGATTCCGACACGGAGTGAATTTGTCAGGCTGTCTGGTCTGGGGGAATCCTTTTTTCATCCGAAATTCAATCTGATCCCTTTCTATGATGTGGGGATTCTGAGCTTTATACTGAATATTTTTCTGTTTATTCCGTTTGGATTTCTGTGTCCTGTGATCAGCGAAAAGTGTCGGAATATCCGGAATATGCTTCTGCTGGGAGCTGCTTTTTCTGTCGTGATCGAATTTGGTCAAATGTTTACCTTATATCGGATTACGGACATTAATGACCTGCTTACAAACGTATTGGGGACAGCCGCAGGGTATCTGTTCTGGCGGATCATTGCAGGAAGGAGAGAAAAACAGCCTGCGATTGCGGGAAAGGATGCTTATGCATATCTTCCGGTCATGATTGTTGTGACTGCATACTTGATCTGTTTTTTTGGTGGATGAGTGTTAAAAATAAAAATGAATGCTGCAGACAATTGCGGCATTCTTTTTTTGGGTGTATAATATAAATCAGCTTAGTGGAAGCTTTAGTTTTGAGAGAAAGGACAGGCAATCTAGCAATGGAAGAGATCATCAAAACAGGGGATGATACTGCCGGCAGGGGGATTACTATCGAGGCAGCAGGTTTTTTGGCGTTGCTGGGAACAGCAGTGCTCTTGAATTATGCTGATCCGGGAATGGAAGGAAAGGCAGTGGACGGACAGATCACGAAAATGGAAAGTGAAGGAATTGCAGGCAACATAGTCAAGGTCTGGAATCCGAATGACAGAGCGCATGTGTTGGAAGACGCGGAAGGATTGGTGCTGAAAAAGCAGCTGACGCAGGACAGCCCCGCTGCGGACCTGGTTCATACAGAGGACAACGGTTCAGACCCGACATTGATGCTGCCGGATCTTTCGGATGGAGATGTATGGGGAGCGATACATTTGGAGACAGAGGAGATGCAGGGAGGATGGGCTGCTGCGGATCCGACTGTGCCGGAGAAGCCGTTTACCTCAGGAAGTTTATCGGGTGAGGAAATGACAGTGGATTTGTTTGCGGAAGAAATTCCATCCAATATTGGGACAGCGGTGAATCCGGCAAAGCCTGTGGCTCCATCCCACAAAGAAACGATTGTAAATCCGGCAGTTCCGGAGATGCCAGGGGATAAAGAGACAGTAGTAGATTCGATGGCTCCGGAGGATAAAGGGACAGTAATAGATCCAATAGTTCCGGGGAAACCGGAGGAAGGAACAGTGGCGGATCCGATGACTCCGGAGATGCCGGGGGATAAAGGGACAGCAGTAGATCCGATGACTCCGGAGATGCCGGGGGATAAAGGGACAGCGGTAGATCCGATGACTCCGGAGGTACCGGAGGAAGGAACAGTGGTAGACCCAATGACTCCGGAGGTACCGGAGGAAGGAACAGTGGTAGACCCGATGACTCCGGAGACGCTGGGGGATGAAGGGACGGCAATCGATCCGATCAATCCCGAGACACCCTCGGAGGGTGAGAACGCAGTGGATCCCATTGTGCCGGACAATCCGGCAGGAGATGGAGGAGCGGTGGAACCGGCAGTACCGGATCAGGGTTCCTCGGACTCTGCTGAGGGGGATGGAACCGTGTCGGATACCGGAGACGAAGAGAATGGGGATCCGGAAGCGGTGTCCTGCTTTGTTCTTGATGAAATAGGAATGCTCTGCGGTTTTCTTCCGGAATATGCGGAGATTCCCGATGGATGTCTGACGCTTCCGGCAGAATGTACCGGGATCCGCAGAGGGGCATTTTCCGGCTGCGGAGCAGGGATCCTGGAATTGTATATTCCGGCGGGGGCGGTTACGATTGAAGAAGGAGCGCTTGCCGACCTGATCTCTCTGGAATGGATTGATGTGGAGTATGGCAACCCGGGATATGTCAGCGACTGCGGTGTTCTGTTTGACAGTACCATGTCTGTGCTTCTGGCATTTCCGGCAGCCTGGACGGATGTTTACGCAGTGCCGCCGGGGGTGGCAAGGATTGCGGACAGGGCATTTGACGGAACCTCGATCTACAGGCTGGATATCCGGGAATGCACCGGACTTTCCTTCGGGCAGAATGTCTTTGGAAGCTCTGGGGGAAGCGGGATCCAGGTGGCTGTGCCTGAGCCTGAGATGGAGATGTATGCGGGTATGCTGGCGGGGTATGCGGTGACGCTGACGAAGTGAGAATGCTTCTGGCCGCGCGGTTCGGTATCTGGAAAGATTTTAACAGAGAGATGTGAACGGCAGTTGCTTTTTTGCAAATAGACGATTCTTTTCAAAGGGAACCTTATGGAGTATCATAGTCTGCAGATATGGAAAAGAAAGGACGGGCGGAGGTTATGAATACATTCGTTATATCGAAATATCTGCAGTTTCTGCGGAGAAAACACGGTTTCACCCAGGAAAATCTGGCGCGGGAACTCCATTTATCCAGGCAGGCGGTCTCGAAATGGGAAACCGGGGCTGCGCTGCCGGACCTGGATACGCTCCTGAAGCTTTCCCGCTTCTATGGCCTGACGATCAATGAGATCCTGGAGCCGCGGATTCAGGGGGCGAAAGTGCTGGAGTTTGAAGATATCGTAAAAATGGACCGCCACCGGCTAAAGGAGATTTTGGAGGAATTTGAAACGGAAGACGTGGTGAAGGCATCCATGGGGGCCTCGCCGGCAGTTTATGAGCTTCTGCAGAGCATTTGCGCGGAAGTGGATTTCCAAAAGGAGCGGGAGAGGATCGGACAGGTCAGGATGGAGGAGGTCGAGAGTATTCAAAAACAGATGGTAGCTGCAGTTCAATTGTCAGGAACAGAGTTTGAATCATGAAAAAAGGACTGCAGGTATTCATGCATGTAACGCGCGGTCACAGGTCCGTGCGTTCTTTTAAGAATACATATTCTGTATCGGAGGATAATTCTTTATGATACAGGTAGTTCAAATGATGGAAATTCTGCAGTTCCCGGACATCTTCTACCTGGTTTTCCGCCATCCAGCGGACCATCTCTCCCCGGGCCATTTTTGCAAGAGTACCTTTTACTTTCACGTTCCCGTCAGTCATTTCTCCGAAAACGCAGGAGATCCGGGCTGACGGAGGCGTGAGATAAGGAAGAACGATCCTGCTGTATTCCGCGGAAGCCAGATTGACGATCTGCAGGGGCGCCTTATCGCCGCAGACTTCCGCGGCCAGATTTTCATAAATGGAATTCTTCCAGTATTCATAGAGGGAAGCGGCACAGCCGAAGGCATGGCTTACAGGAGCAAGCCTGGACTGCATTTCCAGGCGGTAGGGGACGACACCGTCTGTTGGACGCAGAATCCCGTAAAAACCGGACAGGATCCGCAGATGTTTTTCGGCATATTCCCACTGTGGGCCGGAGAAAATGTGGGGGGCCATATACTGATATTGGATGCCTTCATAGGCTAAAAGGGCCGGGGTGAGGTGTTTGTCAAGCGCAAGGGTATGAAGCTGTTCATAGTTTTGGAGGGCCAGCTTTTCACTGCAGTTCCAGAGCTTTTTTAATTCCGCAAAGGAAAGGCTTAACAGGGCGGCATGGAGCTGCCGGGCACGTTCCAGGAAAACAGGGGAGGTGAGCCGGCAGGGATATTCGTCCGTGATATTCATTTTTTTCGCCGGGGAAATGATGATTTTCAGCATGTGGGATCTCCATTTGTAAGTATGGCTTTTAAGCGGTCATAGTTCTATCAAAATCATATAGAGGACCGTCCGAAAAGTCAATAAAAAACTACAGAAAAAGCAAACCCATTCGCAAAAACCGTGCTAACGCACTCTTACGTCTGCTAACGCAGCCGCTTTTTGCTCATTTATGATTATCTGCTTGGAGAAGGGGTTCACAAGGATCATATCATAACAATCGCCCTGGACGATGATCTGAACGTGGCCTATCGGGATCCGGCGGAGTTGTCTAAGTATATCCGATCCAGGGTCACGGATCAGGAGGGCATGTTTTATATTTTTATTGATGAGGTGCAGTACGCGATTTCCCGTGAGGAGCTTAAGAATCCGGAGAGTATTCACCTGTACAATGTGCTCAACGGCCTGAAAAGGCTCCGTAATGTGGACATCTATGTGGCCGGGAGCAATTCCAAAATGCGCTCCAAGGATGTGATGACAGCCTTTCGGGGACAAGGAGATTCGGTTGAGGTTCATCCGCTTTCCTTTCAGAAATACTACGGCTACGTGGGCGTGGTGGATATTTTTGAGACGGACGCGGAAGGGAAAAGGAGGAAAGTCAGCTGTGAGATTGATTTTGTCGTCAATAAGGGCGTAAAGAAGTCTTATATCCAGTCGGCCTTAAGCCTTGGCAATGCACAGAAGGAAAAGAAGGAGCTTCGGCCGCTGCTTGGAGTCAAAGATTTCTTCCGCAAGATCATTGTTACGAAAAGCGGAATGAAGCCGTGGCTGGATGAAGCCGGAATCTTGCATCTGAGACTTTATGAGTTCCTGTTAAATCCTGCGGCGTTGGATTTATAATAGAAATAGATATTGCCTTGTTTAAACGGAGATATTCATACTTGATGGAAGGAACGGCGAAAAATGAACGAAGCAGGACATCATTCAAAAAAAGCACGTATGGAGCTGATCTGTTCCATGACCGTATTCGGCACGATCGGAATCTTTGTGCGGGGGATCCCGCTGCCGTCCGGGGAGCTGGCGCTGTATCGGGCCGTTCTGGCGGCGCTTCTGATCCTGGGATATTTTTTGATCAGCAGGATCAGGATTGATAGGTCCTCCCTGAAACGGGAGCTCATCATCCTTCTGGCCTCAGGCGCGGCAATGGGGATCAACTGGATCCTGCTGTTTGAAGCCTACCGATACACGACCGTCTCCGCCGCGACTCTGAGCTACTATTTTGCCCCGGTCATCGTCACCGTGCTCTGTCCAGTGCTATTTCATGAAAAGCTGACCAAAAAACAGGTACTCTGCTTCGTGATGTCCACGGCAGGGGTGGTGATGATCATCGGGGTCCATAACCTGGGCGGCGGGGGAAGGGATCTGATCGGGATTCTGTTCGGATTGGGGGCTGCGGTATTTTACGCGTCCGTTATCTTGCTGAATAAACTGATCAAGGGTGTTTCCGGGATCCAGCGTACATTTTTGCAATTTCTGGCGGCCATTGCCGTGCTGATCCCCTATGTGGCATGTACCGGGGGATTCCACCTGGCAGGGCTTTCGGGATCGGGGTGGGGGGATCTTTTGATCGTGGGGCTGTTCCACACGGGGATCACCTATTGTATGTATTTTTCCTCGCTGAAAGAACTGCGGGGGCAGGAAGCCGCGATTTTAAGCTATATCGACCCCATGGTTGCGGTTTTAATCTCTGTTCTGGTGCTGGGGGAGAGTATCACGGGATTTCAGGTGATTGGGGGAATGCTGATCATTGGATTTGCGGTCTGGAATGAAATCTAAGGAGATGAAGCAGTGTATCTATATATTTGTGATCATATGCTACCCCGCTTTTTTATTTGATTTTGAGTATACTCAAAAAGTTAACCAAGCTGGATTCCTTATACAGGGGTTCTTTTTCAATACGTCTTTTTTTGGCGGCTTTTATAAATCCATTTAGATAAACTGTAAACTCAGTCTTTATGATATCATAGTCTTTTTTTGATTTTTTGATATTGTGAATTTGGAATTTTTTGTTCAACGGGTAATTTTATATCAGATTCATCATTTACAATTAATGCATATCGATAATCCAGCCCTGCGCTTTTTCTTTTTTGAGAAGGTATTGCATGGCCTATTCGGCCGAATTTTCTCATATCGGCTCCCAGATTGTTTCGCGGCGGAATATAGAAGTTATTTCCGCTCTGAGCAATCATTACACATAAGTGACTTCTTCTTGACTGCTTTTTCGTGTTTCCGGTGTCGAGCATTTTTGTAAATTCAGAATGATTTAAAAATAGGATTCTCTGATAAAGCATAGTTTGGGTTCCATAAATCCCTCCTCTTGTGTTCATTACAGAAAATCTGCCACAGGCAGAATTTAATGTATATAAAAGAATATAAAGGGAACGAAATCGTTCCCTTTATCAACAATATCTTCAGCTTTTTTTAGACAGGTACATCTGACGAACCCCTCACAATTTCTTCAGTTTTTATTCCCGCAAACCGATGAATCAACAGAACATGCTTGCATGCGTATATGACACTCGCTGCGGAAGTCAATTCTTCCATGGCTTACTGCTGTGTGTTGACTTAGCCAGGCACTTCTGACAAACGCCTCGATAGAAGCAATTGCTTCTATAATTATATTGTATGCTGACAGCTATAAAGTCAACGAAAACTTTTTCACCTGGATGCGTAGATTAGATGATCTTTAGATCATCTAACCGTACAGGTGGAAAATTTCACGCATTTCAATACATTTCAATGACAGTTCACACCAAATCTATTGAAAAGTGCGGCAGGGAGCGTTAAACTGTTCCTATACCCGATGGGCATTCCCTGTCGGAGAAATGGAGGAGGACAGATATGACGATTTCAGGAATTGGTTCGGCCGGCGGTTTTCAGAATCAGGCTCCTTCTGTGGATACGCAGTCGATTGAACAGAAGATCCAGAAGCTGCAGGGGCAGCTGAAAAAGGTGAAGGAGGATGAGAGCCTGCCTCCTGAGGAGAAGCAGAAAAAGATTCAAAAATTAGAGGAACAGATCCGGCGTCTGGAGGAGCAGAAACGGAAAGCTGAGCAAAAGGAACAGCAGAAAGAGGGAGCGCCCGGGGAGGAAGCGGAAAAAAAGTCTTCCAGGATGTCTCTTGACGATGCAGTGGGAAATTATGTGGATGAATGGGGATGATATGGAAAGATGCTGCCAAGAGCATTTTTCGGTTCCAAAGGATGAAGGAAGCCTCCGGTCCGTGCGTATGGGCCGGAGACTTTTTTAGGCAGTATCAAAAAATACAGTTTGCGGGCAGAAAAAACAAGTTCCGCTGATCTGCAACGAAAGGATTCAGATGCTTCGTAACGGCAGATGGCAGATGATGGCTGAACCGATCAATTATGACAGACCTGTTGCAGGCGTCGGTCCGGCGGGTTCCTTTGCCGCGATGTGGTGTATGGAACATGAGGAGGACAAGATCGGACTGATTCCCTGTGCGGAAGGCGGAAGTTCGCTGGATGACTGGAATGTGGATCAGACTCTTTATCAACATGCGGTCAGTCAGACAAGATTTGCCCTGCAGGATACAGAGCTGTCCGGTATTCTGTGGCATCAAGGCGAAAATGACAGTTTTGGCGGCAGCTATCAAACGTATTATGAAAAATTACAGGTCATTGTAGAGCGGCTGCGGAACGATCTCAATGCAGAAAAGGTTCCGTTTATTATGGGGGGATTGGGTGACTATTTGGGAAAATCGGGGTTTGGATCAAACTGCGCCGAGTATGAAATGGTAAACCGCGAGCTGCTGAGATTTGCTATGGAACAGGAATATACGTATTTCGCAACAGCGGAAGGACTTACGCCAAATCCGGATGGAATCCATATTGATGCAGTTTCACAAAGACGATTCGGCATCCGTTACTATGAAGCCTTTTCTAAAAAGAAACATGTGCTCAGCCCTTTGGAAAATGAAATAGAACTGCTGGATGCGTGTATCAATCACAAGCCATATACAAAGGGAGAGAAATTGTATTTGGAAATGGTAAATTTTTCGGCAGGTAAGATCACATATGAGGAATTTTTGTCAAATTTCTGAAATGACTGCCGTATCAGGAAAAAGCGTTATCCATATTTTTTCGCCGTCGCATACAGCGGAACGAACAGCCCGGTCAGATACGCGATTAGGAGCAGCATACCGGCCAGGAGAGAAAAATTCCCCATGGAATTCCCAAAAAGCTGCAGCAGAAATGCGCAGGGCAGAGGGGCGATCAGCGCGGACAATCCGATCTGCGAGGCGGGCAATGTCGTTGTTATGGGTAATCATCACTACGGTTTGCCGAAACTCTGTGCTGGTGCGCTTGATAAGCCCCAGCACCTCGGCGCTGGTCTTGCTGTCAAGGTTGCCGGTCGGCTCGGGTGCAGATAATTTTTGTTGGTTTTTAGGTTCTGATAAAGAAAAGGCATACGTTTTTTTGATGCGTATGCCTTCGTCAATTCTGCTTTAAATAACGGAGATGCCCTTTGATAAAATCAACAACATCCCGCTCCCATCGTCCGCTTTCATATTTGGTTTTCAAAGTAAGAAGAT
>ERZ808040.1953-NODE-1953-length-12644-cov-4.358876_pt1 | contig 12644 bp, 14 predicted proteins | sample MGYA00380191_ERZ808040 | MGnify/ENA primary metagenome ERZ808040 (study PRJEB31490, sample SAMN06133395) | mouse gut metagenome | isolation source: J6 | host: mice | place: China: Chengdu | collected 2015-05 ... | reverse complement strand
TCGCAGATGAGAAATCGCCTGCGCGAATTTCTCATCGCGTGTCATCGCAGTAAACTGCTCTGACATGGAGGATTAGTATGAAAGCTTTGTTGATGAAAATAAAGACAGACAAAATTTTAAAAAGCAATTTAATCACCCTGGGCATGGTTATTGGCGTATATATTGTCATGCAAATATTACTGTCGGCGGGGGTTGTTTCCAGCTTACTTAAGGGACTTCTGGTACCTCTTTGCACATATGCGATCCTGGCAGTGTCTTTGAACCTCACCGTGGGGATTTTGGGGGAGCTCAGCCTGGGGCATGCGGGATTTATGTGTATCGGTGCATTCAGCAGCGCGTTTTTCTCAAAATGTATGCAGGATGTGATTCCCATTGCCGGTGTCCGTTTTACCATTGCAATTTTGATCGGGGCGCTAACGGCAGGAATGTTTGGCCTGCTGATCGGTATTCCTGTCCTCAGGTTAAAGGGGGATTACCTTGCTATTGTTACGCTTGCTTTCGGTGAGATTGCTAAAAATGTGATCAATATGTTATACATCGGGATTGACGAATCCGGTATACATTTTTCTACTAAAAGTTCTTTGGAGCTGAATCTGTCGGAGAACGGCATCGTAATCATCCAAGGGGCACAGGGGATCACAGGGACTCCTAACGACTCCAGTTTTACGGTGGGGATATTGCTTCTTTTGGTCACGTTATTGGTGATCCTGAACCTGATTCATTCCAGGGACGGCCGCGCCATCATGGCAATACGTGACAATGTCATTGCAGCCGAATCCATTGGAATCAACATTACCAAGTATAAGCTGATGGCGTTTTCCGTTTCCGCCGCCTTTGCCGGTATGGCAGGAGTCCTTTATGCCCATAACCTTTCCACCCTGAGCGCAACGCCTAAAAACTTTGGCTACAATATGTCTATCATGATCCTGGTATTTGTAGTGCTAGGCGGTATCGGCAATATCAGAGGTTCTATTATCGCGGCGGTAGTGCTTACTTTATTGCCTGAATTGCTGAGAGGCCTGAACGATTACCGTATGCTCATTTATGCGGTTGTATTGATCGCCATGATGCTGTTAAACTGGGCGCCTGCATGTATCCAGTGGCGAGAGAAAATGATTTTTAAGCTGAGAGCAAAGAAAAACCGGACAGAGGAGGCTGAGTAGGGATGGCAATATTAGAGATAAGCAATTTAGGCATTTCTTTTGGCGGCCTCCGGGCGGTAGACGATTTTAATATTAAAGTAAAAAAAGGTTGCCTGTATGGCCTGATTGGGCCTAACGGAGCCGGGAAAACAACGGTATTCAACTTACTCACCGGCGTATATAAACCCAATGAGGGAATCATTAAATTGGATGGCCAGGACATTACAGGCAAAAGGACCATTGATATCAACCATGCCGGCATTGCGCGGACGTTCCAAAATATCCGTCTTTTTAAAGACTTGTCCGTGGCGGATAATGTCAAGGCAGGGTTGCATAACCAAATGCACTACCATACTTTGGAAGGCATTTTGCGGCTGCCCAGATACCGTTCTGTGGAGAAACAGCTGCAGGAGCAGGCTTTGGAGCTGCTGAAGGTATTTGACCTGGACGGGGAGGCGGAAACCCTTGCGGCGAATCTTCCCTATGGCAAGCAGCGTAAGTTGGAGATTGCGAGAGCTCTGGCGACAAAACCCAAACTCCTTTTGCTGGATGAGCCTGCCGCGGGCATGAATCCCAACGAGACTCTGGAGCTGATGGATACCATAAAGTTTGTGCGTGACCATTTTGATATGACAATCATACTGATCGAGCATGATATGAAGCTTGTCAGCGGTATTTGTGAAGAGCTTACGGTACTCAATTTCGGGCGCGTACTCTGCCAGGGGCCAACAGGCAGCGTATTAAATAATCCTGAAGTGATCAAGGCATATCTGGGTGAGTAAACAGTGAATTGATGTAATCAGGTATTATGCGGAAGGTCACTGTATGGAAAGTTTTTAATGCCTTTTCCGAAATGGTGTACCTGTTAAAGTAAGATAATAGATGAGCGTTGCAGGCAGCGGGCAAATATTTTATAATTATATGTATCAATCGGAATCAGAGAGGAGAGCCGGCGATGTATATTATCATAGCGATTCTTTTTATAGTTTGTGGTATTTTGCTTCTGCTGAAAGCAAGGAAAATATCGAAAAAACAAGGACTTCATATTGTTACTGGTGGCGCCATTGTACTAATCGTTTTGGGAGTGATATCAGCATACGGTTTGCTTTCCGGAAAAATAGTTTTACCGTTGCATTGATAATTTTTAGCTTACAGAGCTGTTCAGCGAGGGCAGGCTTAGATGCTGTGGGAACATTTTTCTGAAAAGAGAGATATATAATGATACACAGGCAGTGGAAAGGCATGGTTAAGAAATGTTAGAGGTAAAAGACTTACAAGTATATTATGGTATGATCCAGGCAATCAAGGGGGTTTCCTTCCATGTGGACGAGGGGGAAGTTATCGCCCTGATTGGAGCCAACGGCGCCGGAAAAACAACAATTCTTCATACAGTATCCGGCCTGCTCGCTCCCAAAGAAGGCAATGTCATATTTGAAGGGACGGATATCACAAAGGTTCCCGGCCATAAGATCGTTTCTATGGGCATGGCCCACGTCCCTGAGGGAAGGCGTGTCTTTGCACAGCTTTCCGTATTGCAGAATCTGAAGATGGGGGCATACACACGGAAAGATAAAAACGAGATACAGTCAACTCTCAGGACTGTTTTTGACCGCTTTCCCAGACTGGAGGAACGCCAGAACCAGATGGCAGGAACACTTAGCGGCGGAGAGCAGCAGATGCTTGCCATGGGAAGGGCATTGATGTCCCACCCCAAAATCATACTTATGGATGAACCTTCCATGGGCCTTTCCCCTATTTTTGTCAATGAGATTTTTGACATTATCCAGAAGGTAAGCGAAAGCGGGACCACAGTCCTTTTAGTAGAACAAAATGCAAAGAAAGCGTTATCTATTGCAGATAGGGCATATGTGCTGGAGACAGGGAGAATTGTGCTGGAAGGCAGGGCGGAGGATCTGTTAAATGATGATTCCGTAAGAAAAGCTTATCTCGGTGAATAATGATTTGATAAGAAATGTGTTTCTTGGTGAATAATGATTTGGTAAGAAATGTATATTTTGGTGAATAACGATTCTGTAAGAAAGTGTATCTCACTGAATAGCAGATGAGGTGTTTGTATCGTGTAGGGTAGCAGATAATGCTTTTCAAGCAGTATTTTGCAATTAACTCGAAAGCTAAGAGTCAAATCGGGCCGGTTTGAGATTCCAATTATCATAAGTTATACAGAAAGCCTGAAAGGAGAATGACTGATATGGAAAAGGTTGTCATTACCATTGCAAGACAATATGGAAGCGGTGGCAGGACAGTAGGTGAAATGCTGTCCGAGAGGCTCAATATCCACTATTATGACAAAGAACTGATGAAACTGGCAAGCGAGGACAGCGGAATCAATGAGGCGCTTTTTGCCAATGCGGACGAAAAGGTAAAGAGTACACGGCTTTTTCATATTGCCAAGAGTGTATATGGGGGAGAACTGATCCCTCCGGAGAGCGATAATTTTACCTCCACAGATAATCTCTTTAATTATCAGGCCAAAATAATCCGTCAGCTGGCGGAAGAGGAGTCATGCGTCATCATAGGCCGTTGTGCGGACTATGTTTTAAAAGACTATGACAATGTTCTCAGTGTCTTTGTCCATGCCCCAAAGGACTTCTGCCTGGAACAGGCGGCAAAAAAGCATAGTATGAGCCGCAAAGAACTGGAGAAATTTATCCAGAAAACAGATAAATACCGGTCAGAGTACTATACCTACCATACAGGCAGAAGTTGGTTTGATGCCAGAAACTATGATCTTTGCCTGGACAGCTCCAAACTGGGTTTTGACAGATGCGTAGACGAAATCATCGCATATATGAAAGTCCGGTTCCAGTAGGAAAATTCGGCTCCAATAGAAAGACCTAGCTCCAATAGAAAGATCCGGCTCCAATAAGAATATTCGGTTTCAATGGAAAGAATAACGACCGGAAATATTTCAGGTTTCGTATCATGTATTTAGGCCAATTATCCAGAGCGTATAGATTTGTTTCGATCTATACGCTCTGAACCTTTTCAGAAATCCTTTTCTAATTCAGAAATCCTCTTCCAATGAACAAATTTACGGTGGTTCTTGCCAAATATCGTTTTGAATTCATATATTATTTTGGATCGAAATTTATTAGAATTCAAAGTTATTTGTATTCAAAGTTAGGTCAGTTTACAAGGAACTACACGCAGACCGTGAAACGGGCTGCTGACAACAAACAGGCGCTATGCTCCCGGCAAGGGGCATAGCGCCTGTTTGTTGTGGGGTATCAAAAGGGGGCAGCGCCCCATTTGGCACACGACTTTGCGAAGCAAAGTGTAGTGTGTTATACGCTCTGTCGGCGTTGCCGTGAAAATGCCGTTGCCGCCGGGGAGGGCAAGGGCATTTAAAGCGGCAGGAAAGCAGGGCTTTGTTTGGGGCTGGCAAGCCGAAAACAAAAGGCTGGTTTCACCAGCAGACAGGGCGTATATGAAAACCCTCGTCCACTGTCCCCAGCCTATGGGACAAAATGTCCCAAACCTTGGACACCATGACCATATGTGTGGCCGCACTCATTCACTTTTTGGAGCCGTTCTTTTCTCAAAATCGAAATGGGAGGGAAAGCCATTTTAGGGTAAACTGAAAATCATTCAGACAAATCTTTACGGAGATTCTCGCACTCTTGAGCCATTTCCAGCATATCGTCATCATCCACCATTTCATGGAGGTCATATTCGAGAGGGTTGGCGATGAAATCTTCCAAAGCACGATTTATTGCCTGGTTTTCCTCTGGTGTGGTGGTGATTTTCACAAACAACTCCCGGCTTTCCCCATCAAATAAATCTTTTATGTTAAACCCGCCGCTTTTTTTGCTTTCCAAAATAAGTGCTGCCAAATCGGTTATTAAATCAATGGCATAGTAGAACTCGTGGCATCTACCCTCAAAAGTGTATTCTAAATCAGGTGAGGTGCGGAAGTTCCAGTTTAGTTTACTAAGACCAGTATCATTGAATATCTCACTTAGGGAAAGTTCCGTCTTGCCTTTTTCATAGAGATAGTCCACCAAGGTCAAGCTATCATCAGTACCTCCAATATAGTTACACCAGTATTTTTCAATGTACATTTTTATTTCCTCCTATTCAACCTCTCATTTTTATTTCTGTCCCCTCTGGGGATTTGGATTCTTCAGCAAGTCCGATTTTCCCGCAAGCCGTTTCAGCGCAGCTTTGTCCTCCCCATTCAACTTGCCGTAATTCAGCCGGAGCCGCTTGCAGATAAACATCATAGCCGCCTGCTCTGGATCCAATGTCATTTAAGAATGTGAAGATAGCCGAACTGGACAGACGCAAGCAGGAGCTTCTGGCGAAGATAGCGGAGTTGACGGTGGAAGCCATCAGTCCGGAACAGGTCAGCCAGATTTCCGGCTACCTCAACACATGGGACAGTGTATCCTTTGATGACAAGCGGCGGGTGGTGGATTTGATGATTGCCACCGTTGCCGCTACAAACGACAGCTTGAACATCACATGGAAAATCTGACGGGCATATTAGCGCCCGTCAGACCGTTACCCCGTGTAGTCCCTTGTAAACTGTACTTTATTTGACTTCAAAGTTATTTGTCTTAAAAGTTATTCGTAATCAAATTCATTTGAATTCAAATGAATTTGTACCGCACATCTGATAGAAAGTGTTTTTGAAACACGCTTTAGCGATAAAAACGGAATACACCAAATACGCGGCCTAAAACCTGGCAGTCATCCACAATAATAGGATCCATAGTGTCGTTCTCAGGTTGCAGGCGTATATGCCCATCTTCCTTGTAAAAAGTTTTTACCGTAGCGGAATCATCAATCAACGCAACTACAATGTCACCGTTTGACGCCGTACTGCAGACATTGACGAACACGCGGTCCCCGTCAAAAATTCCGGCATTGACCATAGATTCCCCACGGACATTTAATATAAAAGACTCACCTTGAGGAACCATGTCTGCAGGAACAGGGAAATATTCCTGAATATTTTCCTCCGCGAAAATAGGTTGTCCAGCAGCCACGTTACCAATCACCGGAAGGCTGACCATTTCCGTGCGCACCATTTGGAAACTGTCATCACAAATCTCGATTGCGCGGGGTTTGGTCGGGTCGCGACGTATATAGCCATTCTTCTCCAGCGTTTCCAGATGAGAGTGAACGGAAGAAGTAGACTTCAGGTTTACCGTCTCACATATTTCCCTGACAGTGGGGGGATATCCTTTCCTTAATATTTCCTCCTTAATGTAATCAAGAATTTCCTGCTGTTTCGCTGAAATCTTTCCATAACCCATAGCGTGTCTACCTCATTCTTTCTAAACAATTTTCTTTTATACAGTATTCTTTTTATACCAATATTTTGTGTGAGCAATAATAAAACATTAGTCATTCCCAGGCAAGGCAGACAGCATTATGTATCTTATCGCCATGACGTCTTAACGGTATGCTGCATCACCGCCGGCAATTTCTTTGAATCTATCATAACATATCCTGAAGCAAAAAGCAAACATATATTCCAAAAATATGTTCGATTTTTCTATTGACAAACAAATGTTCCTATGATATAGTCCATATACAAGAAAAGAACGGATGTTCCGAACAAGTGAGCTGATACACTGCAAATGTCTATTTTCAGGCTGCTGTAGTGGCATCAATCATATTTTATAAATATAGGGAGAGAATACTTATGATTGCACAGGTACAGTTCCACGGATTGGATAGAAGAGCAGGTGCAAGGCACAGGCAAAAATGCCTGTCCGCAGGATTGGCAATAGCGGCCCTGATCTGTATGGTTACCATATGTACAATATCTTACAGCTCTATTAGGACCCAGGCAAATACCGGTTTTAAATATTATACCTGTATTACCGTCCAGAGCGGAGAGACGCTTTGGAGCATTGCGGACAGGTATATTGATTACGGTCATTATGAGAGTAAAGATACCTATATAAAGGAAGTAGAAAACATCAACCACTTAAATAACCGCGATTCTCTTTTGGTGGGGCAATCGCTGGTGGTGCCTTACTATTCTGCAGAATTTATCCAATAGGTCTGCCATCAGTTTTCTCTTAAATGTACCATTTTTGCAGCTTTTCGGCGACGCTCGTCCGCCTGGGCGGCATAATGTTTCCGGGTTGTATTAACGTCCTTATGGCCCAGCACATCCGCTACCAGATAGATATCTCCTGATTCCTGGTAGAGTGTTGTACCGTAGGTACTTCTAAGCTTGTGAGGGGTAATCTTTTTTAAAGTAGTCACTCTGGAAGAATATTTTTTAACCAGGTTTTCAACAGAACGCACTGCCATCCTGCGGTTTTGCAACGATAAAAACAGCGCTTTCTCATGCCCACTGGCAGGGATGATATGATTACGCTCCTCCAGATAATCCAGAAGAGCGGTCTCCACCTCTTGGCCAAAATAAATGACAGCCTCATATCCGCCTTTGCGCCTGATTTTAAGTCCGTTTACTTCAAAATTGATATCTGAAATATCCAATCCGACACATTCAGAAACACGGATTCCGGTACCCAGGAGCAGTGTCAGCAGCGCCACATCACGAAGTTTTGTCTTTTTATGATATTCCAGCTCCTTTTTTGTCAGCTTTGTGCCGTCCTCCACCTGATCCAACAATATGGCTACTTCGTTCGGTTCCAGGCGGACAATCTCTTTTTCATGCAGTTTTGGCAGAGGGACCAATGCGGCAGGGTTGGTGCTTATCATTTCATTTTGGAAGAAATAATTATAAAAACTGCGCAGAGAGGCAAGCTTCCTTGCTTTTCCCCTCTCTTCGTTGGTAATGTCCTTGCCATCCTTCTGGTAAAGGGACATAAATTGCAGATATTCTTCAATATCTGCCCGTTTGATATCATCCAGGATAGAAATCGGATATTCCATTATGTCCGTTTTCCTGCATACAGCATTGTTTTCATGCAGATATTCGAAAAAAAGACGGATATCATAGGCGTAAGCCAGCCTGGTGCGGGTGGATGTATATTCTTCAATGCCCCGAAAAAATGTTTTGCAGAACCCGGGAAGCGTTTCCAAGACGGAACGCATTTTCAAAATGTTATGTTTATTTTGTTCGTCATGGTAATTATCTGATTTCATTACTGCCAAAATACTCCACCCAACCTTTCATATTTCCGGTTCTGACAGCGGTAAACATACGCTCTTTTACGCCGGGGTTTTCAAGATTTAACTGCCGAAGAAGATTTTTCACATATTCCCGTTTGGTATGCCCGTCTGCCGGGCAGGGACTTTTTACTACCGGGACATCATATTTGTTTACAAAACCAATTACATCGGCTTCATTCATATACATTAATGGCCTGATAACGGTAAGATCCATGCGGTCCAGGTAAGTGACTGGGGCAAATGTATGGAATCGGCCCTCATAAATCAGGGACATCAGCATGGTTTCTACCACATCATCCTTATGATGCGCATATGCAACTTTGTTGCAGCCAGCCTCTTTGATAGCCTGATTTAATGCGCCTTTCCTCATTTTAGCACAGAGAGAACAGGGGTTTTCCTCTTTGCGCTCTTCAAATATAATTTTGGCAATATCCGTTTTGACTACGGTGTATTCTACACGGAGTGTATTACATAATTCCCGGATCCTGTCCAAATTCAGGTTATCAAACCCAAGATCCACCGTCACCGCATGAATCTCGAAGTGTTCGGGATAAAAGCGTTTCAGGTCATTCATTGCATACAGGAGTGTGAGACTGTCTTTGCCTCCGGATATCCCGATTGCAATCCTGTCCCCGTCCTGAATCATATGGTAATCATCCACTGCCCTCCGGACATGGCTTAGCACTTGCTGCAGTTTCATTTATCCCTCCGTAACGAAATGATTTTATCTTTTACATTATAAACGATTCTTTGCAGAAATCAAAGAGTTCCGGGATTATATTTTGCTTTTATATGGATATACTGTTATTGTCCGTTTATGCAGTATATTGATTGAAACAAATGTCACTTTCAACCCAAAAGTATAAGGAGAGTAAATCTATGGCGGTGGAATTTAGAAACAGCATTACAAAAGACAACCTGATGAGGGCCTTTGCCGGAGAAAGCCAGGCCAGGAACAGATATACCTTTGCGGCTTCCCAGGCAAAGAAGGACGGTTTGTATGTGGTCAGCGCAGTTTTTGCATTCACAGCCTCTCAGGAAAAGGAACATGCCGAGATTTTTTATAATCACTTAAAAGAGATGGCAGGGGAGACTATCCTCATTGACGGTGGTTACCCGGTGGATATTTCTGTCAACGTGGCAGATTTGCTTTCTATGGCACAACATAATGAATATGAGGAACATGATGATGTCTACAAATCATTTGGCGAGAAGGCAAAAGAAGAAGGCTTCGACAGGATCGCGGCAACTTTCCTGCAAATAGCCGAAATTGAAAAGATCCATGGTGACCGATTCGGAAAATTTGCCCAGCTGCTCAAAGAAGGCAAGCTCTTTGTCTCCAACGTAGAAGAGGAATGGATGTGCCTGAACTGCGGATTTGTGTCAAAGGGTACGAAAGCGCCGGCAGTTTGCCCTGTCTGCCAACATGACCAGGGTTATTTCATTCGATTTGAACTTGCGCCTTTCGTCAGATAAGAGTATTATAGAATTAAATCCATACCAAAGAGGGGAAAATTTTATGAAGTTCAAAATTGACAATAAGTATTTTAAATGGGGGTTGACAGCATTTCTGGTAATCGCAGCCAGCATTGTCTTTTATTATTTTATGTTCCACCATTCCAGTATCCGGTTGGGTATAGGAATGGTAGCAGATATTGTAATGCCGGTTATGCTGGGTTTGGTTATGGCATATCTGCTTACCCCCATTTTGAACTTCCTGGAAGATAAGATTTTGATCCCGCTTTGTAATAAGTGCGGGATTAAGGAAACTGCAAAGCGAAACTCTGTAATAAGAGGAATCGGCATACTGGTCACCGCATTCCTGTTTGTATCGTTGATCTATCTGCTGGTCGCAATGCTGCTGTCGCAGATCATTCCCAGTATCCAAAATATCATTACCAATTTTGAATCTTATACCAATAATTTTATCAAGTGGCTGGATAAACTGCTTGAGGATAATCCTGAAGTGGGAGAATATGTTGTCCGAAATGTAAATAAATATTCGGATGAGCTTGAAAAATGGATGAATGATTTTACTAAGATCAGTCCTTTGATCCGCACGGTGTCCCTCAGCGTCATCAATGTTCTTGGAGTATTATGGGACAGTATAATCGGTTTTATCATTTCAATCTATGTCCTTGCCAGCAAGGAAAAATTTGCCGGTCAGGCTAAAAAGATTGTTTATGCGGTATTTGAAAGGGACATGGCCAACATAGTGATCCGTAATTTCCGTTTTACGCACAGGACATTTATCGGATTCATAAGCGGGAAGATACTGGATTCCATTATCATCGGAATACTGTGTTTTATCGGTACATCCATCCTGCATACTCCGTATGCGGCGTTGGTCAGTGTGATCATTGGAGTCACGAATGTAATCCCTTTCTTTGGCCCATACCTGGGAGCGATCCCCTGCGGTATATTAGTCTTTATCGTAGACCCGATCCATCCCCTGAATTGTGTTTACTTTTTATTGTTTATCCTGATTCTGCAGCAATTCGACGGCAATGTCCTGGGGCCTAAGATCCTGGGAAGCTCCACAGGCCTAACCGGCTTTTGGGTAATATCTTCCATCACCCTGTTCGGCGGTTTGTTCGGGGTATTGGGTATGATCATCGGTGTGCCTATTTTTGCGGTGATCTATGCGGCTATCCGTTCACTGGTCAACTCCGCTTTGCAAAAGAAGAAGCTGCCCTATGAGACAAAACAATATGAGAAGCTTGACTATATAGACGGAAACGGTTTACATGTGAGTATGCCGGAAAATAAGCATACGAAATCAAAGCATATCAAGCAGAAAAAGCAGGACAATACTTCTATAGACAAATAAGTTTTGGAATTCTCTTATGAAGCACAGGGGGAGACAAATGAGATTTTTGGTTCAGAGAGTAACGCAGGCGAGCGTTGAAGTAGAAAATCAGGTGATTGGGAGTATTGGTAAGGGATATCTGGTCTTTGTGGGTATCACCGGTACTGATACGGAAGCGATTGCAGATAAGATGGTCAAAAAATTAATTGGACTTAGGATATTTGAAGATGAAAACGGCAAGACCAACTTGGATATTAAGACAGTGGATGGACAAATGCTGTTGATTTCCCAATTTACTCTATATGCGGACTGCAAAAAAGGAAACCGTCCGTCTTTCATCCATGCCGGTTCCCCGGAAATGGCAAATGAATTATACCAGTATATTATTCAACGATGCAGGCAGGAGATTGAGAAAGTAGAAGAGGGCAGCTTCGGAGCCGAAATGAAAGTATCACTCCTAAACGACGGCCCATTTACCGTATGGCTGGATTCAGAAGAAATCTGCGGTTGAAAGTGCAATATTTTATATAATAAAAAGTTTAATGTCCTGAGAAATCTTTTGATCCTGTTACGGAACTATGGTATGATAGACATGCAGGGACACATAAAATATACATAAGAGAAAGTGGAGGGGAACATATGTTTAATATTGTAACATCTGTAGCAGTAATAGTTATTATCTTTCTGATAGTCATATTTCTTACCGGTTATGTGAAAGCTTCACCGGATACTGCCCTGATCATATCAGGACTTCGGAAAAGACCTAAAGTACTGATTGGTAAAGCAGGAATAAAAATTCCTTTTTTGGAACGCAAGGATGCCCTGAACCTGCAGCTGATCCCTATTGACGTAAAAACTTCAAGTGCGGTCCCTACGGCAGATTACATCAATATCAATGTGGATGCAACCGTTAATGTGAAAATCAGCGACAATGAGGAGCGTTTAAAGCTGGCGGCACAGAATTTCCTGAACAAGAAGCCGGAATACATAGGGCATGTTGCCAGAGAGGTTTTGGAAGGTAATGTCCGTGAGATCGTCGGCAAGATGGCATTAGAAGAGATGGTATCTGACAGGCAGAAGTTCGCAATGCTTGTAAAGGAAAACGCTGAACCGGATCTTGCTGCAATGGGTTTGGATATCATTAGTTTTAACGTACAAAACTTTGTGGACGGCAACGGAGTCATTGAAAACCTCGGCGTGGACAATATTGTAAAGATCCAGAAAAACGCCGCTATTTCCAGGGCGGAAAGCGAGAAGGAGATAGCTAAGGCCCAGGCTCAGGCAAAACGGGAAGCTAATGAGGCCGAGGTGAATGCAGAATCTGAAATTGCCAAGAAAAAGAATGAACTGGATATTCAGAAGGCTGAATTAAAACGAGAAGCTGATGTTAAGCGTGCAGAGGCTGATGCGGCGTATAAGATCCAGGAAGAAGAGCAGCGGAAAACCGTCGAAGTTACCACTGCAAATGCAAATATTGCGAAGCAGGAGAAAGAAATCCTCTTAAAGCAGAGAGAAGCCGAAGTAATGGAGCAGGCGTTGGATGCTCAGGTTAAGAAAAAGGCTGAGGCTGA
>ERZ808040.1951-NODE-1951-length-12654-cov-3.472688_pt1 | contig 12654 bp, 11 predicted proteins | sample MGYA00380191_ERZ808040 | MGnify/ENA primary metagenome ERZ808040 (study PRJEB31490, sample SAMN06133395) | mouse gut metagenome | isolation source: J6 | host: mice | place: China: Chengdu | collected 2015-05 ... | reverse complement strand
CCGACTTGAGTCTGGCCGCGGGGCGCTGGCTGGCCAATCCGCAGAATAATGCCCAGGTCACCCAGGTGATCCAGCAAACCGTGCCTAAAGTTTTTGAATTTGTCGGGCAGGAACAGATTGCCGGATTTATCCAGAATAATAGCGTGCAATGGGTCAAGAATACCCAGATCAATACCCTGGCCAGCGAGATGCTGCGCGCCGTACTCGAAAATGATTTCCATCAGGATGTACTGCAACGCGGCCTAGACGTGGTACATGCCTGGATGAGCTCACATCCTGAAGAAACCCGGGAACTGACCCGCAACCTGTTCAAGGAAATGGGAGTCTGGAAACTGGCCAAAGGCGCGAGCTGGATTGGAATTGATGTACAGCAACGCAGTATCGATTCTGTCATTCAGAGGGTTGAAGCGATGCTGGCCGACCCGGATCATCCTTGGCGGCTTAAAATTGAGGAAACTGGACATCACTGGATGTTGCAACTGGCCGATAATGACAGTGACGCCAGCCAGCGCCTGAATGAAACCAAGGATGCCTTGCTCGATAGTCCGCAAGTGCTGAATTTTATCAGTGGTGCCGTGGTGATTTTATGTGATGCCATTAAAGAGGATTTGCAAAAACCGGATTCCGGTATTGCCGAGAATCTCAGAATTGCGATTCAGCAGGTCGGAGAAAATATTATCTCGAATGCTTCAGTACGTGAGCTGCTGAATAAACGTCTTAGCGGGATCGCGGTGGATCTGAGTGATCAGTACAGTGAAAAAGTGATTCGTTTTATTAGCGAGCGCATTCACGAATGGGATTCGACCGAAATGATCGACAAGATTGAAAATGAAGTCGGTGGTGACCTGCATATGATCCGGGTCAATGGTGTCGTGGTCGGTGCCTGTATCGGTCTGGTGCTCGGGATTATCCGGGCGGCGGTGGAGCATCTGATTTAAAAACCCTTTTCTCTTTGATACAGCTTGGCTCTTCAACAGATTCAGGCTGTTTGGGGACAGAATAAAATCAGCCCAACCTTAAAAATAAAACTTGCCTGCCCTATTTTTACATCGGCATTTTTAAAAGGCTGAAACCCTTACTATTGTCAGAGTTGTTTTAATCAATCACTTCGGTGCTTGAGGGCCGGACATATCCACCAATAGTCCGGTAAATTTGCGGACAAAAGGTAATAAGGTCACCACGACTGGAAAGGCAATTGCCCAGGAAATCATCCAGTTGTGAAACCAAAGTGGCATGAATCCATCAATCCAGCCTAAATTGCGCAGCATATTGATCATGGAAATGATACCACTCATCAGACCAGACAAGATAAACGGCACAATAATCAGTGCCCATTTCGCCGGAAGTTTAGGAATATTGCCAATAATGGTCGGATGTTGTTGCGAATCCACGGACTGCTCTTTTTCTATATTTTAAGATCACTAATATAAGCCAAATTTTATACTTCTGAAGGTGCATTTTTATTAAAATTGATGTTATTTTCACCCGATTGATCACATTCTCCCAAAGACCAGATTGTAAAAAATCCACGGAGTGATCGTATAAATTTTATTCCCTAGAAATGCTTTTACCTAAAGAGCATGAAATTTGCTATATTTGCTGTTTTTCTGCGACATTTATTTTCGACTGATTATGAACACGGCAATCCAAGCAGCTCTAGAACATGCAGTGCAATCCCTTCAAGCTGAAGGTGTCCTCCCATCTGACTGGAAAAACAGCAGTAGTTTGACGCGTACCAAAGACCGAACACACGGTGATTTCGCCTCAAATATCGCGATGATTGCCTCTAAAGCTGCGGGTATGAAGCCGCGTGATTTAGCAGAAAAAATGCTTGCTGTTCTTCCTGAAGTGGCGGATATCAGCAAAGCGGAAATCGCAGGTCCTGGTTTTATTAACTTCTTCCTCAATGCAGACCAGCGCTTTGTGGTACTCGATCAAATTCAAGCACAACAAGATGCTTATGGTCGCACCCAGGTCAATGCGGACAAACGCATTCAGGTTGAATTTGTCTCTGCCAATCCGACCTCTAGCCTGCACGTGGGTCATGGTCGTGGTGCCGCGTATGGCATGACCGTTGCCAATCTTTTAGAGGCAACTGGTGCCAAAGTAGATCGCGAATACTATGTCAATGATGCTGGCCGTCAAATGGACATTCTGGCCACTTCAACTTACCTGCGTTATTTAGAGTTAAATGGTCAGGAACTGGTCTTCCCGAAAAATGCTTACCAAGGCGACTATGTCAAAGAAATCGCGCAAAGCATTATTGACCAGGATGGCGATGCTTATGTCCGCCCGGTTGCGGATGTGTATAAAGATGTACCGGAAGATGTGCAATTCGCTGCTGAACTGGATGCAGATGGCAACAAAGTGGTGGTGTCTGGCGACAAAGAAAAGCACATTGATGGTTTGATCTTTAATTCTCAGGCGTTGATTGGTACAGGCTACCGTGTCTTCCTACAGGCAGCACTCAAAGCGATTCTGGACGATATTAAAGATGACCTGGGCGAATTTGGTGTCACTTTCAACCAATGGTTCAGCGAAGAATCATTAACCGACAAAATTGAAGAAGCCTTACAGACCTTAGATCAACGTGGTTTCCTGTACGAAAAAGATGGCAATATCTGGTTCAAGTCGACTGAATTTGGTGATGAAAAAGACCGTGTAGTGAAACGCCGTAATGGCCAGACCACCTACTTTGCCTCTGACATTGCCTATCACCTGAATAAATTACAACGTGGCTATACCGATATTATTGATATCTGGGGTTCAGACCACCACGGTTATATCGCACGTGTAAAAGCAGCGATTGATGCGATGGGCTATGACTCGAAGAAATTAACGGTGCTTCTGGTTCAGTTTGTTAGCCTGTGGCGCGGTGGCGAGATGGTACAAATGTCATCTCGTTCAGGTCAGTTCGTGACCTTGCGTGATCTGCGTAAAGAAGTCGGCAACGATGCTGCACGTTTCTACTATGTGATGCGTAAATCTGAACAACACATCGATTTCGATCTAGACTTAGCGGTGTCGCAAAGCAAAGACAACGCTGTATATTACATCCAGTATGCGCATGCCCGAATCTGCCGTATGTTAGAAAAAGCGGCCTCTACAGGCGTGAATTTTGACGCTGCGGCAGCGCGTACTCTGGCGGCCCGACTCGAGCTGGATGCTGAAACTGAAGTTCTGGCTAAACTGGCTGCCTATCCAGAAATTCTGGTGCGTGCTGCAAACAGCCATGAGCCACATCAAATCGGCAACTACCTGAAAGAGCTGGCAGCCTTGTTCCACGGCTGGTACAACGACAATAAAGTACTCGGTGATGATGCTGAACTGACTCAGGCGCGTTTACTGTTATCAGTGAACGTACGTCAGGTATTGCGTAATGGCTTAGAACTTTTAGGTGTGTCTGCGCCTGAGAGCATGTAAGCAAAGCACCGCTTTGCATGCTCGCAAGACAAAAGCTCTACTCGAAGCCACAACGAAAACTGTTGTTTTAGCTGTTCAGAAAATACCTGGCTAGATTCTGCCAGCTATTTGAAAAAATAGTTCAAGTATAAATCTGGTGTGCAGTTTGATCTAAATAATGACATTTGGATCTTAATCACATAGGATGAAATAATAGTCAGGCATAACCACTGTTATGCCTTTTCTATGAGGCAACCCCATATAGAGGAAATCCCAAGTGTTTGGAAAAACGCAACGCGGTGTATCTGAAAGACCGAATAAGCCTAAAAAGCCACTGATTCCGACCTGGCTCGGCACACTCGTGATCATTTTAATCGTGTTGAGTTTTTTAATGGCACTGATGTTGTGGAAGCCATGGGAACCGGTTAAGCCTAAAACTAAAACGACTGCAGCATCTGTCCAGGAAGAAGACACCAATAAGGATTACCGTTTTTACGATTTGTTGCCACAACAACAAGTAACTCCGATTCCTGAACAGGCGGTACCTGAAGCTAAAAGACAGGATACTGTGGTGATTGTAGAAGCACCTCGACCTGAAGTTCCTGAAGCTGCAGCAAGCACCGAACCTGGCTTGGAAGTCAGCGAAGCACCGGTTACAGCTCCGGTCAGCTATATTCTGCAAGTACGCAGCTTTGATGATCCGGATCAGGCCGATGCCCGCCGTGCGGAAATTATTCTGAATGGCCTGTCTGCTGATGTGGTCAGAAGCGTAGAAAATGGCAAAGTCTGGTATCGCGTGGTCTCAGGCCCTTATGACTCGGCTGATGCGGCACTGATTGCCCAGCAGACCTTGCAACACAGTGGCATTGATTCGATTGTGGTGAAACGCTAAAGATTTAAATGAGAAAAAGCGCCTGATGGCGCTTTTTTTGTATCCTTCCCTCTTTGGAAAAGGGTGAGGAGCATTGCTCCGCAAGGGAGGATTTATATCATTCAGGATTAATCCCCCTCGATCCCCCTTTGAAAAAGGGGGAGGATACAAGAGGCTAAAATCTTTAAACCGTATGCCCCAATGCTTCACCCATATTCACCAAAGAATTGGCCTTGAACGCGGCATCCCACTGCATTTTATGTTCTTCAAATAAAATCACTGCAGTTGAACCAAGGTAGAACCGGCCCAGTTCCGCACCTTTTTCCAGGAACAGATCATGCTGGTTTAACTCGATCCGACCAGAAGGTTTAACCTTGCCAGTAGCCACCGTTTCAATACCAGCCACAATCATTGCACCCACCAAGACCACGGCCATACGGCCAATTTCAGTATCAAACAGGCAGACCATGCGTTCATTGCGGGCAAACAGACCCGGAATGTTTTCTGCCGTGACCTGATTGACCGAGAACAGTTCCCCCGGTACATATAAAGTTTCAGTCAAAGTCCCTGCAAATGGCATATGCACACGGTGATAATCACGTGGTGACAAATATACTGTCGCAAATTCACCATTCTTGAAGGGTTCAGCCAGTTGCGGGTCAGCAATCAGCGCTTCTACAGTAAATTTTTGACCTTTGGCCTGAAACACATCGCCATTTTCAATTTTACCCAGCTGGGAGATCGCCCCATCCGCAGGTGAAACAATGCTGCTGGCATCTGGATCAACTGCACGAATCCCTTGTTTCAGGGCACGGGTAAAGAATTCATTAAATGATTTGAATTTCAAGGCATTGGCCTGTTCAGCAATCGACATATCAATACCGTACTGTGCCTTAAAGGCAGTAATTACAGCCGTTTTGATAATCGGGTTTTCGCTGGCAGCAATTTTGCCGACCACACGAGACAGGCGATGTTGCGGTACTAATCGTTGAGCTTTAATAAAAAACTGTTGTTTTAAACGTGATGTGATGCTCAAGATGGCACCTCCCCTGTAGCGATTGGACTATTGAGGCGATTGCCCCATTCACTCCACGCACCATCATAGGCTCGAATTTTCCAGCCCAGTAAACGGCCCAGAATATAGGCCAAACCTGAGCGATGATGGGACTGGCAATACACCACAACCGGCTGAGTCAAATCAAAGCCCAGTTGTTCCAGACGCTGCTGAGTACGTGGTAAAGGCTGCAATTTTAAATGATTTTGCCGGTTAAGGGCAGTACTCCATTCAAAATGACGTGCTCCCGGAATATGACCGCCGCGGCGCGCTGCCAGACGCAGGCCAGTATATTCATCTTCAGTGCGGCAATCCCACAGTTGAACTTGTTCATTTTCAATGAGCTGGTGTAATTCATCATAGCCAATCTGAAACTCTGATTTTTGCTCGAGATTGACAGGAACTAAATGACTCACCGGGCTAAATATTTCCTGATCGGACGAGGTTGGCAAACCTGCACCTAGCCAGGCATGAATCCCGCCATTCAATAGGCTGGTATTTTTAAAACCCAGACAATGCAGATTCCAGAGTAGACGCCCAGCCCACGCCCCACCCTCATCATCATAGGCCACCACATGATGCTCAGGCGAAATATTCAGATAAGCAATGAGGGCCTGCAAGCCTTCTACATCCGGCAATAGCCCCATCGTATGCTCTTCCTGACGAACCAGCAGCTTGGGTTGTAAATGCAGAGCATGTGGAATATGCAACTGCTCATACACAGAAGCCCGGCTGAGGTCGACAATACGAAGTTTTTCATGGCCCAAATAGGGAACTAAATCTTCTGCCTCGATCAGCAGACCAAAATTAAAAGCTGAAGCTGTCATCGTTATCATGGCTATGATGGGTCAAATTGTTTTGATCTTAGCACAGCTCATTTTTACACTTATGCGGTTTCTTTTAAGATGATTAGCAGGATTTTAGATAAGTCATGATAAAAAGACATCTTGTATAAAAAAAACCGCCCCTGTAACGAAGCAGTTTTTAAAATTACTCATGTCTAAAATGTGCTTAAGCAGGTTCAGTGATCTCGAAAACCTGACGCAAATAAGCCAGGAAAGTATCATTATCGGTCATGGTTTTGCCCGGGCTGTCTGAAATTTTTGCCACCGACTGACGGTTACATTCCACCAGTTTCAATACGATATTTAAGGGGGTTTGGCCCATGTCGTTGGTCAGGTTGGTGCCAATCCCGAAACTGACCTGAAAACGGTCTTTAAAGTATTGATGCAGTTTCCAGGCTTTTTCCAGATTCAGACCATCACTGAAGGTCAGCATTTTGGTTTTGCTGTCAATTTTCAGTTTTTTATAATGTGCATAGGCCTTGTCGCCCCAAACATAGGGATCGCCACTGTCATGACGCAGGCCATCAAACAGTTTGGCAAAATACAGGTCAAAATCACGCAGGAAAGCATCCATACCGACCACATCGGTCAGGGCAATGCCTAAATCACCACGATATTCCTGTACCCAGGTTTCCAGTGCAGATTTCTGGAAATTACGCAGACGCACGTCAAGCGCCTGAAATGCTTGCAGGAATTCATGCGCCATGGTGCCAATCGGGGTAATTCCCAGCTCTTTGGCCAATAACACATTACTGGTACCACGGAAGACATGTGGTGCAGCCTTGTTGAATTCTTCTACCACATGCTTTTGCCATTCGAAACTATAACGGCGACGTGTCCCAAAATCCGACACTAAAAAAGGCGGATCATGTGGATGTTGCGATGCATCGTATTCTTTTAATAATTGTATTTTTGCCTGTAAACGGCGCTCACCTTCAGCCAGCACTTCAGGACTACGGATCCGGCTAAAATACAGTTCATTGACAATTGCCAGTACGAAGATTTCAAACATCATCGCCTGAACCATCGGGCCTTCAACTTTAATGTCTAAACGACCTTCGCTATCGATACTGGCCTGAATAAAACGGCGTTTCAGTTGAAACAGTTCCAGATAATCGACGAAATCGCTCTTGATAAAACGCAGACTTCTTAAATATCGCAACTCGTCTTCTTTAAAGTTGAGCTGACACAACAGATCAAGTTGATGATTGAGATCATCCAGAATATCCGTTAGTGGATAGACTGTATCTTCCAGATTACGACAACGAAAATGGTAGACACTATGCGTTTGCGGAAACTTGTGTAATACCACTTGTAACATGGTGAATTTGTACAAGTCAGTATCTAACAGGGAACGGATAATTGGAGCCATAACTAAGGAAATATCGCTGTGCTTATCTCAACATTAAAGCATAAAATTTTATGTAATATTGCAGGATTTACGTACAGCTAGCTGAATTCGCGACAAAAGTATCAGAGTATAATGGGTTTTATTTTGACAACTGGCCTTGGGTTTTCCCCTGTTCCTGAATGATTTTCTGCAGCTGTTTTTCCTGACCAATCACCTTGGCAAATTCGGCTGTGGTCTTTTGCCCGGTCTGCTTGGCTTGGGCATCACAGTCGACCTGACGCAGCTGTTTGGCAATCGCAAATTCCATTTTAAACAGTGCCCCCATCAATGCGGTATTGCCTTTATTGTCGCGGGCGCAGCGATCAGCACCATGATTGAGCAAGGTCGTCACAATAGTTTGATGGCCATAATAGGTCGCCATCATCAGTGGGGTAAAACCGGCACTATTGCGTACATCAACCGGAAAACCATACTTGAGAAATTCATGAATCACTTCGTCATTGCCGGTTTTGGCTGCGGCAAAAAACAATGCAACTAATTCCTGTTGTGAGCTCATCTGAATATTGTCCACAGTTTTAGCAGGGGAGATCTCCTTGGCGGTGGCCACGTTTGCGAATATGGAACCTATCGCAAGAATACTGGCTAAAACTGCATGCTGCATAGCTTTCATGATGAACTCCAACAGAAATCAAATAGAGACATGAATCGAAAATGATTCTATTCAGATTAGATAAGATGAGTAAAACGTAGTGCCTGTAGAACTCCCCCTAGGGTGCAGGAAAGGTTTGGAGTTCTACAGGACTTTGCGGAGGTGAATTCTTAAACCCTAGTCACCAATCCTGATCGACCAATCAAAATCAGTCTTTGAGTTGTGCTGCTTTGGCTTTGACCGTTGCGATGTTGCCCTTCACCGCTTTGGTCATACGTGTACCGTAGTCGGTATCTGCCTTGTAGAAATAAGACAACATGATGTGCTTGGTTTCTGAATCTTTTACTGCACCTAAGTCCGCAGCCAGGTTCATAATCAAGTCATCTTTCTCTTTGGCAGTATACGAACGGTACAGCTCACCTGCCTGCTTGAAGTTCTGCTCTTTCACACCGATTTGCTGTACATGACCCGATAATGGTGTTTGTACCGCACGTGCTTTTGCAGTTGCAGCTTTTGGCTCTTTGCGGCTTGGCTCATAGTTCACATCCGAGTCACGCTCAGACACGTTCATATAACCTTCCTGGTTGTTGTTATTTACAGCAACCACTGGACGGTTCACCGGAATTTGCTGGTGATTCACACCCAGACGGTACATTTGCGTATCTGAGTAAGAGAAGATACGGCCTTGTAGCAGACGGTCTTCCGATGGCTCAATACCCGGAACTAGATTACCTGGTGCAAATGCCGACTGTTCAGTCTCATTGAAGAAGTTCTTTGGCATGCGGTTCAGGGTCAATGTCCCCACTTTCACTTCTGGAACTAAGTCAGTTGGCCAGATCTTGGTGGGATCAAGTGGATCAAAATCAAACTTGCCGAGATCTTTTGGATCCAGTACCTGGATATGCAGATCCCATTTCGGGAAGTTGCCGGCATAAATGTTGTTATAAAGATCATTGGTCAAGTGATTGAAGTCTTTGCCCTGTTGCACGGCAGCTTCTTTCACATTCAAACCCTTCACGCCTTGTTGCGAGCGGAAGTTGAATTTCACATATTTGTATTCGCCCTTGTCGTTATATAGCTTGTAAGCATGTACACCGAAACCGTCCTGTTCGCGGTAGCTGGTGGGCACACCTTGTTTGCCGTACACATAAGTCAGCATGTTGGTAGCCCATGGCTGGCTCGACAGGAAGTCAAATACACGGTTGGCATCTTGTACGTTTGTCACCGGGCTTGGCTTCATTGCATGAATGAAGTCCGGGAATTTGATCGCATCACGGATGAAGAATACCGGTGTCTGGTTACCGACCAGATCCCAATTCCCTTCTTGAGTATAGAACTTGATCGCGAAACCGTGTGGGTCACGCAGGGTTTCCGGTGAACCTTTACCATGAATTACCGTAGACATACGGACAAAAACTGGAGTTTTAGTACCGGTCTTGAATAGAGAAGCAATTGTTAAATCAGACAGGTCTTTAGTTGCAACGAATTCACCATAAGCCCCTGTACCACGCGCATGTACCACACGCTCCGGAATACGCTCACGACCAAAACGTTGTAGTTTTTGTACCAATTGAACGTCTTGAAGCAAGACTGAACCATTTGGGCCTGCTGTGATTGAGTTCTGGTTATCACCGACTGGCGCGCCATTGTCTTTAGTTAGAGGAGCAGCTTGTGTGGCTGTGACAGATGCAAGCATTGCAACCAGTAATGAACGCTTAAACATTTCTAAATCTCTCAATTTATTACCTTTCCTGCAGGTGCTAAGATATATAAAAACTAAAAATTGTTAAAACAGATTATTTTTATCACTTCAATCGTTTTAATGAATTTATAAAAATTAATCAATTGATTTTCAAATATTTAAAACTCATAAAAATCAGTCTCTGATACTGCTTCAGGTTTTATTCTTGTTACAATCACGCCCATCTATCGTTATCAGTCAATATGTAAAATGCGTGCCTTATTACAAAGAGTTTTAGAAGCTAAAGTCATGGTCGAGGGTGAAACCACGGGCGAAATAAATAAAGGAATTCTGGTTTTTCTGGGCCTGGGCAAGGACGACAATCTGGAAAAAGGTAAAAAGCTGATTGATAAGATATTGAAATACCGATTCTTTGATGATGAACAAGGCAAAATGGGCTGGAATGTCGGTCAGGCCGGAGGTGGTTTACTGCTGGTTTCGCAATTTACCCTGATGGCGCAAACCCAAAAAGGTTTACGTCCAGATTTTGGCCCTGCCATGCCACCTGCTGCTGCAAAAGAGCTGTATGAGCAACTGGTTGACTATGCAAAGTCACAATTTGAACATGTACAAACTGGTATTTTTGCAGCGGATATGAAAGTACATTTGGTCAATGATGGGCCGGTGACCTTTAATTTAGAAGTTGAATAGCGACATTATTTTCCACATTAAAAAGCCCTCAGATTCAGTAATCGAGATCAGGCAGGAAACTGTCTGGTTTTTTATTATTGTTATTCATAATGATATGGGGTAGCTGGAAACCTCATCCCCAACGGTCTGGGGCATCAGGTGTATTGTACCGCAAGATTAGAAAATAATTGTTTCTGCAAAAGATTTAAAAAATTAAGGAGCTTAGATCTAAACTCCCTAACTGACTGGCATTACCCAGATTGAAACTGGCTGAATCCTGCCCTCAGCCCTCCTTGAAAAAGGAGAGGAAGTCAGGAGCAGAGTTTTATTTACCCGTTTTTTCTTTAATAAACGCCCGGGCAAATTTAATTTTTTCTTTGACCGGTTTGGGCAATTTGGGTGGAATCATCTTCGCCACCTGGTTAAACCAGACCAGCAGGCCAAAGTCACCTTCCATTTTGATGGTGCCACTTTGCATACCGGTCATGAATGCTGTCGGGTCACCTTTGACCAAGGTCTTTACACCCTGTTCACTATCAGCAAACTGCAATACAAAATCTGCTTTCTCTGCATCACCTGAAACCGTCTCAATCTGGCCATTATTGACAATGATCTGACGTGCCATACCTTCATCTGTGCCAATCTGGATCCGGAATTGACGCTCATGTACCAGTTCAATAAATTTTGGGCTGGTACGTGCCAATTGCTTCATACGTAAAGCCAGACCCGCGACCAACAAGTCCAGTGGATCTGTACTCATATCAATAAGAGGAAGTTTTAACACAGGAATGGACGACAGTTTCATGGAGGATGCCTATTCTAATTGTACGAAAATTGACAAATATCCTAGCATAATTCTTGGCTAGGTTGATTAAGCAGTTTGTATCATATTTCTAAGCTAAAAAATGCACCCGTGGGTGCATTTTTTCTTTGCGATTTGTAGACTTAACGGCTCGAAAGCTGCTGCTGGTCATCTTCATAGACTGGCGTATGTTCGATACAACGGCGTTTTGCCAAGGCACGCTCTGCACGACGGTCTTCACGCAATAATAAGAAAGTGACCACCATCATGACTGCTGTCAATGCACTCAGATAGCTATAGGTCATTGGCAGATCAAACCAGGCTTGTGTGCCTACACGAATCATCTCAATCAAGCCCCAGACCAACATCCCGGCTGCCATAAAACTCAACCAGCGACGATAAGGCGAGAAGAACACAGCAACTACAGCTGCAGCGACTAAACTGAAGCCCACGATCGTTGCTAAATTCGCTGTTACCATATAAACCCCTCCATCCAAATAGATAGTTTGCCTGTTTGATATTGCAACGGTTCTATCTATTGAATTTCGTTCAATCAATAAAATGGAATCTGTTGATTTGTATCTCTATGCCTGCATTATGCTGAGTTTTTTGCATAAAAAAAGTCCTGTGATCTGGTCTCACGACATACTTTGTCGCGATATTATATTGTCATTACATTTTTTGCTTTTGGCATTTTTGTGGATCAATGACTGCGTCAATGTTGGCGTGTCATTACAAAATTATCAGGGCTGTTATTGACTGAAAAAATTATTTTTCCGTTTAAGATGATCGATGTTTTTATAGTCAACCTTCTCTGCTGGCTTGGTCACCCTGGTTCAAAGGCAATCAAAAAACGCGACCCTGAGGTCGCGTTTATTCTATCAAAAATAGTGTTTATGCCTGATTCAGGTCTTTATCGTGTACCCCGAGCAGATATAGCACGCCATCCAGACCGACACTGGAAATCGCCTGCGTGGCATTTTGACGCACCAGTGGCTTGGCACGGAAAGCCACACCGAGTCCTGCAATCGATAACATTGGCAAGTCATTGGCACCATCACCGACTGCAATGGTCTGTTCCAGGGAAATTCCCATCTCTTTGGCAATTTCGCCAAGCAATAAAGCTTTACGCGCGCCATCAACAATATGACCTTTGACTTCACCCGTGACTACGCCATCCTGAACATCAAGCGCATTGGCATGCACTTCATCAATATCCAGTTTGCCTTGCAGATATTCGGCAAAGTACTGAAAACCACCCGACAGAATTGCAGTACGGTAACCCAATGCTTTTAAAGTCGAAATCAGG
>ERZ808040.1949-NODE-1949-length-12663-cov-3.767043_pt1 | contig 12663 bp, 10 predicted proteins | sample MGYA00380191_ERZ808040 | MGnify/ENA primary metagenome ERZ808040 (study PRJEB31490, sample SAMN06133395) | mouse gut metagenome | isolation source: J6 | host: mice | place: China: Chengdu | collected 2015-05 ... | reverse complement strand
CCTCTATAGTAAATCCATACCTATCCACACATTTTTTCTTATCACTGTTAAAATAATAATTATTAATAAAACCACAAAATCGCTCTTTAGATTTATCCATATACAATTCTAGTTTAAGGTTATGATACTTGTCATAATACTGATATATAGGGGCACTATTCTCAAATCCCGCTTCCTGCAAAAGCTCTTCCTGCGTATTATATTTCCTTGTATGATCTTTTGTTTTATCTTCATCTATCCATGTTAAAATAGAAGTTTCTTCCGTATAATCACACAACTGGCACAGATTATTCCATAAAAGCATATTGTAATACTTTTCATTTATTAGATTTCCTTCTTTATCCAAAAGTACTGTCCCTTCAAAAATACTTTGGTTTTCCAGATAATCCCATATTACAAGCCACCCTGTATCCTTCTGTAATTTCCAATATCGTGTCTCCTCCATACATTCCTTTGGATTATTGGCCTGATACAGCCTCTTCACTTGATATGTATTTTCTTCCTCCACAGTAAGTACTGGCTACCCATCAGAAGAAAACTCAGCAGGAAATTCCTTTTGAGATGGCTGTTCTATCTCGGTTATACTCGCCTCTATAGTTTCTATTTTCTTTTTGCCACAGCCTACCATACATAAAATAGGGAGCATTATTATTAATACTTTTCTAAAGAATGTCTTTCTATACACTGATTTCCAATACAAAATCATTTTAGTTTCTCCTTTTTTAATATGGGCTAATTGTAACATAAAAGAAAAATGTTTACAATAATCATCAAAATTGCCATATCTATTTTCCTTACAATCTATGCCCCTTAAACATAGAATAATATTGAATATAAGTATTTGATATTATTTTATTTCCTGTTTAAAATTAGAAAAAAGAATAAGTAAATTAAAATTAGGAAAAAGAATAAGTAAAGGAGATTTTTTATAAAGTGCATATAACAAAAAGGACAATTATCCCTAAAACATATTATTATACTGCTTTCGTTTTTATCATATGTTTATTTCTTAATGGATGCAGCAACAATATAGAGACATTTATAACAGAAAACCAAACATTCTCTAATGGAGCAATCCCTATGCAAAATACGGATAACATACTACAAAATATAGGGCAAAACCCACAAGAAAATATCCCTGAAAAACAAGATACTATTATTTCCCTAAATGAAAATATTCTTCTATTAGAAAATGGTTTTTCGGCTGTACAATATAAAGGGGACTATGGTTTTAACGATTTTCTTTTAGAAGGTGGTGCCTCTACAGATGCTGACGTTGTGAAATTTTTAAGCAGCTATCTATTCTCTGGAATAAACCTTGCCTTTACAGAACCTACATTTGGATGCAACACCATTGCAATAGAGGATGCAAATAATGAATTTCTATTTGGAAGGAATTTTGACTGGCAAGCTTGTGAAGCAATGGTCGTCCTTACGCAACCAGAAAATGGGTATGCCTCCCTTTCTACTGTTAATCTAGATTTTATCAATGTAAAAGGAAGCAAGCTATTAGAAATAGACCAAGCCCGTATTTTAGCGGCTATTTATGCGCCACTTGATGGAATGAACGAAATGGGGCTGGCTGTCTCGGTAAATATGATCCAAGACTCTGCAACCATTTCCCAGAATACGGAAAGACCAGATATTACAACAACTACAGCAATCCGTTTGCTCCTTGATAAAGCTGCTAATGTAGACGAAGCCCTTTTACTGCTCCAACAATATGACTTACACGCTTCTATGGGCATGATGGTACATTTTGCCCTAGCAGATAAGCAAGGCCGCAGCGTGGCAGTAGAATATATAGATAATTCTATGGTGGTAATAGAAACACCTATATTAACTAATTTCTATTTAGCAGAAGGAGAAAAACAAGGAATAGGGACAGCCCAGTCCCATGAACGCTATCAAATCCTTACCCATGCCTTAGGACAAAAAGAACCTATCACAATGGAAACAATCCGTGATATATTAGACAGTGTAAGCAAAGATAATTTCAATGAATTTGAATCTACAGAATGGAGCATTGTATTTAACCTAAACTCAAGGATTGCGCACTATTACCACCAGGAAGATTACTCTAAAGCATACACTTTCTCTTTATCATTGCCATAAGTAGAGAAACCCATTTTTATTTTTTTAAATAACTTCTTGGAATTTCTCTAAAAATTTTGCTGCCGCCTTTGGAAAGAACTGATATTTTTTCCAAATCAAGCTCATTCCTACATGTAAAGATGGGCTGAGTGGCCGGAAACAAAGATTGCTTTTATCCGTTATACAAATAATCTTATCTAAAGCAAACGCGTAGCCAATCCCTTCTTCCACCATAAGGGAAGCATTAAACAATAGTGTATAGGTAGATACTACATTTACCTCAGATAAATTCCTTTGTAACCAAGTGGTAACGGCATCCCCATCTTTTGTATTCCTATTGCACATAAGAGGCTTATCCCATAAATCTTCTGGGCATATTCTTTCTTTTTCTGCTAAAGGGCTGTCTTTACGCATTAAAATTCCATACATATCTGTTACAGGAAAACTTATATACTCATATTTTGCCGTATCAACCACCCCAAAAATTAAGCCAAAATCAATAAGCCCTTTATCCAAATCATCTAAAATATCCGTAGTATCCCCACTAGAAATATGGCAGCGTATATCAGGGTATTCATTCTGTAATTCCCAAGCAGCTTTTGCAATATAACGGACAGCATCTGTTTCCCCGCTTCCAATATAAACATTCCCTGCAATTACATTATTGTTTATTGCTATCTCTTGTTCTGTTTTTTGTATTAATTCCACTACTTCCTCTGCCCGTTTACGTAAAATCACGCCTTCTTCCGTTAAAGTAATCCTACGGCTTCCCCGGATAAACAGTTGTTTCCCCAACTCATCTTCCAATTCTTTTAATTGCCTAGAAAGGGTAGGCTGGGAAAGGTGTAATGCCTCGGCAGCCCCAGAAATACTCTGCTCTCTTGTAACAGCTAAAAAATATTGAAGTACCCTTAATTCCATTTTATCCTCCTTTTATTTTAGATATTTATATTGGCAGCCTTATAAAAATAATAATAAAAATTTCTATAGCTGTCAAGCATAGAAACATATTATATATAAGTATTTGTTATTGGAAAACCTATATGATAGACTATATGCAAATCCACCACCTATTGCTTTTTCTTTGGATTAAGAACAGGCGGCTTTAAGGACATATCGTATATAGGAGGTTTTGCCATGGGATATTCTAAATTTTCTTTATTATGGAACCTATATCAGCTAAAACAAAATGAACAGAAAACAAGGAAACAAATAAAAGATTTACAAAATAAAAAATTACGCAAATTATTATATTATGCTTATGACCATTCCCCATATTACCATCAAAGCTTTGAAGCAAATGGAATAAGCAGGAATCTTATTTCTAGCTTGCCACTTTCCAAATTTCCAAGTATAAATAAGGATATTTTAATGGAACATTTTAATCAGGTTGTTACCACCAAGGATATTACTCAAGAACTACTCCGTAACTTTGACGAAAAAGCAAATAAAACAGAAAAAACCTTGAAGGGGAAATATCATGTAGTACATTCTTCTGGAAGCACTGGTGCTCCAAAATATTTTGTTTATAACAATAAAGCATGGTCCCAAATGTTACTTGGCATTATTCGGGGAGCCCTTTGGGGTATGGATATAATACAAATCATAAAACTCTTATCTGGCGGGGTGAGGATCTTATATATTGCTGCTACAGATGGGCGCTATGGAGGGGCAATGGCTGTAGGGGATGGCATTGACATCCTAGGGGCAAAGCAGCTTTTCCTTGATATAAAAACTCCTTTGCCTAAATGGGTAGAAAGCGTCCAAAAATTCCAGCCCAATATTATTATTGGCTACCCTTCTGCCATTAAAATATTAGGAGGATTAATGGAAAAACAAAACCTAGAAACCAAAGTATTACGGGTTATTTCCTGCGGGGAGCCATTGCCTATAGGGCTCCGTACTTACTTAGAACATCTTTTTGGGGCTGTTGTAGTAAACTTTTATGGGTCAAGCGAATCCCTTGCCTTAGGAGTAGAAACTAACCCAGCAGAAGGCATATTTTTATTTGATGATATGAATATTATTGAAATAGAAAATGGGCAAATGTATTTAACCAGCCTTTATAATTATACGCAGCCCCTTATCCGTTACCATATGACAGACCAACTTACTCTTATAAAAGAGAAAGAAACTTATCTATACCCGTTTACACAAGCAGGGCTATTGCTTTGCAGAAATGAAGATGTATTATGGTTTGAAAATAAGGAAGGTGAACGGGAATTTTTGCATCCTTTAGCAGTAGAAGGGCTTTGTATTGAAGGACTTTTAGATTACCAATTCCAACAAACAGACAAAGATGCCTTTGAAATGCTAGCAGAAATCTCTGGGGACAAAGATAAGATAAGGCGGGAAATATTACAACAAATAAAACACATCCTCCATAAGAAAAATTTAGGTTATGTCCGTTTTTTTGTCCGTTTTGTCAATGAAATTATGCCAGATGCCAAAACAGGGAAGAAAAGATTAATAGCCTAAAACACAATAAAAAAGGAAGGAAATTTGTATGAAAAAAATATTATTACAAGGAAAAAACATACAAAAAAAATTTATGCAGGGTGAAAAAGAAAACTGGGTTTTAGACAATATTAATATAGAAATTTACCAAGGAGATTTTACTATTATTATGGGGGCATCTGGTGCCGGTAAATCTACACTTTTATATGCCCTTAGCGGCATGGATCAAATTACGGGCGGACAAATTTTTTATAAAGGTCAGGAAATTAGCCAATATAAAGAAAAACAAATGGCAAACCTCCGCGCCGAGGAATTTGGCTTTGTTTTTCAGCAAACCCATCTTGTAAGTAACCTTACCCTATTTGAGAATATAATAGTTGCAGGATATGCAAATGGCAAAAAAAAGGACAAGGAAATAAAAGGGCAAGCTGAAAAACTACTAAAACAGATGTATGTTGATTATGCCAAAGATAGGCTTCCATCTCAAGTTTCTGGCGGGGAAGCCCAAAGGGCTGCCATTGCTAGGGCAGTTATTAACCAACCTGGCTTACTTTTTGCAGACGAGCCAACTGGGGCCTTAAATAAATCTAACAGCCATAATGTATTAAACCTAATAACAGAATTAAACCAAAAGGGACAAAGTATTTTAATGGTAACGCATGATATTAAAACGGCTATATATGGAAATAGGATTTTATACTTAGAAGATGGAAAAATCATAGATGAATTAGAGCTCCCACCCTATCAAGAACAAGAAGGGAAACAAAGAGAAGCCAATATAAACCATTGGCTTTCTTCCCTAAACTGGTAATTAATAGAAAGGAGTACAAAAAATGAAATACCAGTCTCTTGTAAAAGCAGGCATAAAACAACATAAAGGCAGTCTATTTGGCATTTTTTTCCTTATCTTCCTTGTTTCCCTTTCATTAGGCACAATACTTACTGTTTGGGCAAATTCCGGCAGCTATATCCAACAAGAAATAGATAGGGCAGGCTTTGGCAATTTAACTGCTTGGGTTTCCAACGTACCTAACCTTCAAACGTTAATAGATGAAATCTCAGCTCTTGAGGAAATTAGCAAGGTAGAACCTCAAAATATTATCTATGCTAATTATACAATAAATAACCAAGAGTCTGACAGTGAAGGCCAGTTAATTTCCTATAAGGCAGATAATAGATACCATTTCTTTACAGAAGGCTTTTCTGGTTATTTAGATTATCCCCCTCAAATTATGCCAGGAGAAATCTATATCTCTCCTTCTATTATTTCTATGTTTGGCGTATCAGTTGGGGATAAAATCACTTTTCCTATTGCGCGTAATGGAAACACATTTACCTTCACTATAAAAGGATATTACGAAGATCCCTTTATGGGCAGTTCCCTTATAGGTATGAAAAGTTTCTTAATCTGTGAAAATGATTATCAGGAAATTACGGAAATAATAAAAAACTCTGGCATTGACGGATTAGCAAGAATTGGTGCTATGCTCCATATTTTTATGCCCGAAAATACTTCCCGTTTTATTGATAATACTATCACTATCTCTGAATTAAACCATATTATTAACGAAAACACCCATTTACAAACCTATGCAGAATTTGTCCACAGTAAACATGCCATCTATGGTTTTATGCTGATTTTACAAAACGCTTTTAGTGGTTTATTACTTGCTTTTGTATTTGTACTTTTATTTTCTACTATAATAGCCCTCTCCCATACCCTAATTAATAATATTGAGGCTGATTTTGCTAATATGGGAATCTTAAAGACAGTAGGCTATACCAGTGCAGATTTACAAAGGATACAATTAATCCAATATCTATTGCCTATTTGTATTGGCATATTAACTGGGCTAACCTTTATAATACCAGTTAGCCACTTTATTAGCCGTGTTACTATTACCATTACAGGCGTCTTAATCCCAACAAAACTTCCCGTTTTTAAATGTATAACAGCCTATTTTATAATATTTCTTTTACTGGCTCTCTTTATTTCTTTAAAAACAAGCAGCATTAAGGCAATCACGCCTATAAAAGCCATAAAGAAAAACACAAAAATTAGTATTTTTTATCCTAATAAAACCCTTCCTATCCAAAAAAAGGGGCTGTATCTTTCTCTTGCTTTTAGGCAGTTAATAACAGGTGCCCGCTGGTATACAGGGGCTTGTATAGTAGCAATACTCCTAGTATTTTTTACATCCCTTATAGGGCGTATAGATATATGGCTTGGTGCAGATGGCAAAGGAATGATGGATGCCTTTAACCCTGCTGAACACGATATTGGGGTCCAAATATTTGGAAACCTTACCCAAAAAGAAACAGAACAAATTATACTTCGTTATACAGATATTATGGATAGTTATCTACTTGCCATGCCAGGCGTAGCAGTAAACGGGGTAGATTATACGGCAAATGTAATTTCTGAACCAGACCGTTTCCATATAATGGACGGAAAAAGCTGCATGGCAGACAATGAAATTGTGCTAACTGAATTTGTCGCTGCCGATTTAGGAGTTAAAATTGGGGACAGCCTTACAGTAAAAGGCAATATAGGAGCAGCAGAATATATTGTTTCTGGCATTTACCAATGTGCTAATGATATGGGTGGCAATATAGGGATAAGCCGGGAAGGGTATTTGAAAATTGGGCAAGATAACCCTCAAATTTGGTGCATCCACTATTTTCTTTCTAACCCTAAAGTAAAACCTACTATTATAGAAGATTTAGAAACAACTTATGGCGGCGATATCCATATACTTGAAAATTCTTGGCCGGTCTTATATGGCATTATAGCAGCTATGCAGGGGCTTATCCTATTTATGTATGGCATGGTGGCATTATTTTCTTTTACTGTTACCACAATGGCTGGCAGCCGGATCCTCCAATCAGAACAAAAAGATTTTGGTATCTATAAAGCCATCGGGTTTACTACTAAAAAACTACAACTTACCTTTGCCTTGCGGTTTGGGGTTATGGCAGTTTTTGGCTCTATTATTGGGACAATACTTGCAGCAGTTATCACTGATCCACTTGTATCTTTTATTATGAAGCTTGCAGGTATTAGCAATTTCTCCTCTTCACCGGGAATTTTAAATATTTTTTTCCCAAGCATAATCGTGATCTGTTTCTTTATATTATTTGCTTATTTGGCAGCAGGCAAAATTAAGAAAGTAAATTTAATGATACTTATTTCAGAACATTGATATTCCACATAACTAAAACAAAAATTTTATGGCACATTTTAAAAAAATAAAATTTATAACATGCTCTATAAGCATATATATCTATTTAATATAAGTATTTGTAATAGTATAGAAGCCAAATTATAATAAAGTTATCTAAAAAATAAAATACTTGAAAGGCAGGAAAAAAATGAAAAACCAAAATAAAAAACAAAAAATTTTTATTCTTTTTGTATCATTTCTTGTAATTACATTATCTGGCTGCGGGCAAGGAAACAGCAAACATACACCTGTTACTACGCCTACCTCTTCCCCAGAAAATATAACCACTACCCCAAAAGAGGCTGAACCAAATTTTATTGGTACTAACCAAGAAACTTTGCCAGAAGATAATCGTCAAGAACTTTCTAATATAGAAGAATCTGAACCAACATCTACTACCGATTTAATTGTGCATTTTGGGGACTCTGGTTCTTCCTTCGTTATGCACCTATATAATAATGATACAGCTACAGCAATTGCCAAACATGTAGGCACAGCAGATTGGCGCCTCCCTATCTACCACTATAATGACTATGACAATTGGGAAATAATGCAGTATTATGATATTCCAAGCAGATATGAAATTCCTTCTAATGCAGAATCCATTACCTCAGAAGTTGCAGGGACTGTTTACTACTCAGAGCCAAACCGTATTATTTTATTCTACCATGATGCAGAAATTTCTGGTGAATATACTCCTGTAGGATACTTTGACTATACAGAAGAATTTGTAAAAGCAGTAGAAGAAAATCCTGTTTTAGAAGGTTGGGGAAATAAAATTGTGCAAATTAGCGCCAATAAATAATATTAAGTTCAAATAAATGTTAAGTTATAAGGATTAAAAAATGAAGAAAAACATAAATGAAATTTATTCTAAAAATTGTATTATCCAAAATTTAAAAGATGCTGGATGTGAAGATAAAATAATTTCCCATTTTCTTTCTGACTTTGAAAACGGGAATTTCAAAGAGGGGCTTCAATTATTGCAAAAACACCGGGGAACATTACTAAATGCCCTTCATATGGAACAAAAAAGAATTGATTGCCTTGACTATCTGATTTTTATACTCCAAAAACAAACTATACTAAAAAGTGAGAGAGAAAGCAAATAGTAAGTTATCTCTTTCCCATTCTTTGGCTTTGCAGGGTTCTACCTTCGTTTGGCTTTATTATTTTAATAATAAAATAGCATATCTTCCCTCTTTATGGTATAATATCCATATTATTTATTAGAATAGGCATTTGCCAAAGGAGGGAATATATGGATATTAAAGAACTAACCGATTTACTGGTAACATCCAGCCAAAGAACCAACCAAAGCCAATTTATCCCTTGGTGGGAAGATGATTTTGAAAACTGTATTTATAGGTATAACATTTTAAAACCAGAATTTGTGCAAGAAGCAAACACTTGTTTAGAAGAATGTGGAAAAGAAGTATTATTAGCGCCTTTTGGCACTTATGGGCTTACCTTATTCCATCTTCTAATTTGGCACAATTTTTATAATGCTGTTGAAAAAATATTATTGGAAGGAAAAATAGAAGGGGAAGAAGTCAATATCACAGACCACAAAGGATATGGGCTTACTCCTTTTATGTTAGCTTGCTTCCGTGGAAACTTTGCTATGGCAAGCCTTCTGCTTCATTATGGCGCCAATGATTCCCTTTGTGATAAAAGAGGGATGAACGCATATCATTTCTTAGCATATCCCCGTTTTGAAGGACTCGTTACTTCTCATTCCTCTATAGAAAAAAGCATAGGGCAAAGAAGGGACATCGCCCGCCTACTCACTTGTGATATAAACCAAAAAGATGAAAATGGCTTTACGCCTTTGGTACGTATGCTAACTATTTCTTATAATTCTAACTATTCTTGGGCACTCACAGAAATTTTCCTAGAGAAAGGCGCGGAAACAAATTATATAGATGAAAATGGCAATACCCTTTTAATGATTGCAATAAAAAATAACCATATTACTGCCACATTCCAATTAATGGAAAAACACAAAGAAATGGTAAATATAGCAAATAAAGATGGCCTTACCCCTATCCAATATGCTACCAACTTTCACAATGAAGGGCTTTGCCTTGCCCTAGTTGATTATGGGGCAACCCCTATTGATAATAACCATATAGCCATAAGCCATTTAAGCCAAATTACAAGCAATGCTTTTGCCATGCCTTCTGATAATGAAAAAGATGGGATAAGCCTTGCATTATACCTAACCAAAAAACTTATCCAGCAAGTTGATATGGATGATGATGACGAATTAGGCTATGTTACTGATATTTTTTACAATGCTTTAATTTCTGATACAGATTTACAAGTACTAGATTTTTGTAACGAAGCTGAATTAGACTTCCTTATGCCTATCCATTTCCATGGCAGTACCACTTGTATACGGGACACATGCCTTACTATTAATGCTGGGATAAAAGCTGTCCAAAAAATGCTAGAATTAGGCGTAGATATGGAGCAAGCAGTAATCAGAGGACAAACCCCTGTTAATATTATCGCTTCTATCGATAAGCCAAATGGTATCTTCCACACACATACTCATTACTTTGAAGATGCTGCAAAACTTTTTTCTAAAGAATCTATGGAACAATTAAATAACAATGGAAAAGCGGCTATCCATATGGCTGCGCAGAATGGCCATACAGATATGTTAAAAGTTATGATAGAAAAAGGCATTAATGTCAACCTTACGGAAGACATGCCAGCCGATTCAGGTACAACAGCACTCCATGAAGCCTGCGCTTATGGCCATGCAGATATTGTAAAATTATTATTGGATTCTGGTGCAGATGATACCCTAAAGAACCTAAACGGTGAAACTCCTGCACATTTTGCTGTTATAAACAAGAAATATGGCGAACCATTGCCTGCAGCAAAACGGGCTGGGCTCTTAAAAGAATTGAAAAACTTGGATATACCTAGGGCAGACGGAAAAACGCCGCTTATGTTATTGCAGTTTTTAGATATAAATACAACCAAAGAACTCCTCCCTATTTTCATAGACAGGGGCGTAGATCTTAACCATACAGACAACAATGGAATGACAACTTTAATGATCCATGCAAATAAGCGCTGTCATAAAGATACTATCAAAGAACTTATGCTTGCAGGCGCTGATATAAATATTATGGATAATGAAGGAAATACTGTCTTATATTATGCTTTAAAATATGGAGATTTTGGAGTAGCACGTTATCTTATTAAAAAAGGCGCTAACTACAATTATTCCAATAACCAAGGTGAAACCCCTATGCAGATCGCTGTGGAAAGAGGTTATAATACTGTACTAGAGCTTATGACAGATATCGAATAAGCAAGGTTTCTACTAAAGGAGGTTCCTATTATGGATAAAACAGTAGATTTATTTATGTTTATGGGACAATCTAATATGGCTGGGCGGGGCATTGTAACAGAAAAATATCCAGAAAAAGCACCTAGCCTTACAAAAGATGCTGGCTATGAATTCCGTGCTGTTTCAGCCCCTAACCAATTATATCCTATATCAGAACCATTTGGGCATAATGAAAACCGTAATAATGGCATTGATGACAAAAACTTAAAAACTGGTTCTATGGTAACTGCTTTTGCTAATGCCTACTACAAAAATACTGGTATTCCAATTATAGGAATTTCTGCTTCAAAAGGAGGAAGCACTATTTCCCAATGGCAACCAAATAGTGCTTTCCTAAACGATGCCATATCTCGCTTAAAAACTGCCATTTTATTTTTAAATACAAATCATTATAACATTAGGCACAAATTTATGCTTTGGTGCCAAGGTGAATCTGATGGGGATCACTTTACGCCTGCTGCTATATACAAAGAAAAATTTAACCAAATGCTAAATGAAATGTTACACGCTGGCATTGAGAAATGTTTTTTAATTAGAATTGGTCACTATAATGGCTCTGGCACACAAGATTATAGTGAAATCAGGGAAGCACAGGATACTATTGCACAAACAAATAAAAATGTTATTATGGTTTCTACTGCCTTTTTGCAAATGAAAGAACGTGGTTTAATGAAAGATAGTTTCCATTATTACCAACAAGCTTATAACGAGGTAGGGACAGAAGCAGGAATAAATACCGCTTTATATACAGTCAATTTATAACAAAATATCCCTTAAAAGTGCAAGATACTCCATTGTATATTTCTTTAAATTGCTTATAATAAAGGATACTATACAATTTGCTACGATAATGGAGGAATCTTAAATGAACCAAACAAACACACCTTCTGCTGCCAATCAAATTACAGAAGGTGTTATCTGGAAACAACTATTATTGTTTTTCTTCCCTATTTTATTTGGGACTTTTTTCCAACAGCTTTACAACACAATTGATGCCATGATTGTAGGCCGTTATGTGGGAAAGGAAGCCTTATCTGCCGTTGGTGGGATTACTGGCACTCTTATTAACCTTTTAGTAGGTTTCTTCGTAGGGTTATCTTCTGGTGCCACTGTTATTATTTCCCAGTATTATGGTGCTAAGCGGCCAAAGCATGTTAGCCTTGCGGTGCATACTGCTATTGCCTTTTGTTTGGTTGGCGGCATAGCCTTAATGATCCTTGGGATTATTTTAGCGCCTTTTGCGCTCCGCGCCACTGGGACACCAGCAGAAATTATACCCTATGCTGTATTATATATGAGGATTTACTTTATTGGGATTATAGGAAACCTAATATACAATATTGGCTCTGGCATTTTGCGGGCTATCGGGGATTCCAAACGCCCCCTTTACTTCTTAATTGTAAGCTGCTTTGTCAATATTGTATTAGATTTACTATTTGTTGTAGTGTTCCATATGGGGGTTGCTGGTGCCGCATGGGCCACTATCCTTTCTCAGCTTGTCAGTGCCCTGCTTGTTAT
>ERZ808040.1948-NODE-1948-length-12665-cov-84.452812_pt1 | contig 12665 bp, 10 predicted proteins | sample MGYA00380191_ERZ808040 | MGnify/ENA primary metagenome ERZ808040 (study PRJEB31490, sample SAMN06133395) | mouse gut metagenome | isolation source: J6 | host: mice | place: China: Chengdu | collected 2015-05 ... | reverse complement strand
TGGGGAATAGATTGTATCGATACGTTATTCTTCTATTTTCTTTGGCTGTGTGACTGTTTTTAAGGGCTATGACTATAGTAAGCCAATACCGAGACAGGGTCATAACCCCGCTTTCTTAGCCGATTTGGGGTGGGTACAATGACACTATTGGTCGCATGGCAACCTTTAGTCCTAGGAAGCGGCTGATTGGATAGGTAACGTAAGTGGCTGTGCTAATTGATTAGGAAGAGTATTATTACTTTCAACAGATATGAGATGCTGCAACAGATCAGGCTACCAATGAATACCCTCATGACACGCCGGGCAAATAATTGACGAAAAAAAAGAGCTTAAATTTTAAGCCCTCTTTTTTTGAAACTGCGGGATTACTATGACAGACACAACAAACACTTTGTAGATACTGTACCCGCCACATACCAAGCTGGTAAAAGGCAGGCACAGTCTGTTGCAAAATGTGCTGAGTGACAGTCAATGACCTCTATAATCCTTTCCAATCATTTAAAGAAAGACCAACACCGACCGCCGTGGTCTCTTCGTTATAGTCAATGATTGACTCTCCATAACCATGGAAAAGTTGGATAAAGCCATGTACGTCACGCGATAGTGGCACAGTATAATCTAACTGAAGCGCCCCTTTTTCGGTATCAAAGTTATAACGCCCTGTTGCCGATAAGGTCTCTCCTCGACCGAAGTCATATAGTGCTTGAAGCTCCCCGTGACCATAGTAATCTGTGATATCAGGGTTGTCACTAGACTTAGAGCTGTCTTTTTCTTTGACATGCGTCCAAATCTTAGGGATGACACTAAGCTTGCCCCACTCAGCGCCGCCCATTAAATATAGACGGTTCCAAGAACGCGACCAAGGATCAGACTGACCATTCGAGTGATGAATGGCCCCTGCACCCAACATACGCAAACGACCATTAAAAGGTAAGTCCGCTTTTACGGGTTGAGTAATAAATACCTCAGGCATATAATCGATGGCCCTAAAAGGACGTGAGTGCTCTTCGTTATACACCTGCCAATGCATTTGTTGGGTATACCCAAACCAAACATCAGCGTTGGTATCGAACACGTCTTCTAAAATCTTTGTCTTTAAAGAAATCTGCGCCTTAAGCTCTAACCTATCGTCATATTTATTTTGATAGTCTATAAGGTCATCAGCGTCAGGATCTTGAGTAGGCGTTTTTGGATGACGATTGGGATCATACTGAACATAGGCTGGCAGCAGGTAGATCGGATTATGAGGTCTAACTGTCCAAGTACCTTGCTCACTATTTTTATCTAAGTCATAAGCCAGACTCAGTGGCGTGTAAGCGGCGAAATCATCAACCGTAACACCTGCTTTGGCCAATCTTTCATTACCAACAGCAGTCGGTGCACCAGGTGATTTTATACTCTCTGCTTCAGCTGCTAACTCTGACTCTACATCCTCTTCAGCTGCAAAAACTGCAGTGGGACGAAAGTCGCTAAAGCTAGCTTTGACGCTTCCAGCCAGATCCAGAGGCACTTTTTCACGACCCAAAGTAACTTCTTCTCCAGCGGTAACTTTGTCATAACACGCCAAACGAGCTGCTGCTAATTTCAAATCAGCACATCTCATAAAGGCATCAACAGCCACTTGCTGGGCATTGCTTGAGTCTATTGCAACCGATGTTGAATTACCAGTCTCGGCAGAGGCAGCACTAAAGGTTAGTGGCGCGCAACAAACTGCCGCAACAGAAAGGGTCAAAAACTTAAGTGTTGAAGAAGACAATCTCGACGTCTGTACTAATGCCGGCAAAGTAATCATGCGCATTCCTGATAAATAGGGTAAAAGAATCATTATACTGTTAAAGAAAACTATTAACTAAAGATACTACTCTCTATAAGTGACTAAGCAATGACTATTATTAAAAGCTAGAAGTCACAAAAATAGTGGGCAAGATTGTAATTGAGAATTTAAGTACGCCCAATAAATAAAGCCAAATCGGGCCTATTGAAAACGCTGGCCTCTATGCTCTATCCAACCATGCTGATGACGAGCGGCCGGATCATGATGCGTCCAGTGTACCACCCCACCTTGTTGGTTATATTCATACTGCCCATAAAAGACCACATCATCTCCCTTTTGTAGGGCATCAATTCTTGGGGCCAAATCAATATTATGAGCCATAAGCACGGTATGCTTAGGCTGAACCCCTTCTAATTGAACAATGAAGCGTTGATGACGGCTGCCTTCATTATCGTCAGCCAGCACTGCTACTACCTTACCGCAGCCTTTCACTTGTACTGCAGATCGCTGCTGATCAAAAGCTTCCATAATCACGCTATTACGGCAAGACATTGGCAATGCTTTAAGATCTTTATCGTCAGCAACAGCAGAGGGGTTATCTAAGTTTATCTCAATCTTGCTAAGCTTGGAACTGCTGTCTAACGAGCCTATCGTTTCCCCAGTATTAGGTTCACAAGCACTCAATACCAGACCAGAGCTTAACACTAATGCTAGCCCAAGCTTAGCAATCAAATATTGAAACTTACGGTTGCCATTTTGATTAGCTTTTCTAATATGACAACGGTCATGTACCAGATTATTTTTCACAGTCATTGCCTTCAAAGATAACGTGTTAAGCAATATAGTGTAAAATTATGTACTTATCAAGTAATAACAAGTTAAGGCTTCATGCCTAATAGTTTTAACTTAGCCTGTTACTTAAGGGCAATAAGAAGGCGTGCTATTTTGAAGCACGCCTTCAACTTAAAATATATAATACAGCTATTCTAAACCAATTGGCCCCTTAAAATCTATTTAAAGTTTCCTCAAATTGATTACGCTCAACCGTCCCTACCTGCTGAACCTGCAGCTTACCATCGACGAAATACAATAATGCAGGCGGTCCAAATAAGCTTAATTCAGATAAAATACGAGCAGATTCTTCATTAGTTTCAGTCACATCCAGTCTAACCAATTGCCATTGTTGCATCTCAGCTGGTCGATTGGTAAACAAGGTTTTGTCCATAATTCGGCACTCAACACACCACTCTGCGGTAACATCTACCAATACTTTAGGATTTTGCTCAATAATAGGAATTAGCTCATCTAAGGTATAGATGTGTTTATCACCACTATGAACGCCAGTTGCTCCAGCAGAAGCCAACCCTTGTGAGTTAGCACTGATTAAGGCGGAATTGGGCTGAGAAAATACAGCCAAAGGTTGCCATGAGTCTTTACTACCTGCAGCTGCCCCTACCAAAGTCAGAGCTGCCCAGCCGCCTAAAACAAGGGCCAACGGCTTAGTAAATAATTGTCCTCGACCACTCCACGTCCAAGCCCATACAGCCACTACCATGAACCACATTGCCCATAACATCAGCATAACAGGGCTAATCATAACCCTTTCAACCAATAGCAAGGCCACAGCAAATAGTAATAAAGCGAACCCTTGCTTAACCCAATTCATCCACTCGCCTGCTTTTGGCATTAGATTACCTTGGCTAACACCCAGCAGCATCAGCGGGGCTGATAACCCAAACCCTAACATGAATAAGGCGGCGAAACCCAATAGCGGATTACCAATGGTCGATACAGCCAATAAGGCACCAAACAACGGTGCTGAAACACAAGGAGAAACCACAAGTGCCGATAGTAGTCCGGCAATGAAGCTACCAAAAGTACTGCCCAAATACTTATCGCCTGCTTGACTTAAAGACTGAGTTCTTTGACGAATGGCGTTGGGTACAGGAATCCTAACCACATCTAGCATATATAAGGCTAAAACAACGAATATCGCTGCAAATACTAATAGAATAACCGGGTTTTGTAGCCAGCCAATAATACCAAGTTGCTGACCGAATACAGCGATAACTGCCCCTAAAATACCATAAGCAATGGCTACCCCTAGGGCGTAACTACCACTTAGCATCAGGCCTTTTTTGGCGGTAGGAGTATGCTGTCGTGCTACGATGTTACTAACAATGGGCAACATAGGCAGCACACAAGGCGTTAAGGCAAGACCTAAACCTGCCAAAAATAATAATAAGAGAGCCAGCCAAGGGTGCTTCGCCAGACCGAAAGGATCTTGGTCAACAACCCCCTCACTACCTAACTGCAAACCAGACTCACTTGAGCCTGAGCTTAAAGAGCCGTCTTGGCCCATTAAAGCAGCTTCCGTACTGTCTTCAGCTGCTTCTAAGTCTTGCCCATCTTCATCTGTGACTAGAGCCTCTTCACCTTCTATATCAGTAATATCTTCTGACTCGGTATCTTGTGCCGATGACTCCTCGTCTGTGGTCTCATTAGCCGCTGCCTGAGTAGCACTGGCCGCAGCAATCGTTGCTGTCTGCGCCTTTTGTTGAGATTCGGCTGAGTTATTATTAGGTTTAGCAGTTGCATCTGTCTCAGTGCTAGCACTTTTTTCACTGGCAGCTGCTTTAGAGCTACTCATCGTGCTTTTAGCCGCAGCTGACTCTTTTGACTTAGGCGTAGCAGTCTCTTCAGAACTTTTCTTTTGCCCTGCAGCACTTTCTGAAGTAGAAGCCGGTAAACTTATGGCCAATGTTTCTGTTTGCGGGGGATAACACAGCCCAGCATCAGCACAGCCTTGCCAGGTAACCGTAATATCCTCATTAATCGCAGCAGCAGTGGTGTTGGTCAAAGTCGCCGTTGCGGTGACTTGAGGCTGCTTAAAGACGTCTACCTTACCAAAGGTTGGGTCATCAATATTCTGTGGCGTATGAGAGAACTTAATTGCAGAAGCCGTTACGCCCTCTGGCAGTTTTAAAGACAGCTTATCTTTATATAGATAATGTTTTGGAGTAATTTTTAGGGCAATGTTAACTTTATTACCACTTTGGCTAGGTTTAACCGAAAAAGCTTGGTCTACCTTTAAGAACTTCTCTTGACCACCCTGAGTCTCCGCACTGCTAAATAAATCTGCCAGACTTGCCGCTTGAGCCTGATTACTTCCCCCACCTGAAACCAATCCAAAACTTAATGATAATGCCAATGAAGCCGCTAAAGCTTTTCGGCCAATAAACCGAGATGGGTTGGTTTTTAGTCGTTGTTTGGTTGCCCAGCCCTTATTTTGATTCGAATCGGAAGTGGACTGAGTGGACAAAGTATCTTTTATTTCTGCTGAGTTTTTCATTAAAGTCATTTCATAAAAGCAAGGTGACCTTATTAGGGCTCGATAAGGTCAAGTGGGTGGAAGTAATAGGTAAATAGGTCCACGGCTCTTTATACTGATAACCGCAATATTAATAGCCACAAACGATTAACGACTATAATACATTGAGCTTATCATATAATATATTTTTGTATAATAAATATTAACGGTGCCTAATATTAAGATTTACCCTCATCTCCAAAAGCGCCAGGGAATTGTTTCAAATCTACACTATCTGGCATCTCTGGCATTATACCTTGTATGAATAACGCGTCTAAATGCTCAATTTGTTGTTTTTTATCAAACTCATTGACCTCAGCGATCAGCATTTTTTCAATATACTTATCCAGTTGATAACAGCTTAGTCGGGCGCAAAGTACTGCCAACTGATAAATACGACGCTTACAATAGACATCAACGCTGTGCAATAACCTAACCAGCTTCGCGGTTTCTAATGACGAGTATTTATAATTCGCCACTGCAGTTTCAGGTAGAGGCGTTACCCCATAAGCTATCGACAAGTGGGCTAGATAATAGCAACAGAATAAATAACCCAAGACATGACCAATAAAATAGGCTCGGTCATAGGTATAGCTCATTACTCCAAAATGACCCAATACATAGCTGTTGAGACTGGCTTGGTCGGCCACGCTGTCTTTATCTCTGAGTCGACCTACGGTAGGAAATTTTAGATGGTTGCGGTTTACTGAAGTCAGTTGCCACCCTACAGGCTGCTGGGCGGGCATGTGATGCACAATATCTGCAATAAGATCATCAACGATGTGCAACTGCTGCCACATCATTTCGTTTTTATCTAAATCAATAATGCCACGCTGATCGAGAGCTCTGGCCATTTGGAACTGCTGGTACTCAACAAACTGTGACTTTAATGTCTGCACCATATAAGTGGGACGTAATAAGGGCTTGATGGTATAAAAAAACTCAGTCCGTTTTAGCTGACGCTCATACAGCGCCACCCGCTGGCGAGCCACCTTCTCCATTTCCTTAGCTTGGACAGAGTTATTTATCTCTAACGCTTCGGTTTGGTATAAAGCGATTAACTCCGCTTTTGTCTTTGGCATGGTCATAGGCTCATCCACAGCTTGAACGTCTTCTACTTGATCCTGCTTGGGAGCGACAGGTTCTGAGCTGACCTCGTTTTTCGGCTGAATTCTTGCGGTAATCGTTATTGGACGGTTTGCCATAATAGTACCTCGACCCTCTTTAAGATTCCTTTATCATAGCATTATTGCTAATGCTGGACATCTTAGTTTCATAGGCACTTTGGTAGCCGCTATAGTTTCGATTATTCAATAAAGACAGCCCTAGGCCATAGAATTAAAAAAATGGAAATGCAAAAAAACCAACCAAGACATCGTCTAGATTAGCAAATGATATAATATTGAGTTTTGAGATATAAAAGGAGAGATAAAAAGTGGGGCGACTGATGGGACTTGAACCCACGACAACCGAGATCACAACCCGGGGCTCTACCAACTGAGCTACAGCCGCCATAATCAACACAGAGTGTATTGAAAGTGCAATGTGTTACCTAACGTTATAGGTACTACAATTCAGGCGAAAGTGGTGCGCCTGGCAGGATTCGAACCTGCGACCACCTGCTTAGAAGGCAGATGCTCTATCCAACTGAGCTACAGGCGCTCATAGTGCTAACATCGTTGTTATTGAACTACACTGCTATTAAAACACATATAGAGTAATAATCAACAAATGTCGTATTTAAAGCATAAAAAAAAGCCTGTAAGGCTCTAGTAAAAAGTGGTCGGAGTGATAGGATTCGAACCTACGACCCTCTGGTCCCAAACCAGATGCGCTACCAAACTGCGCCACACTCCGATATCTTACTTTTCTTTTTTACGATTTTGATAACTCAATAATTAACTTAATCATCTGTGTCATCGCTATCGAGGTGCATATAATAGGACTTAACTTGAATCTTGTCAACACTTTTTTTAAATTATTTTCAAAAAATGTTGGATCTATTATAGAACCCTCAAATCAGTAGCAAACCCTGTTGGGAATCAAATGGTATCACACTCATTTGTGTATCACCCTTTAGAACATTGCCGTCCTGATTTGAGTGCCTATTCTCGTCGAAATTGTCATAAACGTCAAGCCTTTGTGTAAAATTTTTTGCTTTCGGATAAATTAACCAGGCATTTTGGCATTTTAAGTGCTGTTTATAGCTATAAAGCTGCTGCCAATCCGCCCCACTTACTTGGGTCGCTTGAGAAAGTGCTTTGTATTTGATATCTAAAACATGACTGATTGCGCCATCTTTGGTCACTATACAAGCATCAGGGATCAGTTTTTGGATAACCTTTATATTTGAGTCTAAGTTAGAGACAGCAGGTTTTAAGTATAACCAATCAAAGCTGGGCTGTAACACAAGCTGGCTACTTTCTAAATTTTGAGCGACCCAAACCTGTAGCTTGCCTAGCACCCATCGCTCAAACGCATGGTTCATATTTATCATTAACGCTGCAATAGGTAGCTCTGCCGCTGATGGATTGTCAGTGCTGTGTATCGACTCGCCTGCACCGCCTTGGGTCAATAACCACCACCCCCACTCTATGGCCTGAGTTACGGTCTGTGCTTGCAGGGCTCCAAACTGGCTGTGCCAAATAGCTGTATTATTTTTCAGCTGTTGGTAAGTGGGCGCCCAGCTTTGAGGAGGTAAAGCCATAATCCCCTGCAAACTACTGGGCAACTTCTGATTAAGGCTTGTCTCATCTAGTGTCGGCTGTGCAGACAGTTTCTGCAACTGTTCCCAAGCCGTAGCCAAAAACTGGGCCAAGACTTGGTCTGTCTCAAATACAGCCTGCTCAGTGTATAAATAATGCGGGCGATGCCAGTTATTCTTTAGCTGCGCAGCAAGATTAATCTTACCTTGCGCTTTGGGCTGGTTATTTACCTGAGTTTGATAGCGATTGGGCAAAATCATTGCCGCTTGTTGCAGCGCTTGACGGATTGTTGCCAGCAAGCCTTCATACCAAGGCTTATCTAGCGATGTCGATGTGCTTGCCAGTTGAAACGGTATATTGGGATAAGAGGGAGTAGAAAGATCGTGTTTAGCCGCTAGATTTAGCGCTGTTATCTGCTTTGCTAAATTATCTGTACTGATATCTTCAAGCATGGCAGCCACCCACTGCCGAGCATGAACTATATCTGCCTGCCGTTTACCCAGTCTTTTAGCCAGTTCAGGTTGTGACTTTAAGGAGTTGCTTTTTGTGTTACTGGCTTCATCTAGACTAATCTTTGGTAGTATCTCTAAAGTTAAGCCACTGGGCAAAATTATTTTTGCCAAATAATGACTGATCACCAAGCTGAGCTGGCCTCGATTAACTTCTATGCTAAAACAAGGCAACTCTTGCTCAATCAAATACTCAAAGTCTGCAGCATGTGCAAAGTCTTCTCGACTCAGACGCTGATGCTCAAAACAGCTAACCACCCCATTACTATCACTGAGGTGAAGTAGCCTCTGTCTATCGGCATTTTGCACAGTTAAGCCAGAATACAAAGACATTTACTCCTGGGCAGAAAGATAACGGGTATAAAGCAACTTGTAAGGCTTGGCCGTTAAATATAAGTTTTCCGCCTCCATATTTCCTACTGTTGCAGCAGCAATGAAGTCAGGGTTTAAGCCAATTGGGGCGGAAGCCTGACCTTGAATAGCTGGTGACCACTGCGATTCTTGCCCATTGCTTGCCACATTCGTTTGCAGCAAACTAAGCGAATTATTTGAAGTTAAGCCATCATTTAAGGCCAATTCACCATATAGCACCTGTGCTAATAGCCCAGGGATTTGCGCCGGCACAGCGCTGAGCTTTATATATTCAATGATTTGCGGAATAATCTGGCGATATAAGCGTTTGGCAAGCTCAGATATCTCATTAATACCCATAAAATAAGACTGGCCTAGCTGAGCTTCAGCCCCAAATAAAGCAAATAACCGCTGATTTAAAGCTTGCATCAAAGCCGCTAAGTTAACGCTGTCTGCTGCCTTATCCTCAACCTGTGTTAAAAGTGAACTCTCAGGGTAGCAAGTGACAAACTCAAAGCGTCTTCTAAAGGCCGTGTCTAGCGTCGCTAAGGAGCGATCTTGAGTATTCATGGTGGCATAGATGTCAACGTTGCTAGGCACAATGAATTGACGCCCTGAGTAAGCCAAACGCACTGCCATAGGAGTTGCTCCCCCTGCTCGCTTGCTCGGCTCTATAACGCTCATAAGCTCACCAAATACTTGTGATGTATTGGCCCTATTGATCTCATCAATCAGCATCGCATAACGGTGATTGGGGTCATTGCTGGCCTTAGCGCAAAGCTCCAAAAAAGCCCCTTGCTGTATCTCATACTGCATCTGACCGGTTTGCGGGTTAATCCGAGGGCGGATACCCTCAACAAACTCATCATAGCCATAAGACTGATGAAAGCTCACCAGACAGCTTCGACTCACCACAAACTCTTGGTTGTCATGCTGTTTACCTTGCCCATCATACAGCGATAATAGCTCAGACAACTGACTGCGTAGCGTCTGCTTCATTTCGTCTAATAAGAACCACTGACTGGTTGGTGTTTTGTCAAAATACGAATTGGCAGAGCGCTGACTGGTATTTACCGTGACAGATTCTGGATGAGCATGTTTGTTCAGCTGAACCCATAAGGTCTGATTGATGTTTTCATTGCGTTTATTGACCGCTGATTTATCCAGAACTAACGGATGGCGCATCATCTCTGGTACTGTCATCAATCTATCTTCTAGAAGAAGTACCGCACACACCACCTCACACCAGCCGTAATGACTGACCTGCTGTATCCGCCAAGTCTCCCAAGAAGCATCAATAGACTCATCATATTGCTTTTGTAACTCAAGCAGCCTATGGGTCTTCCCTGTGCCTGCGACACCAGTAAAAATGATATTGGTAGGCTCAGTCGGCATGGGCATTAAATCGGATTTCAAATCTTGGTTCAAAGTATATCTTCTCTTAGTTAAAAGTATCTCTTCTCTTGATTAAAAGCATCTCTTCGCATTTTTAAAGTATTAGTGATAGGGTTTATTTGCAATCAGCAACCCCTTTTTGTGACCGCTGTATCATCTCTTATTGGTTTATGGTTTTGCTATACTGCATCCATTCTTATTTAATCTCATTATTCCCCTCTAACTATGAAAGGACGCGTTATGAGCCAGTTATCAAGCCTTATACAGCAAGTATCTTCGACAAAAAAAGCCACAGTTAAAAAAGCAGCCACAATAGCCGCTCAACTAAATCTACCTTTTTCAGCAAGCCAATCAAACAATGATGGGGCCAATCAAAGCGCTGCTGATGGCGACAGCTCCAAACAGATTAGTAATCCTTTTAACAAAATCTTGAATGCGGTGCAATTGCTGCCTAAGTCGACTCAATCTTTTGTACTAACCAAAACCTTTAGTAAGATTGTACCTTATGTCGGCACCACTGGCATCGTTTACGAAGAAGTGACGCCAAATAAACTGGTGGTTAGCTTAGAGAACAAAAAAGCAGTGCAAAACCACATTGGTTCGGTACATGCTGTGGCAGTGACTTTATTGGCCGAGACCGCCACTGGTTTTATTTTGGGTATTAACCTACCTTCAGATAGAATCTTGCTGGTTAAGTCTTATGAAGTGAACTTCTATCGTCCGATTAAAAAAGGACAGATGGCCGCCATAGCAACGTTAAGTGACGAGCAGCGTCAATATATCCTAGACACCCCTAAAGGTGAGATAATAATCCCTTGTGTTATCGAGGACCGTAATTCAGATAGTGATCGAGATCCGATTACTGTAGAAATGACTTGGGCCTGGATTCCAAAATCTGAGCTAAAACAGCGCCGTGAAGGTAGAGCCAAATAAACTCAATCTACTCTCTCGTGACTTAGTGGCTTAATCAAACTCAATTTAAAAGGCACCGCTGTTACCAGTAGTGCCTTTTTTGTACTCTATAACTGAACCTCTAATAGGGCTAATACTCAACCATACCACCGCGCATCTCATCTACCAAAGTCATAAACTCGGTACGCCAATCTCGAATGGTCTGCTCATCAGGCAACCACTGATTAGACAGAGTGACCACATTGACAATTAAATCATGGCTTGAGGTTTCAATACCGTTACTATCAGGAGCAGGTGCGTACTGACAGCGCTGATAAGCCTTACTAATATTGGCCAATACCCCAGACTCTAAGGAGATTTTAATTCGCTGTAGCTCTGGTGAAATTAGCGTTTTTTTCTCTAAGGCAGTCTCGATGTAATCAATACTGGGCTGGCTGGTATCTAGATTATAAAAATGCGCCAATTCTTGTAAAAACGCCCATAACGCGCCTTGCAGATGAAAAATAGCCGTTTCACAATGAGCTTGGTACAGCTGTTTATCTGCCGTCTCTCCGGCTTGCTTACACGCGACTCTACAAAAATAAAACTTCTGATTAGTACGGTCTGCTTGATAACGGGCCACTCTACCTTTGTCTGCCATTTTTACTCTCACACCCTACTTATATAAAAGATAAATGTACCATAAAAAAGTTATTTATATGCCACTCATCCTCGCTAAAAACAAAAAAACCTGCTCAATATCAGCAGGCTTTCTATAATTTGACACAAGCACTAAAATCTTAAAAAATCTATTTGGGCGGGAAAACGTGCTCTTTATAAATTTCCAACACGCCGTTTTCTTTATCAATAAAAATTCTTTCTACCCCAAAACCTCTTCGACTCATATCTGAGTTTTTGTGATAAATATCGATGGTTTTGGCTGTCTTAAAATCTGAAGAGTATTTGGTAACACTTTTATTAACCAGTAATGGCTTTAACGCTCCGCCATTAACTCTATAACTGATAACTGCCGTAGTGGGAATAAAAGACTGCTTGTTGCTAATACTGCTCCCCTCTGGCATTTTAATATAACCATCGGTAAGCAATAATCTTTCTAAGTCAAAGCTATACTTATCTACTTTAAAATCGGTCTTTATTTTTGGATCGCTATACCAACGATAATTGTATAAATCCACACCACGATTCAACTGCTTATACAGATGATCCGTAATCCCTTTATAACTGTCTGCCTTCATCTTCAGTACTTTGCCATCATAGCTGGCTTTTAAATTAGGGCAGCTGATATCAAAACTAGGATCCGCTGATTTACTAGAGTCGCCGACACTTACTGTCTTAAATTTCTGAGGTGATGAGCCTGCTGTACGCCAATTGGCATTAATTTCCAACTCCTCTTGCATAGACATTAACATGATATTTAAACTATCACAGTCTGGCGTTTTATTTTCAGCATACGCATTACTCATCGTCCCTGCTGAAAACAAGGCAGATATTAATAGAATAAGCTTTCTCATGATCGCCTCAAAAATTTAATCAAAATAAATAATACTATTTTTGTGTCATTATTGATTTGTTATTGACCTCCTCCCCTCGCTAAACCGAGGGGATTCCTACAGCTAGACGGTCAAGCCCGACCGCAAGGATGTTCTTAG
>ERZ808040.1943-NODE-1943-length-12683-cov-3.258131_pt1 | contig 12683 bp, 11 predicted proteins | sample MGYA00380191_ERZ808040 | MGnify/ENA primary metagenome ERZ808040 (study PRJEB31490, sample SAMN06133395) | mouse gut metagenome | isolation source: J6 | host: mice | place: China: Chengdu | collected 2015-05 ... | reverse complement strand
GCATCGTTGCCATCGCCCTGCCGGTGGGGCTCAACGCCCTGTTGGGCAACCTGCTGGGGGCGGCCAACTCCGCCCTCATCCCCCAGAAACTGGTGGAGGGCGGGCTGGATCGCTCCGCCGCCGTGTCCCAGTTCGGGGTGGTGTGCGGTATGACCATGCCCATGCTGTCCCTGCCCATTGTCTTCCTGGGGGCGCTGAATCTGGTGATGGTGCCCCGGCTGGCCCGGGCCTGCGCCCTGAACCGTCCGGCCGAGGCCCGGCGGCTTATCGCCCAGGCCATCTCGGCGGTGTCGCTGCTCACCCTGCCCTGCATGGCCTTTATGGTGGTGGTGGGGCCCGATTTGGGCCGGGCTATGTTCCACCAGGACGGCGTCGGGGAGTATCTCATGCCCCTGGCCTGCGTCATGGCCATGAGCTGCGGCACCTCGGTGCTGGCCTCTGCCCTCAACGGGGTGGGACGGCAGCGGACGGTGGCCGCCATCTCCCTGACGGGCGGGGCGGTGCAGCTGGCCTTTACCCTGGCGCTGGTGCCCCTGTCCGGGGTGGGCATGGCGGGCTATGTGGCCGGGGCGGTGGCCGCCACCACCCTGGAGCTGGCGCTGTGCCTGTGGCAGACCGTCCGGGCCACCGGGCTGGAGGTGCGGCCCTTCCAGTGGATGGCCGCCCCTGGCCTGGCCGCCGCCCTGGCGGGGCTGACGGGGAATCTGCTGTTTCAGGTGCTGAAGGACTCCGGCCTGGCCCCCATCCCCGCCGGACTGGCCACCTTGGTTTTTTCCCTGATTTTGTACTTAGCTGCCCTTCAGGCTCAGGGGGTCAGAGCTAGGGAGGTGCTGCGGCTGGACTGGTGAAAGCCGTTGCTTTTTCCGCGTCCCCCTGTTATCATAGGGACAGAACATTGCGGCAGTTTGGAGACTGATATGAACTATACGATACGGGAGCTCCGGGAGGATGAATACCCCCTCCTCAACGAATTTTTGTATGAGGCGATCTTCGTCCCGGAGGGGACGGAGCCGCCCCCCAGGTCGATCATAGACGCGCCGGAATTACAGGTCTATGTCTCAGACTTTGGTCATGAGCCGGATGACCATGCGCTGGCCGCGGAGACCGACGGGGCTGTCGTGGGGGCTGTCTGGGTCCGGATTATGGACGACTACGGGCATGTGGACGACGAGACTCCGTCCTTCGCCATTTCTCTGTATCAGGAGTACCGGGGGCAGGGGATCGGCACAGAACTGATGCGGAACATGCTCTCCCTGCTGGAGAAATGCGGATACCGGCGGACCTCTCTCGCGGTGCAAAAGAAAAATTACGCGGCAAAAATGTATCAAAAGCTGGGATTTGAAATCGTCAATGAGAATGAATCGGAATATATCATGGTAAAGCGCCTGAGATAATATACAGCCCCGTCCAATAGACGGGGCTGTGTTCGTTATTTCGTCTCCCGCATGGGGGCGACCTCTTTTTTATAGACCCAGCAGAGGAACACGGCGGTAAGGGTTGTGGAGAACAGCTCCGCAAAGGGGAAGGCCCACCACACCACATGCAGTCCACCCAGCCGGGCCAGCAGGAAGGCTGCGGGCAGCAGCACAATCAGCTGCCGGACCACCGACACCGCCAGGGACAGCACCCCGTGGCCCAGGGCCTGGAACACCGAGCCGCTGACAATGCAGAACCCGGCCAGCAGGAAGCTGGTGGAGATAATCCGCAGGGCGGGCACGCCGATGGCCAGCAGGTCGCCGGCGTCCTCCCCCTCCGCCTCAAACAGGCTGAGAAACACGTCGGGAAACAGCTGGAACAGCGCAAAGCCCACCGCCATAATACATACCGCGTAGATAACGGCCAGCCTGACGGTCTTGATAATCCGCTCCGGCTTCCGGGCCCCGTAGTTGTAGGCCACAATGGGGACCATCCCGTTGTTCATGCCAAACACGGGCATAAAGATGAAGGACTGGAGCTTGAAGTAGATGCCGAACACCGCTGTGGCGGGGGAGGTAAAGGCAATGAGGATCTGGTTCATGCCGAACACCATCACCGAGCCGATGGACTGCATGATGATGGAGGGCAGGCCCACGCTGTAGATGCCGCCGATAATCTCCCGGCTGGGCTTCAGCCCCTTCCAGGACATCTGAAGCTCCGGGTTGTGGGTCAGCGACAGGTAGAGCCCCACCAGACCGCCCACAATCTGGCCGGCCACGGTGGCCACGGCGGCCCCCGCCACCTCCAGCCGGGGGAAGCCGAACAGGCCGAAGATAAGGATGGGGTCCAGAATCAGGTTAATCACTGAGCCGGTGCCCTGGATAATCATGGCGTACACCGTCCGGCCTGTGGCCTGGACCAGCCGCTCGGTGGCCACCGAGACAAAGATGCCCATGCTGCACCCGGCGATGATGGTGAGGTAGTCCACGCCGTAGGCGATGATGCCGGGGATGTCGGTCTGGATGGTGTAGAACAGCCGGGCGCAGGTCAGGCCCAGGGCGGTGAACACCAGGCCGCTGACTACCTCCAGCAGAAGGCCGTTCATGGCGGTGCGGTTGGCCCGGTCAAAGTCCTTCTGGCCCAGGCTGCGGGAGAGCAGGGCATTGATGCCCACACCGGTGCCCACCGCCACGGCGATCATCAGGTTCTGCACCGGAAAGGCCAGGGAAACCGCGTTCAGCGCGTCCTCGCTCAGCTTGGCCACGAAATAGCTGTCCACAATGTTGTAGCAGGCCTGGATCAGCATGGAGATAATCATGGGCAGGGCCATGTTCAGCAGCAGCTTGTTTTCGGGCATGACGCCCATTTTGTTTTCGCTCGCGGGCTGTGACACCAAAAATCCTCCTCTGTAAAAAATAGCGGTATCCCCGGCGGGGATACGCATTTTCCCGTTTTTTCGCTTCGGAAACCCATTATAGAGGATTGAAATTTTTATGTCAATGGCACTTTTCACAGATTTTCCCCTTTTTGCTTGCGTCCCCTGCGATTTTGTATTAGGATAGGGATATCCTGGAAAGCTACCAGGGAATGGAGGTATCCTGTTTTGAACTACGAAGAAATGTTAGGCCGGCTGTGCGCCCTGTCCGGGCCCAGCGGCTTTGAGGAGAAGGTGGCCCGGGCGGCGGAGGAGCTGCTCCGGCCGCTGGTGGACGAGACGTATACCACCCGGCTGGGCAGCGTTGTGGGGGTGCGCCGGTGCGGACGGGAGAACGCCCCAAAGCTGCTGCTGGACGCCCACCTGGACGAAATCGGCTTCATCGTCACCGGCCATGACGAGGGCTTTCTCCGCTTCGCCCCTCTGGGCGGGGTGGACCCCCGGATGCTCCCCGACCGGGAGGTGGTGGTCCTCACTGACCCGCCCATCCATGGGGTGGTGGCCTGCCTCCCCCCCCATGTCCAGACCGCCGAGGATATGGGCAAGTCTCTGCCCATCAAAGACCTGTTCATCGACGTGGGCCTGTCCCAAGAGGAAGCGGAGCGGCGCATCCCCGTCGGCACCCCGGCGACCTACCGGGGAGACTGTACACCCCTGGGGGAGGACCTGCTGTGCGGCAAGGCCCTGGACGACCGGGCGGGCTTCGCCGTCCTGCTGGACGTGCTGGAGCGGCTGCGGGAGAAGGAGCTGAATGTGGACCTGTACGTCCTGGGCTCCACCCAGGAGGAGACCCACTCTACCGGGGCCATTACCGCCGCCTATGAGATCGCCCCCCGGCTGTGCGTGGCGGTGGACGTCACCCACGGGGACAGCCCGGACGCATCCAAACACGAGACCTTCAAGCTGGGGGGCGGCCCGGTGATCGGGGTGGGGCCCAACTGCGCCCGGTCTCTGTCGGGCCGTTTGAAGGAGCTGGCAAAGGAGCTGGACATGCCTATCCAGATCGAGGTCATGTCCGGCTCCAGCGGCACCAACGCCTGGCCCATCCAGGTCAGCCGGGAGGGGGTGGCCACCGCCGTGGTGTCCATCCCGGAGCGGTATATGCACACCCCGGTGGAGGTCGTGAATCAAACAGACCTGGAGAACACGGCGGCACTGCTGGCCGCCTTTGTGGAGAGCCTGGGAGAGGGGGAAACCACATGCTGAACATGTTAAAGGAGCTGTGCCGTCTCAACGGCGTGTCCGGCGACGAGAACGAGGTGCGCCGGTATATCACCGCGAAAGCGGTGAAACACGCCGACCACCTCCACGCCGACGCCGTCGGCAACCTGATTGTCTTCAAAAAGGGGAAAAAATCCACCGGGAACCGGCTGATGCTGGCCGCCCACATGGACGAGGTGGGGGTCATCATTACCCGCATCACCGACGACGGCTTTCTCAAATTCGACTTCGTGGGTGGGGTGGACCGGAGAGTTGCCATCGGCAAACCGGTGGTCATCGGGGAGAAGAAGGTCCCCGGGGTGATCGGCCTGAAGGCTGTACACCTGGTGAGCCGGGAGGAGCGGAAGAAGGCCCCCAAAACCGAATCCCTCTATATTGACATCGGGGCCGGGGACCGGGAGTCCGCCGAAAAGCTGGTGGAGCTGGGGGACTACGGCGCCTTCGTCTGCCAGCCGGAGGAATTTGGCGACGGCCTGTTTAAGGCCAGGGCCATCGACGACCGGGTGGGCTGCGCCGTGATGCTCAAGCTGCTGGAGGAGGACCTGCCCCTGGACGTGACCTTTGCCTTCACCGCCCAGGAGGAGGTGGGCACCCGCGGGGCCTTCGGGGCGGCCTTCTCCGTCACCCCGGAAGTGGCCCTGGTGCTGGAGACCACCACCGCCGCCGACCTGCCCGGTGTGGAGAACCACCGCCGGGTGTGCGCCCCCGGCAAGGGGCCGGTGATCTCCTATATGGACGGCTCTACCATCTATGACCGGGAACTTTTTGAGACCCTGCGTCGTCTATCAGAAGAGAATGACATTCCCTGGCAGACGAAAGAGTATATCGCCGGGGGCAACGACACCCGCACCATCCAGCGCACCAAGGCGGGGGTGAGGGTGGCCGCCCTGTCCGCCGCGACCCGCTATCTCCACGCCCCCGCCAGCGTGGGAAGTACCGCGGATTTTGAAAACATGCTCAAGCTCACCCGGCTGTTCCTGGCCGAGATGGCCCAACAAATATAGAGGGAGGACTAATCCATGAGAGGACAATCTACGGTTGAGGAGCAGGTGGAGCAGCTAAAGGAATATCTGGGCTGTCCCTGCACCTACTTTCCGCCTATGGCGGACGACCAGCCCATTATGGCCGCATACCGGCAGGCCCGGGTGCGTGGGGAGAAGGAGGGTTTTCTCCCCATGCTGGTGGCTGCGGACGAGCTTCTGCTGGAGTGTCTCGAGGACGCGGACCAGGCCCGGGCAGAGCTGCTGGCCGCCCCGCTGGAGTCGGGAGAGGAATTTCTCCAGAAATGGCTGAAAGAAATGAAAGAGGAGCTGGAGGAGGATGAGCCCAACTACTGGGAGCAGCTGATTGGCGAGGTAGCCGGCGGCGAGGGGATTGACCGCTTTTTGAGTATTTGGGATTATAGCGGAAAACAGACGATTCCCATTGTTCTGGCGGAGATTCCGGTCAAAAATCCCTGGGAGGTCTTCGCTTACCTGCCCTTCGGCGGCTGGAACGAGTGCCCCGCCAACGAGGAGCACATGGCGGTGGCAAAATACTGGTTTGAAAAGTACGGGGCCGTCCCCGCCCTGATGACTCACGATGTGCTGGAGTACAGTCTGCCCGCCTCTATCTCTCAGGAAAAAGCAATGGAGGTGGCCTGGGAACAGTTTACCTATTGCTCTGACATTGTAGAGCAGGGGGTTGGAACGGTAGGTGCGCTGGCCGACGGGCTGGCTCAGTCTAAATTCTGGTACTTCTGGTGGGATTGAGGAGGAAGCATGGAACTGATTGAAATTTTAGAGACCCTGAACCGGACCCACGGCCCCTCCGGGGACGAGGGGGGCGTCCGGGCGAAGCTCGAGGAGCTGGCCCGGCCCTTTGCCGACGAGGTGATTACCGACACCCTGGGCAATCTGATTGTCCGCAAGAGGGGCGACGGCCCCCGGGTGATGTTCGCCGCCCACATGGACAGCATCGGCTTCATTGTCACCCACATCGAGAAGGAGGGCTTCCTACGGGTGGGCCGGCTGGGGGGCATTTCCCCAAAAGAAGCGGCCTACACTCCGGTCCGATTCAAAAACGGCGTCCGGGGGGTGTTTGTCCCCGAGGAGAAGGCCGACTTCGGCAAGCTGAAGCTGGACGAGTGCTTTCTCGATATCGGTGCGGAGAGCGAGGAGACGGCGAAAAAACTGGTCCAGGTGGGGGACACCTGCGTCTACGACGGGTCCGTCCGGGTTCAGGGGAGCCGGGTAACCGCCCCCTATCTGGACGACCGCATCGCCTGCGCCGTACTGCTGTGCGCCCTGGAGCGGATGGAAAAGCCCGCCTGCGACCTGTACATGGTCTTCACCGTCCAGGAGGAGGTGGGCCTGCGGGGGGCGCGCACCGCCGCCTGGTGGGCGGAGCCCGATGTGGGCATCGCCGTGGACGTCACCGACGTGGACGACACCCCCAGCTCGGAGAAGGGCGGCACCACCCGCCTGGGCAAGGGGGCGGCCGTCAAGGTGATGGACTCCTCAGTGATCTGCCACCCGGAGGTGGTGGCCCGGCTAGAGGAGCTGGCCAAAGGGGAGGACATCCCCGTTCAGCGGGACATCCTGCGGGCGGGGGGCACCGACGCGGGAGCCATCCATACCGCGCGGTTTGGGGTAAAAACCGGGGGAATTTCCATCCCCTGCCGGTATGTCCACACCCCGGCGGAGACCGCCGACCTGGAGGATGTACAGGCCTGCGTGGCCCTGACAGTAGCTTTTGCCCAGCAATAAAAAAGACTGCTTTTGAAATTTGGATACTTTTCCCGATTTTTGTCTTGCAAAAAATCGAGCTGTCTGGTACAATAATAAAATGTCCGAATATTTTGGCATGACTGTAATACTCAATCGGGCCATGGCGGCCCGCGGCAAGGAGAATGAACGCACATGGATAAGAAACAGAGAGAAGCACAGGAGGCGCGCCGCCGGCAGGAAGACATCGCGCTGCAGAGGGGACTGCTGTGGGTGGCAGGAGCCGTTGCGTTAGAAGCCCTTCTGGTGCTTATCAACCGCTTCTATTTTCACGCTAGCCTGGATCCTGCGGCCAATGAGGTCAATATCTATCTCGCCCTTCACGAGGTATTCCCCCTTCTGCGTATGGCGCTGCCCGTAGCTGCGGTGCTGGGCCTGCTGTGGATGGTCTGGATGCTGAAGCAGAAAAAGAAATATGGACTGCCCCTGGTTGTAACTATCGCCCTGGCTGCGCTTACGGTGTGTGTCCATGTAATCGTCAAGTTTGAGACAGCCGGCATGTCTATGCTGTATTGGCTGGTGATCGCCTGGGCAGTGCTGGCAATGGTGTTTTATATCTACCAGCGGGAGTTTTTCCTGGGTGCTTCCGCCTGCGGCATGTCGGTGCTGGGGCTGTGGTTTGCCCGCTACGGCGCTGCCGGCCGGATGGAGGGCGCTCTGATTTCCGCCGCAATTGTGGTGGTAAGCGCAGCAGCCCTGTGGATGAAAAAGAACGACGGCGCCCTGCCCGGAAAAGAGCCTGTTCAGTTCCTTCCCAAAAAGACCAACTATGCTGTCCTGCTGGTCACCTGCCTGGTCAGCCTGGCGGCCGTGGTTGTGTCCATGCTGGCAGGGGATACGGTAGCCTACTACCTGATGTTTGTGATGGTGGCGTGGCTGTTTGCCTTGTTTGTGTACTATACCGTAAAGCTGATGTAAGCAGGAAAGTCTCTCCGCCGGTTAGGTGGAGAGACTTTTTGCGTGTGTCCCCCGTCTCCGGCGGGGAACACACGCAAAAAATTTTTCCAGGTACTCCTCTTTTTCGACAAGACAGGTGACAAAACGACGACAATGTGGTATAGTCAACATGTTTGGAAGAAAAGAAGGCTGCTTTCTCCGCCCCATCGGAGGAGAAACAGACTGAGAGGGGGAGCGGAGCGTATGGAGGACAAGGAGATCAGAGGTCCGGCGGCGGTGGTTCCGTCTCTGAACCCGGACCGGCGGCTGAAATCGACGGTGGAGGGCCTTTTGGAGACGGGCTTTACCGACGTTATCCTGGTCAACGACGGCAGTACGCCGGAGACATTGCCGTATTTTCAGGAGCTGAACAGGCTGCCCCAGGTCACGCTGCTGACCCATTCGGTAAACCGGGGCAAGGGAGCGGCGATGAAGACCGCCTTCTCCTGGCTGCTGGAGCACCGCCCCGACTGCCCCGGCGTGGTAACGGTGGACGGCGACGGCCAGCACCACCCGGAGGATGCCCTGGCCTGTGCCCGCCGGATGCTGGAGCAGGAGGAGGTGGTCCTGGGCTGCCGGGACTTCTCCAGGCCTGAGGTGCCCCCCCGGTCCCGCATGGGCAACCGGATCACCCGGGGGGTATTCAAGGTGTTCTGCGGTATGGCCATCTCTGACACCCAGACCGGCCTGCGGGCCATCCCCCGCCGGTATCTGGAGGAGCTCACCGCCGTGGCCGGAGACCGCTATGAGTATGAGACCAATATGCTGCTGGCCATGAAGGACCGGCACATCCCATGGGGCGAGACGCCCATCCGCACCATCTATCTGGAGGAGAACAGAAGCTCCCATTTTCATGCGGTGCGGGATTCCTGGCGGATTTATAAGCTGATTCTGGCCCACTTTTTCCGCTACACCCTCAGCTCGCTGGCCAGCGCCGTGGCGGATACGGGGCTGTTTGGCCTGCTGTCCGCCCTGCTGGCGGGGCTGCTCGCCGGGACGGCCCTCACCGCCGCCGCCACAGCGGGGGCCCGGATACTGTCCTCCCTGCTGAATTTTTCTTTGAACCGGTGGGTGGTCTTTCAGAGCAGAGGCCCCCTGGGCCGCTCCCTGGCCCGCTACTACGCCCTGGCCCTCCCCCTGCTGCTGGCCCAGTTTTTGCTGACTGAGGGCGTGTTTCGGGCGGCCCATATCGCTGACCGGCAGACAATCCTTCGGACCGTGATCTACGCCGTGGTTATGACTGTCCTCTTTGTGGGCAGCTATGTTATCCAGCACCGGTGGGTGTTTGGAGATCAAGAGGAAAGGAAGAGACACAAATGAGCGACGGAAATCGAGCGGGGGGTCAACAGGCGGCCCCCGGAAAGGCCCGGCGGGCACTGCGGTATATTCTGCGGATATTGCTGGCTGTTTTGTCCACGGCGGCGGTGCTGGTGGCTGGGCTGTGCCTGATTATGGACGAGGTATTTAACGGCCCCTCTGAGACGGCCCGAAACCGGCTGACCATGTCCCTGTTGGAAGCCAGCGCCACCAAATGGGTGCCCGCTGTCTTTGTGGGAGGGGATACCGTAGAGCAGATCAGAGCCAAGGTGGCGGCAGACCTGCCCGAGGGTCTGTCTGACCCCACCCAGGTGGTGGTTCGCGCCGACAACCCCCTGAGCAGCGACGAGTGGAGCGAGTACCCCGACGGCCTGCGGGTGGAAGAGGTCCACGGCGATACCTATAACGCCTATGTGATGCTCATCCAGGACCCCTCCAGGGTCTATCTGGCGTCCTCCTCCCAGAGCTATGCCAGGAGCAAGCCGGGCACCCGGATCACCCACCAGATTGAGACGGAGGGGGCGGCGGCGGCCATCAACGGCGGCGCCTTCTTCGACAACGGCACCATCAGCCCGGAGGTGGGCAGCGTCCCCTGCGGCCTGGTGGTCTCTCAGGGGGAGATTCTCTGGAACGACGGCAGCTCCTACTACGGTTTTGTCGGCTTTAATGAGGACGACATCCTGGTGGTCTCCAAAACCATGTCCGCCCAAGAGGCCAAAGAGGCCCGCATCCGGGACGGCTGCTGCTACGGGCCGGTGCTGATTATGAACAGCGCTGTCAACGAGGAGGCCTACAACACCAACTCGGGCTACAATCCTCGCACCGCCATCGGCCAGCGGGCGGACGGAACGGTGGTTCTGCTGTGCATCGACGGCAGGCAGGCGGGCAGTCTGGGCGCCACCTACGCCGACATCATCGACGTGATGGTGGAGTACGGCGCGGTGAATGCCTGTAACCTGGACGGCGGCTCCTCCACCGTGATGCTCCTGCGGGACGAAAACGGCGCGGTGCAGACGGTGAACAACGTCTCCCTCCTTCAGGAGGAGCCCCGGCGGATGCCCACCTTCTTTATGGTGCGGCCCCAGGACGGGGAGTAAGGAGCGCGTGTAATGGAAAAGAAAAAAATCAGCCTGTTTTATATCATTCTGCCAGTCTTTCTGCTTCTGCTGCTGGCGGTATTCCTCTTTATCCGCTTCGCCGTGCTACGGCCCTGGCTCGTCCGCTTTGAGGCCTCCCAGCCCAAGCATGCCAGTCAGGAGGTCTTTGCCGAGCTGTTTTCCCCGGCGGACTGGAACAAAATCTATGATTTGGCCGGCCTGGATGAGGACCGGGAGCGCTTTATCCAGGCAATGGAGGAGATGACCGGAGAGCAGACGCTCTCAATGGTAGAGACCTCCGCCGGACTGTCGGGAGACCGGCGCTATATTGTGAAGGCGGGAACGGACAATCTGGCTGTCTTTACCCTGGTCAGCGAGGAGCAGGACAGGCAGGTTAGCTGGAAGCTGGGCGGACTGGAGCTGCTGATGGGCCGAACCCCCGACGTTGTGCTGGTTCGGACGCTGGCCGGCCAGCGGGTGCTGGTGGACGGCGCGGAGCTGGGAGAGAGCTGCCAGGTCCAGACCACCGAGACGGCGGCGGAGCGCTATCTCCCAGAGGGCGTTCACGGCCGGCGGACCATTTTGTGGCAGTCCCAGGGGAACGATGTGACCGTGCTGGACGAGAAGGGCAGTGAGGTCCCTCTTGCCCTCGATACAGACAGCGGCTGCTTTCTTGTGGAGGAGCCGGACGAGACGCCCACCCAGGAGGAGCGGGACGCCCTCATCGGCGCGGCGGAGGTCTATGCCAGGTATATGATCCGGGCCGCCAACTCTGCCCAGCTGCAAAAATACTTTGACAGCGACAGCGCTATCTACCAGACCATCCGCTCCAGCGAAATCTGGATTAAAACTACCTCCGGCCACTCCTTCTCCGACGAGACGGTGGAGGAGTTCTACCGCTACGGGGAGGACATGTTCTCCGCCCGGGTGTCTATGCACATGGATGTGAAGCGGGGCAACGGCACCACCAAGGGCTACGAGGTGGACAGCACCCTGTTTTTCCACCGGAAAAACGGGGCCTGGCGGGCCTTTGAGATGACCAATATGGACGTGCAGGAGGAGCTGGTCCACACCCGCCTGGTCTTTATGGACGGGGAGAAGGAGCTAGGGAACATGTTTGTCTCCTCTCAGGACCACAGCTTTACGCCCCCCGCCGTCCCCGACCGGCCGGGAGAGCGCTTCGCCGGCTGGGCGGTCCGAAGCCGGGAGGGAAACAATGTCACCATGACGGTACAGTTCCAGCCCGGTGAGGACGGCACAGTCACCCTGCCTGCGGGATATGAGCTGGAGCCCATGACCCTGTACGCCGTCTTTGAGCAATAATTATGATAAACGTGAGCGGTCCTCCGGGGCCGCTCACATTTTTGCGCATAATCGGGAAAAAATCCGCCACAATGAAGATAGCGTGGTCTGAGGACCGGATATCTTAAAAGGAGGGGGATATTTATGGCCATCAATTACAGAAAGGCGGCCGTCATCGGCTGCGGCTTTGTGGGGGCGTCCATCGCCTTCCGGTTTTTACAGCAGGGGCTGTTTTCCCACCTGGTGCTGGTGGACGCCAACCAGGAGAAGGCGGAGGGGGAAGCCATGGACCTGAGCGACGGCCTGCCCTACGGCGCGGCCATGGACATCACCGCCGGGGGCTACGACGACATCGTCGACTGCGGCCTGGTGGTGATTACCGCCGGGGTGAACCAGAAGCCGGACGAGACCCGGCTCCAGCTTATCGAGCGCAACGCCGCCATTATGAAAAGCATCATCGGGGAGATTACCGCCCGGCCCTTCGAGGGGATTCTGCTGATTGTGTCTAACCCGGTGGACGTGCTCACCCACGTGGCCCGGGAGCTGTCGGGCTACCCCCGGGAGCGGGTGATTGGCTCGGGCACCGTGCTGGACACCGGCCGACTGAAGCAGCTACTGGGAGCGGAGCTGGGGGTGGACAGCCGCAACGTCCACGCCTTCATCGTGGGGGAACACGGGGACAGCGAGCTGCCGGTGTGGAGCGGGGCCAACGTGTCCGGCCTGGGGCTGGACGACTTCTGCCGCCTGCGGGGGCTGGAGCTTCACGCCCCCGTCCGGGAGCGCATCTACCGGGAAATTCGGGACAGCGCCAACGAGATTATCAAGCGCAAGGGGGCCACCTACTACGGCATCGCCATGGCGGTGGGCCGCATCGCGGCCTGCGTCGTGCGGGACGAGCACGCCATACTGCCCATCTCGGTGGCGCTGGAGGGGGAATACGGCCTGGACCATCTCGCCCTGAGCATCCCCTCCATTGTGGGGAAAAACGGGCTGGAGAAGGTGCTGGAGATACCCCTGGACCAGTCGGAGCGGGCGGCGCTGGACAACTCCGCCGGGCAGCTGAGGGAGGTCATCTCCGGGCTGAAGCTGTAAAAAAAGGGCCGCCCGCCTCAGGCTTTGAGGCGGGCGGTCCTTTTTTGGTTCAGTCGTCCCCAAAGCTGATGCCCAGCAGGCGGGCCTCGGTGATGATGTCGG
>ERZ808040.1942-NODE-1942-length-12683-cov-4.909250_pt1 | contig 12683 bp, 11 predicted proteins | sample MGYA00380191_ERZ808040 | MGnify/ENA primary metagenome ERZ808040 (study PRJEB31490, sample SAMN06133395) | mouse gut metagenome | isolation source: J6 | host: mice | place: China: Chengdu | collected 2015-05 ... | reverse complement strand
TCCTCGTTTCATTGTAAAAGACACGTCGTTCAAAACAGTGGTCTGTTCATCATATTTTTTAGTCACATGCTCAAATCGAATGATTGTCTCTGTCATTTATTTCCCTCTTTTCGTTTCTCTACTCTTTGGTCGTATAGGATATCCTGAGCGATTTCTTTTACATTTATCAAAGTTATTTTATTATACGTGAAGTTTACTGGAGTTTAAATAAAAAGAAATTGTTTTTCATCATTATTTTTAGATGCAAATAATGGAACATCAGCGCTGTTAAAAGTGCATTTAATTGGTTTGTAGAAGTTTACTGGAGATTGAACCATTTTATGATCCGATTGCCTTAGGAAATTGCTATAATTGTGAGGTGTGATGATATGCATCATTTAATTGAAAAAAATGCACCATTATTTACGATGCGTGCGGTAATGCCAAAGGCTGGAATTGGTAAGATAGATTTAGCAGCCTACATGGAACAGAAAAAATGGATTATTTTGCTTTTTTATCCAGGAGATTTTGCGATCGAAACGCCTGCCTATATTACGATATTATCGGATCGCTACGAGGAATTCAAACGACAACAAGCGGAATTAATCGGTATTTCTACAGATACGATCTATACACATTTGGCATGGATACAATTGGATCGGCAACAAGGCGGGGTAGGCCCGATTCATTTTCCGCTTGCATCAGATCGGAATTTTGCGGTATCGACAGCTTATGGTGTGTTAAATCAAGAAATAGGAATGCCGATAAAAACCATTTTTATCATTGATCCTACTGGGAAAATTCGATATATGAAACAATATCACCGACAAATCCATTATAATGTAGATGAAGTATTGCAGGTGTTATCGAATTTGCAAAAGAACGAATAGAAAATACGTTGAGCAGTTGCGTTGTGATAGAGAGGAGTTCAGTAAGGCATGAAAAAGGAATATGTAGTCATTGGACTAGGGAGATTTGGAGGAAGTATCGTTTCAGAATTAATGGAGTTAGAAGTAGATGTCATGGCGGTAGATATCAATCCGACAATTGTTGATGAGTATGCAGATATTGCAACACAAGCAGTAGTTGCTGATACGACAGATGAAGCGGTACTGAAATCATTAGGGATTCATACAGTTGAACATGTGATTGTTGCAATTGGAGAAAATATTCAAGCGAGTATTTTAACAACATTAATTTTAAAAGAGCTAGGCGTTCCATATTTAACGGTGAAAGCACAAAATGATTACCATGAAAAAGTGTTGCGGAAAGTAGGGGCTGACAAAATTGTCAGGCCTGAACGAGATATGGGCGTTCGCGTGGCAAATAATGTCGTCTCAAATAATATCCTTGATTATTTAGAGCTATCAGAAGAACATTCAATTGCTGAGTTGCATGTTTCCGGAAAAATTGTAGGTCATTCTCTTATTGAATTAGATGTGCGTGCAAAATATGGCGTCAATATTGTAGCGATTCGCCGTAAAAATGATATTCTTGTATCGCCACAAGCAAATGAAGAGCTTCAATTTGGGGATATTTTGATCATCATCGGTTCTGATGATGATATTCATCAATTTGAGAAAAAAATGTTTCATTTCTAATTTAGGAAAGCATGCCAAAAAAACAAAAATGATGCATCTCTGTAGAGAATGCATCATTTTTATTTAACTTATTTTTGTTCCAGCTTCATTTTTACACTTCTAAAATGACTGGCAAAATCATTGGTTTACGTTGTGTACGTTCATATAAATATGGATGGAGTACATCAATCATATTCGATTTTAACGCAGGAAGTTGAACTTTGTCTTGTTCATCAATTTTACTTTGTAAATGTTTCGTAAGCATTTGTTGTGCTTCTTGAATCATATCACCTGATTCACGCATGTAGACAAAACCACGTGAAATAATATCAGGGCCTGAAACAACTCGTTTTTTCTTCTTATCAATCGTTGCAACAACAATGACAAGACCGTCTTCTGATAGCATTTTACGGTCACGTAATACAACGTTTCCGATATCACCAATACCACTTCCGTCGATATATACATCTCCAGAAGGGATTTTACCAGCGATTCTTGCACTGTCTTCTGTTAGAGCTAAGACGTCACCGTTCCCTAAAATAAAGTTATTTTCTTCTGGAACACCACAATCCATTGCAAGTTCAGTATGCATTTTCATCATACGATATTCACCGTGGATTGGCATAAAATACTTCGGTTTCATTAAACGTAACATTAGTTTTTGTTCTTCTTGTGAACCATGTCCAGATGTGTGGATTTGGTCAAGAGAACCTTGCAGTACTTCTGCACCTGCACGGAATAAAGAATCAATGGTTTTATTCACACTTAACGTGTTTCCTGGAATTGGTGAAGATGAGAAAATAACTGTGTCGCCAGGATGAATTTGCACTTGACGATGTGTACCGTTCGCAATTCTAGATAAAGCCGCCATAGGTTCTCCTTGGCTTCCTGTACATAAAATCATGACTTCTTTCGCTTGTAAGCCATTTAAAGCACGTGTATCAACAAATAAGTCTTTCGGTGCTTCAATATAGCCAAGCTCACGACCAATTCGAATCGCATTATCCATACTTCGACCGAATACCGCAATTTTACGATTATTTTCCAGTGCAGCATTAATGACTTGTTGTAATCGATAGATATTTGAAGCGAACGTTGCAAAAATGATACGACCTTCTACTTTTCTGAAAATGTCATTAATATTGTCTCCTACTTTACGTTCAGATATTGTAAAGTTTGGAATTTCAGCGTTTGTACTATCTGATAATAAGCAAAGAACTCCTTCGCCACCAATTTGAGCCATTTTTGTTAAGTTTGCTGGTTCTCCAACTGGTGTGAAATCAAATTTAAAATCACCTGTATGGACGATATTGCCAGATGGTGTTTTAACGATGACACCAAAAGCATCTGGAATACTATGGGTCGTTTTATAAAATGTAACAGAAGTCTTTCTAAATTTAATGACATCATCTTCGTCAATTGGAATCAGTTTTGTAGAGCCAAGTAAACCGTGCTCATCTAGTTTATTGCGTAATAAACCGAGTGCAAGTTTACCGCCATATACTGGAACATTTACTTTACGTAATAAGTAAGGAATACCACCGATATGGTCTTCGTGTCCATGAGTAACGAATAGCCCTTTGATTTTATCGATATTACGTTCTAAATAAGTGTAATCAGGAATGACGTAATCAATTCCTAATAGTTCATCGTCTGGAAATTTAATCCCAGCATCAATTAAAATAATTTCATCTTGAAACTGAACACCGTACGTGTTTTTTCCGATTTCACCTAGCCCGCCTAGTGCGAAAACGCCTGTTTCATTGTTTTTTATAACGTTCATGTATTAAACCTGCTCTAGCTCAAAATGAGGAGAAGCTTGTTCGTATTCGAGGTGTTTGCCTTCTAATAATTGAATGTACTCGATATTGATGTTACGTCCTTTTAATAGCTGACGAACTTCTTGTTCAGAACTCGCTTCAATGTACATGCTCACTGTATTTTCGCGGACTGGTACTTCTAGCATGTTTTCTTGATAGTAAATTTTGTAAATCATATTATGCTCTCCTTTTTTACGTTCAATATAAAGTCATTTCCTTTATAGTATCACGTTAAATAATGAAAATAAAGAAAAGCCGACTAAATAATATAGCCGGCTAAAAGGTTACGCGATTTTCTTTTTCCCGAGGATGCCATTGAGCCGTTTCAATACTTTTCGTTTAAGGCGTTTATACATGGCAATCTCCCTCCTTATTACAACAAATTATACATCATTTTGAATGTTCTGTAAAGTTCGTTGTTTAACAGAAGGGGCTTTTTTTATCGCTCAAAAGGAACTGCACCTGGAATTTCTTCGAATGGATTCTTTTCATTAATATGATCGTAAAACATCACACCATTTAAATGATCCAGTTCATGTTGGAAGGCAATTGCAGGAAGTCCTTTTAAACGCATTTTAAATTCATTGCCATCTAAATCAAAAGCTTTAATGGTTACTCTTGAATATCGCGGTACATATCCTTCAATGACGCGGTCGACAGATAGGCAACCTTCTCCAGCTGTAATATACGTTTTTTCAACGGAATGACTAGCAATTTTAGGATTAATTGCAATGAAACTTGTTTTGTTATGCTCCTCTTCAATGTGTAATGCAAACATTCTAACTGACGCGTCTACTTGAGGCGCGGCAAGTCCGATTCCTGGTCTTAATCCATATTTTTCGGCAAGTTCATCGTCTTGACTATTTTGTACATATTCTAATAAATCTATACCAAGTTGACGTTCTTCTTCGGTTAACGGAAAAGTTAACGCCTCTGCTTTTTTTCGTAAAGTTGGATGACCCTCACGGACGATGTCTTTCATCAAAATCATTTTGAACACCCTTTCATACAATTTCTATTGTTATCCTATTGTAACGCAAAAAAAGTTTGAATGTAATTGCGAGGTTGCTTGAATTATAAAAAATAACTGTCTATAATTTGTAGTAATTTATAGAAGGGATGATCATGTTGCGAAAATTACCGGTGTATATTGCAATATCAATCGTAAGTTTACTTTTGTTGGCAGGATGTACGCGTAACACGCCAGAAGGTGCACTATCAAAAGTATTAAGTGAAATGTATGATGAAGAAGAAAGTTATCGTAATCACCAAGAACAATTAAATGAGTTGGAAAAAGAAGAACAACAATTATTTGATGAAACGGTGGAATTAGATCAAGAAAAGCAAGAAAAAGTCGATCAAAATATTGAAAAGTTGCAGTCACTTCTGAAAGAACGTCAAGATAAAATAAAAGAAGAAGATGCCGCGATGAAAAAAGCGAAACAACTTGTCGAAGATATTGAAAGTGTTGAATCAGATGTTCCAAAAGCTCAAAAAGAATCAGTTGAACAATTAAAAGAAATTATCCTGAATCGTTACGATGCTCATGGTGCATTAGTAGAAGAATATGAGGCATTAATCCAGTTACAAAAAGAACTTTATACGTTACTAGCAAATGAGCAATCGGATGTCGTAAAAGTAGAAGAGCAAGTACATAACGTCAACACGCAAAATGAAGTGGTTATGAAAGCAGTTGAGAAGTTTAATGAGTTTACAGAACAATTAAACGAACAAAAAGATCAAACATTCAAACAGCTAGCGTCACAAGAATAAAAGATGTTAAAACGGGTACATACACAATGTATCCGTTTTTTTTCTATTATAGTACAGAATTATTTTTGTGATAGTACAGTTTCGAAGAAATTGTATTTTAAAATAATTTCAAAAAGGGATTCGGGCTATGGCGTAATCAATGTTTGACCGTATAGAAGAATTTAAGTATACTTATATTTGAATGAATTGTACTACTTGTTACGAATGTAATTCATAATACAGATATAAAGGAGAGTTGCCGAAGATGGCTGCAAAAAAAGATAAGCAGTTCGATCCAGTGAAAACACTGCAAGAGATCGAAGAGAAATTTGAAATGGTTCAAATTCTGAATGAAGACGGCGAAATTGTAAATAAGGATTTGGTGCCGGATTTAACGGATGAGCAATTAGTTGAACTAATGTCACGTATGGTTTATACACGCGTACTTGACCAACGTTCGATTTCGTTAAACCGCCAAGGACGTTTAGGTTTCTATGCACCGACAGCTGGGCAAGAAGCATCTCAATTAGCATCACATTATGCATTAGAAAAAGAAGATTTTATTTTACCTGGTTACCGTGACGTGCCACAAATGATCTGGCATGGTTTGCCACTATCTATGGCATTTTTATGGTCACGCGGACATTTCCAAGGAAGCATTATGCCTGAAGGATTAAATTTATTCCCACCACAAATTATTATCGGTGCTCAGTACATTCAAGCTGCAGGTGTGGCGTTAGGATTCCAAAAACGCGGTACGAAAGCAGTTGCAATGACGTACACAGGTGATGGTGGTACTTCACAAGGTGACTTCTATGAAGGGATTAACTTTGCTGGTGCATATAACTCACCTGCAATTTTCGTTGTACAAAACAACCAATATGCAATCTCAACTCCAAGACATGTACAAACAGCTGCAAGTACATTAGCACAAAAAGGTGTGGCTGCAGGAATTCCAAGCATTTTAGTAGACGGAATGGATCCATTAGCTGTTTATGCTGTAACAAAAGATGCGCGTGATCGTGCGATTAATGGAGAAGGACCAACGTTAATTGAAACATTCTGTTACCGTTACGGACCACATACGATGGCTGGAGATGATCCAACACGTTACCGTACATCAGAAACAGACAATGAGTGGGAAAAACGTGACCCACTAATTCGTTTCCGTAAATATTTAGAAGAAAAAGGTATTTGGTCGAAAGAACAAGAAGATGAAGTAATTGAAAAAGCAACTGAAGAAATTAAACAAGCAATTAAAGAAGCAGATGCGGCTCCTCGTCAAAAAGTGAGCGACTTCATTAAAATTATGTATAAAGGTGACTTACCTTATAACTTGAAAGAACAACTTGAAATTTACGAAGAGAAGGAGTCGAAGTAACCGATGGCACAAATGACGATGATTCAAGCGATTAATGACGCTATGAAAACAGAGTTGAAAAACGATGAAAACGTTCTCGTCTTCGGTGAAGACGTAGGCGTTAACGGCGGAGTGTTCCGTGCGACGGAAGGTTTACAAAAAGAATTTGGTGAAGATCGTGTATTTGATACACCATTGGCAGAGTCTGGTATTGGTGGGTTATCAATTGGTTTATCATTAACAGGTTTCCGACCAGTAATGGAAATCCAGTTCTTTGGGTTCGTTTTTGAAGTGATTGATTCAATTAGCGGACAATTAGCACGTATGAGCTTTAGAAGTGGCGGTCGCTACAATGCACCGGTAACAATTCGTTCACCATTTGGCGGTGGAGTTGCAACGCCTGAAATGCATGCAGATAGTTTAGAAAGCTTAATGGCATCTCAGCCAGGTATAACAGTTGTAATTCCTTCAACGCCATATGATGCAAAAGGGTTATTAATCTCTGCAATTCGCGATGACAACCCAGTTGTTTATTTAGAACATATGAAACTATATCGTTCATTCCGTGAAGAAGTTCCTGAGGAAGCATACGCAATTCCATTAGGGAAAGCGGATGTAAAACGCGAAGGTACTGATTTATCGATTTTCACATACGGAGCAATGGTTCATGAAAGCTTAAAAGCTGCTGAAGCATTAGAAAAAGAAGGATACTCTGTGGAAGTAGTTGACTTACGTACAGTCCAACCATTAGATATCGATACAATTGTCGCTTCTGTAGAAAAAACAAATCGTGCGATTGTTGTTCAAGAAGCACAAAAACAAGGTGGTATTGCAGCGAACGTAGTAGCTGAAATTACAGAGCGTGCAATTTTAAGCTTGGAAGCGCCAGTATTACGTGTTGCAGCACCAGATACAATTTATCCATTTGCACAAGGGGAAAACGCGTGGTTACCAAATGCAAATGATGTCATTGAAACTGCGAAAAAAGTATTAACATTTTAATTGATAGAATGATAAAAAGGAAGGGTGAATCTCGTGGCATTTGTATTTCGATTACCGGATATTGGAGAAGGTATCCACGAAGGTGAAGTCGTAAAATGGCTAGTTGAAGAAGGTCAAAAGATTGAAGAAGATGACGTGCTATGTGAAATTCAAAACGACAAATCTGTTGTTGAAATTCCATCACCAGTAGCTGGTACGATTGAAAAAATTCTTGTAAATGAAGGCACAGTTTCAGTAGTAGGTGATCCGTTAATCCAAATTGACGCACCAGGCTATGAGCACCTTTATGAAGAAGATCAGGGCGAAGCTGAAACGGAAGCTCAAGTTCAAGGCACGGCAGAAGAAGGCGAAGAAGTTGCGAAAGAAACACAAGACACAGAAGAAACAGAAGCGCCAAAAGCATCAGAAGAAGCGGATGTAGATACAAGCCGTCGCATTATTGCGATGCCGTCTGTGCGTAAATTTGCACGTGAGCAAGACGTAGATATTCGTCAAGTTGTAGGGACAGGTAAAAATGGTCGTATTTTAAAAGAAGATATCGAAGCATTCTTATCTGGTGACCAAGGTGTAACGGAAGAAGAATCAGTAGAGAAAGCAGCGCCAGCAGCTGAGAAAACAGCTTCACAATCGGCTGTTTCAACTGAAGGTGAGTTTCCAGAAACACGTGAAAAAATGTCGAGCATTCGAAAAGTTATCGCAAAAGCGATGGTAAACTCGAAACATACGGCTCCACATGTTACATTATTAGATGAAGTAGATGTTACTGAACTCGTTGCACACCGTAAAAAGTTCAAAGACATTGCGGCAGAACAAGATATTAAACTAACATACTTACCATATATCGTAAAAGCATTAGTAAGTACGTTACGTGAGTTCCCAGCGTTCAATACATCTTATGATGATGAAACGGAAGAACTCATTCATAAGCATTATTATAATATCGGAATTGCGGCAGATACGGACCGCGGACTTCTCGTACCTGTTATTAAACATGCTGATCGTAAATCGATCTTCGCAATTTCGAAGGAAATTAGCGAACTTGCAGTGAAGGCTCGTGACGGTAAATTATCAGTAGCTGAAATGAGCGGTGCATCAACATCAATTACAAATATTGGTTCGGCAGGCGGACAATGGTTCACACCAATTATTAACCATCCTGAAGTTGCGATTTTAGGAATTGGCCGTATTGCAGAGAAACCAATTGTTAAAGACGGTGAAATTGTTGCAGCACCAATGCTTGCACTATCATTAGTATTCGACCATAGAATTATGGACGGAGCTACTGCGCAACACGCACTGAACCACATTAAGAGATTGCTAAATAACCCAGAACTTTTATTAATGGAGGCGTAAGAAAATGGTCGTAGGAGATTTCCCAATTGAGATTGACACACTTGTAGTAGGAGCTGGTCCAGGAGGATACGTTGCAGCAATTCGCGCAGCACAACTTGGACAAAAAGTAACAATCGTTGAAAAAGATGAATTAGGTGGCGTTTGTTTAAACGTTGGTTGTATTCCATCAAAAGCATTAATTTCAGTAGGTCAACGTTATGTTGATGCACAAGAATCAGATGTAATGGGGATTACAGCATCTGATGTTAAATTAGACTTTGCGAAAGCACAAGAGTTTAAAAACGGTGTTGTTTCTCGTTTAACTGGCGGTGTTGAAGGATTACTAAAAGGTAATAAAGTAGACATTGTAAAAGGTGAAGCGTTTTTCGTTGATGAAAACACTGTACGTGTAATGGACGATAACTCTGCTCAAACTTACAAATTCAAACATGCAATTATTGCAACGGGATCTCGTCCTGTTGAAATTCCAAGCTTCAAGTTCTCAGAGCGTGTATTAAGCTCTACTGGCGCGCTAAACTTAGAAGAAGTACCAGGTAAACTAGTTGTAATTGGTGGCGGCTATATTGGTACTGAATTAGGTTCAGCATATGCTAACTTAGGTTCTGAAGTAACAATTATCGAAGGTGCTAAAGATATTTTAGCTGGATTCGAAAAACAAATGACGCAAATCGTCAAAAAAGGTCTGAAGAAAAAAGGCGTAGAAATTGTTACAAATGCATCTGCTAAAGGCGTTGAAGAAACTGACAACGGTGTGAAAGTAACATACGAAGCGAAAGGCGAAGAAGTAACTGTTGAAGCGGATTACGTGTTAGTAACAGTTGGTCGTCGTCCAAACACTGATGAGCTTGGTTTAGAGCAAGTTGGTGTAACAATGTCTGAACGCGGACTTGTTGAAGTTGACAAACAATGTCGTACAAATGTTTCATCAATTTTCGCAATTGGGGATATCGTTGCAGGTCCACAATTAGCACATAAAGCTTCTTATGAAGCAAAAATTGCGGCTGAAGCAATTTCAGGTGAAAAATCTGAGGTTGATTACTTAGCAATTCCAGCAGTATGCTTTACAAGCCCAGAATTAGCTACAGTTGGTCTAAATGAACAACAAGCAAAAGATGAAGGTTATGAAGTTGCTGGCGGACGTTTCCCATACGCGGCAAACGGACGTGCGATTGCATTAGATGCTACTGATGGATTTGTGAAATTAGTAGCACGCAAAGAAGACGGTTTACTATTAGGTGCACAAATCGTTGGAGAAAATGCATCTGATATGATTGCTGAATTAGGCTTAGCAATTGAAGCGGGTATGACGCTTGAAGATATTGCAATGACAATTCATGCACACCCTACATTAGGTGAAATCACAATGGAAGCAGCGGAAGTTGTTTTAGGTAAACCAATCCATATGATGTAATAAAAGTTTCAAAGCTTACGAGGAATGATTCCTCGTAAGCTTTTTTGCATTCAATCGTTCTAGAGATTGCATAGTAGACATACAATAAAGTTGGAATAGGTTATGAAAGGGGATTGTATGTCAAATAAGCATCATGGAGAACATGATAAAAAGAACGACAAAAAACACGATAAAAAACAACAGCAAATGGATGCATTTAAACATGCGAATACTGGAAAAGGAAAAAAGTTAACGACGGATGGTGGTACAAAAGTATCGAATGATCGGTGGTCTTTACGGGCTGGAAAACGTGGTCCGACTTTACTGCAAGATTTTCAGTTTTATAAAAAACAATCTCATTTTAATCGAGAACGTATCCCAGAAAAAGTGGTGCATGCCAGAGGCGACGGTGTCTACGGTGAATTTGAGTTATACAAATGCTTAAAAAATCTTACACGCGCGAAGTTTTTGCAAGGTGCAGGAAAGAAAACGCCTGTATTTGTCCGTTTCTCGAATTTTATTGGGAGTAAAGGGTCGAAGGATACAGCAATTGATATAAGAGGTTTTGCAACAAAGTTTTATACAGAAGAAGGAAACTACGATATGCTCGCTTTATCATTTGCCATTTTTTCTATTATGGATGCGATGAAATTTGCAGATTTTGTGCATGCCGTCAAGCCTAATCCAAAAACGGATGTCCCACAAGCAACCGTTGCCCATAATAATGCATGGGATTATGTAACAAGTAATGAAGAAATTGCGCATTTTATTATGTGGCTAATGTCAGATCGAGGACGTCCGAGAAGTTGGCGGATGATGGAGGCTTGGCCAGTCAATACGTTTCGTTTTATCAATGAAGAAGACAAAGCGACATTCGTTCGATTTGTTTGGAAACCTTTACTAGGTGTTCATTCTTTACTACTTGATGAGGCGAATATTATTGGTGGCGTTGACCCTGACTATCATCGACGCGATTTACATGAAGCGATTAAAAAAGGTGCCTACCCACAATATGAGCTTGGAATCCAATTGATTGAAGAGAAAGACGAATTCGCCTATGATTTTGACATTTTAGATGACACGAAACTGTGGCCTGAAGAAGAAGTGCCTGTGGAAATCATTGGGAAATTAACACTCAATCGACTTGTGGATAATCATTTTGCAGAAGAAGAACAAGTTTCATTTGATCCTTCAACAGTTGTACCTGGGATTGATTTTAGTAACGATCCCGTGTTACAAGGAAGAGCATTTGCGTATCGGGATACGGACTATCATCGTTTAGGAACTGGAAATATTAATAATATCCCGATTAACCGTCCAATTGCTGAAGTGAATTATAATCAGCGAGATAGTTATTCACGTTATAGAATCGATGTAGATGATGTCAATTATCATGAAAATCAATTGGCAAATAACACGCCAGCAGAGACACCTCCGTCAAAAGGGGGCTATTCACATGCAAAAACAAACGTCGAAGGTGAAGTGACACGTGAACGCCCCGGACCCTCTTTTAATGATTTTTTCACGCAACCAAGATTATTTTGGAATAGTATGTCTCAAGGTGAACAGGAAAGAATTATCGAGACATTTACATTTCATCTCGGTTATGTAGATGATCCAAAAGTCCGGCAACGTGTGGTAAACATGTTTGCAAATGTTGACACAGGCATGGCTCGAAAAATCGCCGAAAATATTGGGGTAGTAAAGCCGACGATTCAAAACGTGAATCAATCTAAAAAATCAGCTGTTTTAAGTTTAGAAAATACAATATTTCTACCCAATACATTAAAAGTTGGTGTTTTAGTCACAACAGGATTTGATGGTGATGAAGTTCAAAAAACATTAGAAGCATTAAAAAAGCAAGGGGTATTTTATGAAATTATTAGCGAAACGATGGGAGAAGTGCAAGGGAGTGATGGGGTGACCCTTCGCGTCGATAAGCCATTTGTCTCGACCGCGCCAGTACTTGTTGATGCGTTATATGTTGTAGGAGGCACTGGGAAAATTCCGACGGCATTTACACAGTCAACGGTGCAATTTGTGAATGAAGCCTATCGACATTACAAACCAATTGGTGTAGCGAAGACAGGGGAACGCTATATTCATGCAACAAAGCATAATAACTTAGCGGGTGTTATTTACGCAACAAAAACAAAAGACTTTTCTGAGCAATTCATTCAAGCGATTGCGAAACAAAGATTTTGGAATCGAATATGATTGAGAAAAATGCGTTTGCCTTAACAAGGTGAACGCATTTTTTGAATCATAGTTATGCATACATGTTTTGTGAAATAGATAGACGTGGTCGAATACACTCACTTTGTGTATGCGTAAAATGTTTGTGGGGAGAATGTAACAGCCAATCACCATATTGATTACCGTTTCGATTGTGGTGCTTGCCGCGGGCACGGCTTCAGCCTCCTCGTCGCTACGCTCCTGTGGGATCT
>ERZ808040.1936-NODE-1936-length-12712-cov-4.238623_pt1 | contig 12712 bp, 10 predicted proteins | sample MGYA00380191_ERZ808040 | MGnify/ENA primary metagenome ERZ808040 (study PRJEB31490, sample SAMN06133395) | mouse gut metagenome | isolation source: J6 | host: mice | place: China: Chengdu | collected 2015-05 ... | reverse complement strand
AGGCGCCCTGCCAGCTAAGCTGGTAGGGCGCCTGATTCATATTGAATAAAAAACTCCGCAACCGAAAGGTTGCGGAGTTTTGGCGGAGAGAGAGGGATTCGAACCCTCGAGACGCTATTAACGCCTACACGATTTCCAATCGTGCGCCTTCGACCAACTCAGCCATCTCTCCATGGTGAGTGCTCTATCCTTGCTCGCCCATCAGCCGAGCAGCAGAGATTATTATATCAGCTTTTTCGAATACGTCAAGAGGAAAATTGAAAAAAATCAAAAAAAGAGGGAAGTCAGGAAAACATTGTGCCTTGCCAAGGGGAGGGGAGAGCGGTTACAATCTGGTTACAAAACAAAGAAAGGTTGTGGAACCATGAAAAAGCTGGTACTGGCCGTGGCATTGAGTGCGGCTCTGGTGACCAACGGACAGGCGGCGTCCGCCGGCCCGCTGCGGGTCAACGGCGCACCGGTGGACGCCAGCGGCAGCTATGTCCATCAAAACACTACCTATGTCCCCCTGCGGACGATAACGGAGGCGCTGCGCCCCGATGCAGAGGTGGATTGGGTGAAAGACCGGGCTGTGGTCCGGGCGGAGGGGCTGAAGCTGACGGCCCGGCCGGGTGATGCCTACATAGAAGCAAATGGCCGTACGCTGTATGCCAAAGACGGCGTCCATTTGAAGGCGGGGCGTACGCTTGTGCCGGTGCGGGTGTTGGCAGAGGCGCTGGGCGCCACCGTGGACTGGAATCCGGCCACCGGCGTGGTGTCGGTCAACGGGGGAGGCAGCGCAACGACGCAGCCCGACTACAACCGGGAGGACAAGCTCTACTGGCTGTCCCGCATCATCTCGGCGGAGAGCCGGGGAGAGCCTCTGGAGGGACAGATCGCAGTGGGCAACGTGGTACTTAACCGGGTGGATTCCCCGGACTTCCCGGACACCATCTACGGTGTGATCTTTGACGACCGGTGGGGTGGGCAGTTTACCCCTGTGCGCAATGGCACAATCTATCAGGAGCCCACGGAACAGAGCATTCAGGCGGCCAAGCTCTGCTTGGAGGGGGTCAACGTGGCCAAGGACAGCCTGTACTTCCTGGCGCCGGCGCTGACCAACAACCATTGGATTATGGAAAACAGAACTCACGTCATGACGATCGGCGCCCACTGGTTTTACCGCTGAGCGCGGTGGAGACACGTCCGGACAGCTTTCCGGACGTGTTTCTTTTTGTTATCATTTGTAGCCGAAGGAGAGCTGGAAACATCGAAAAATGTTCTGACGCACAAAGAGAAGGGTGAATTGAAACCATTGCAGCACAATGGATTGAACAGTATCGACAAAACTTCCTCTTGACTTTTTAGGGGAGAATTGGTTACAATACGGTTACAAAACAGTGAACAACAAGTAACAGATTGTAACAGGAGGAATCCTAAGCATGAAGAAACGAGCCCTTTGTGCGCTCGTCAGCCTGGCCCTTTGCGTTACCCTGGCCGGGCAGGCGGCGGCGGCTGAGAGCAGCGTCAGCTTTGTAGTCAATGGGATCACCCTTGCGGCAGATGTGCCCAACCGTGTGGAGGCGCGCACTACCTATGTGTCCTACTGGCCCATCGTGAGCGCCTTGTATCCGAACGCGACGGCGGAGTGGGTCAATGGTCAGGCAGAGGTCAAGGCCGACGGCCTGACCCTCCACATCAAGCCCGGCGCCCAGTATGTCGAGGCCAACGGCCGCTACCTGTACGTGCCGGACGGAGTCAAGTGCGAGGGCTACAGCATCATGGTTCCCATCCGAACCCTGTGCCAGGCGCTGGGCGCCGGCGTGGAGTGGGACGGAACCCAGTCCACCATCCAGATCACCTCTGGCAGCGGGCCCATCCTCTCCGGTGAGCAGGCCTACCAGGCGGACGTGGTGTACTGGCTCTCCCGCATCATCTATGCTGAGAGCGGCAATCAGCCCTTGGACGGAAAGATTGCAGTGGGTAATGTGGTGCTCAACCGGGTGGCCAGCCCCCGGTTCCCCAACAGCGTCTACGAGGTGATCTTTCAGCGCAACCAGTTCACCCCCGCCGCTAACGGAAGCATCAACCGTACCCCCAGCGCTGAGAGCGTGGTTGCCGCCAAGCTGTGCCTGGACGGTGCCAACACTGCGGGCAGCGCCCTGTACTTTGTGAATCCCACAGTGGCCCCCGGAAGCTGGGCCTCCCGGAACCGCCCCTATGTGGCGACCATCGGGGCCCACGCTTTCTACGGGTAAGGCGCGGCAAAAAGCCGAGACCATTGGTCTCGGCTTTTTATTGTGCAAAAGCACAGCAAAATGGCCATGTATCGCCATATTTGCCTGTTGTCATGATATGTGCATCGTGTATGAAATGTCCCGACCGGGAACTGCGGGAGAAAAGGATGGAAATATCCACGCGCGTATGTTAATATAAATACGTATGTCCAAATGATTCAGCATGGAGGGAACTGACTTTGACTTATTTTATGTCCATCTTAATGGGGATTATCCAGGGCGTGGCGGAATTCCTGCCCATCTCCAGCTCCGGCCATCTGGCCCTGTTTCAGACGTTTTTCGGGATGGAGAACATGGAGGAGAAATACATGTTCTTTACCGTCCTGCTCCACTTCGGTACACTGATTTCTGTCTGTATGGTCTACTGGCGGGACATTGTGGATATGATCCGCGAGTTCTTCCTGGGCATTGCCGCCCTGGCCGGGCGGAAGGATACCGGCGTTGCCCCGCCGCCGGCCCGACGGATGGTGATGCTCATCATCATCGCGACCGTGCCCCTGTTTGTGATGGTGTTTTTGCAGGATGCGGTGAACCAACTGTTCTCCAACTCCATCATGGTTTCCTGCGCCCTGCTGGCCACCGGGTTTATCCTGTTTTTCTCCGACCGCATGGCCCGGGGCCACAAGACCGCCAAAAACGCGACGGTGGCGGACGCCTTGATCGTGGGCTGCGGCCAGGCGCTGGCGGTTATCCCCGGCCTCTCCCGCTCCGGCACCACCATCTCGGTTGGCATGATGCGGGGCTTTGACCGGGCCTTCGCCGTGCGCTTCTCCTTCCTTATGTCCCTGCCTGCCGTACTGGGCGCCAACGTCCTGGAAATTAAGGATGCGCTGGCCTCGAACTTCCCCATTGAGGAGCTGCCCATGTACTTAGTGGGCGTAGCGGTGTCCGCTGTGGTGGGGTACTTTGCCATCCGGCTTGTTAAGAGCCTGTCCGATAAGGGGAAATTCGGCAAGTTTGCTTACTACTGCTGGGCGGTTGGCCTGGGCAGCTTGGTAGCGGGCATCGTGAAGATGATGCTGCTCAAGTGACAGAAACCCGATACAAAAGAATGACCCTGGAAAGGATTTGATTTTCAATGGCCACAGCACAGAAGAAGAACGCGGGCGGAAAGCGGACGGCCTCGGGTACGGGAAGGACCGCATCCGGCTCCCGCGCTGCCGGCAGCCGGAAGAAGGCCCCGGCGCCCAGGCCCATCCGTCGGGAGGTGGGGGCGGTGGCCTGTCTGCTGCTGGCCATTTTCTCCGCCTTTGGCTACTTCCATATTCAGGCCATCTTTATCGACTTTTTCTGCGGCTTGGTCAAGGGCCTGATCGGCTACGGCTACTGGCTGCTGCCCCCCATGCTGCTGGTGGCCAGCGGGATCTTGGTCTTCCACCGGGGCCGCCCGGTACGGCTGCGGGTGTGGTGCGCCCTGCTCACCCCAGTGCTGGTGGGCTGCCTGCTCCACCTGATTCTGACCAGGGGCTCCTATGAGTGGAGCCTGGAGCTGGTCAAGACCCTGTGGAGCCAGGGAGAGGCTCTCAAGAGCGGCGGTGTGGTCAGTGGCTTGATCGCCCTGGGGCTGACTGCGGTGTTCAGCAAGTACGGAGCCGGTGTAATCTTCGTCCTGATCGCGGCCATCATGCTGATGGTGGTGTTCCACGTCTCCCCGGTGGATATCGTGGACCGGATCCGTGAGCGGCCCTGGGTGGAGTACGAGGAGGAGGAACTGCCCGAGCCCAAGCCCCGTGAGCGCCGCCGTGCCCCCGAGCCGGAGAGCGCCGCCCGCCGCCAGCAGGTGCCTCAGATCGATATCCCCGTGGACGATGGTCCGCTGGTGGGCAAACGGCCCGAGCCCAAGCCCATTGAGAAGAAGGAGCGCTTTTTCAACCGGAAGCCCTCGGTGCCCACGCCGGACCAGGTATTGGCCGGTGCGGCGGCTGGGGATGTGCCTGAGGCAGAACTCATTGCCGTGTCCCCGCCGCCTGAGACGCCTCAGGAGGCAGTTCAGGCGGCGAAACCGGTGCCGGAACCCATCCCGGAGCCCGCCCCTGCCCCGCCGGTGCCGGAGATTGAGCGGGAGCCCGCTGTGGCCAAGGTGAAGAGGGAGGAGGCTGCCCAGGCGGCGGCCGAGGTGGCCCAGGACATCGCCCGCAAACTGGAGGAGGGGACTCCGGCGGCCTACCAGTATCCGCCGGTTTCGCTGCTGAAGGAGGGGGCAGGCGTGTCGGGCGCCGACGTGGCCAGCGAGCTCCAGGCCAATCAGGCCCGCCTGTCCGACACCATCCGGTCCTTCGGAATCGATGCTACCATCGCCAATGTGACCCGCGGCCCATCGGTGACCCGGTACGAGGTGGAGCTGGACCAGGGGGTGCGGCTTAACAAGCTGACCAACCTGGCTGACGATATCGCCCTGGCCTTGGGGGCTACCGGCGTTCGCATCGCCCCCATCCCGGACAAGATCTCCATGGTGGGCATTGAGGTGCCCAACAAGCTCGTCTCCCCGGTCTATATCCACGATGTCATCGACTCCAGTGAGTTCCGGGACAACCCCTCCAAGGTTTCCTTTGCTGTGGGCCGGGACATCAGCAACCGCAATGTGGTGGGCAATATTGCCAAGCTGCCCCACCTGCTCATCGCCGGCACTACCGGCTCGGGCAAGTCGGTGTGTACCAACTCTCTGATTATCTCCCTGCTCTACAAGGCCACCCCTGAGGAGGTGCGCCTCATCATGGTGGACCCCAAGATGGTGGAGCTGGGCATCTACAACGGCATCCCGCATCTGCTCATTCCCGTGGTCACCGACCCCAAGAAGGCGGCGGGCGCCCTCCAGTGGGCGGTGGTGGAGATGATGAAGCGCTACCGGGCCTTCTCGGAGATCGGGGTGCGGGATCTGGCCAGTTACAACGCCCACGCCGCCAAGACCGAGGGCATGGAGAAGATGCCCCAGATTGTGGTGGTCATTGACGAGCTGGCCGATCTGATGCTGGTGGCCGCCAAGGAGGTGGAGGAGTCCATCTGCCGAGTGGCCCAGATGGGCCGCGCCGCCGGCATGCACCTGATCATCGCCACCCAGCGGCCCTCCGCCGACGTGATCACCGGTCTGATGAAGGCCAATATCCCCAGCCGCATCGCCTTTGCCGTGGCCTCCTCTCTGGAGTCCCGCATCATTCTGGACAACACCGGCGCGGAGAAGCTGGTGGGCCGGGGCGACATGCTCTATGCTCCCCTGGGAGCGGGCAAGCCCCAGCGGGTTCAGGGCTGCTTCATCACCCCGGAGGAGATTGAACAGGTGGTGGCCTTTGTCAAGCAGACCGGCGAAGCCCGCTATGACGACGAGGTGATTGCCAAGATTGAGGAATCCGTCCAGGAAAAGGGAAGCAAGGGCGGAAAGGCCCCTGCCGAGCCGGAGCCCAGCGAGGAGGACGAACTGCTGCCCGCCGCCGTGGAGGTCATCCTGGAGACGGGACAGGCCTCTGTGTCCATGCTCCAGCGGCGGCTGAAGCTGGGCTATTCCCGGGCGGCCCGGCTGGTGGACCAGATGGAGGAACGGGGCTATGTGGGCCCCTTTGAGGGGTCCAAGCCCCGGCAGCTTCTGATTACAAAGGAGAAGTGGCAGGAGATGAAGATGGGCGGAACTGGCAATGACGGGCCGGAGGAGCCGCCGGAAGAGGAGTGAGGGGCGAACCGGGGGAGTGTCCTGCTCGGAAACTTTTCGGAAACTTTATGCAGGAGTCTGTCCCGGCCCGTCTCCCGGGAGCTTGCGGCTTCCGAAAAACGGGGCGGGACAGAGTCTGCTTCCTCATCCTCCTGATAACATGCGCGTCTGGACACTCCCGCGAACGGGATTCCTGTTGACACGGCGGGGGAAGCGGTTTATAATCAGGCATGACAACTAAATAGTATGAATGTCTTCAAGGCAGGGTGAAATTCCCGATCGGCGGTAGAGTCCGCGAGCGCCCAGGCGCTGATTTGGTGCGATTCCAAAACCGACAGTACAGTCTGGATTAAAGAAGGCGTATGGAATTTGTCAGGGGCTCCTGGCGTTCCGCGCGTTCTTTTTCTTCCGGCGGCGGCCTTGCGGACATGCTCCATACGTCTCAAGAGTAAAACACCTGAAGGCATTTTCATGCTTTTAGGTGTTTATCTTTTTGAGGAGGTATGATTTATGAACCGAACAACCAAAAACCTCGCGGCGGCAGGGATGCTCTGCGCCCTTGCCTACGGGGCCGCGGCGGCGGGACGGGTTCCCCTGGTGCTGTTCCTGAAGTACGACCCAAAGGATGTGGTGATTGCCGCCGGCGGGCTGATCTACGGACCGGCAACCGCGTGCTCCGTGGCTCTGGCGGTCTCGCTGGCCGAGATGTGCACCGTCAGCGAAACCGGGATCCTGGGCTGCCTCATGAACGTCGTTTCAAGCTGCGCCTTCGCCTGCACCGCGGCGCTGGTCTACCGGCGGAGGCGGACCCTGTCCGGCGCGGTCAGGGGACTGCTGTGCGGGTGGCTGTGCATGGTCTCGGTCATGCTGCCCTGGAACTATCTGATTACCCCCATTTACATGGGCTATCCCAGGGAAGCGGTGGCGGAGCTGCTGATTCCGGTCTTTCTGCCTTTCAATCTCATAAAGGGCGGCCTGAACGCGGCTTTGACCCTGCTTCTGTACCGGCCCCTTATGACGGCGCTGAGACGCGGGGGCTTTATGGAAGAACCGGAATAAGCCTGTTCGCGCGTTTGCGCCGCCGGACATGACCGCCGGAAGAGGAGAAAAGAAAAACGCCGGAGAAGAAACTTCTCCGGCGTTTTGCGCGCCGCTGGGGACAGGCTGGCATGTCAGGACGCCGGCAGGACGGAAGCTGCGCCGTGGTCCGGGGCTGCCGCCGGCGGGCAGAGGGGTTCGGATGGAGGGGTGAATTTAAACCCGGAACCCACAAATCCGGACGCTTCTCCGAACCCCAAAAAGATTATGATTTTTTCCGCGTCAAGCAAAATCCGGCGATTCCGCCAATCAGGACAAGCGGCGCGATTCTGATGAACAGCCACTCAAATGCGTGAAATGCTGTTCCGATGACCGCAGTTTCCGGATGGCTGTAATCCCAAGCCAGGTAAGGGCTGTTCAATCGGACCAGGGCTGCGAAAACGGCTGCCGAAGCCGCGCACATGAAGATGAAGGACCAGTGGAGCACGGTCTGCCGTCGTGATTTCCTGCGCGCAAGCTGAAGGCTGATGGCCTCAAGGGTCTGGGAAATGGCCCTGAGGTCGCCGGTCTTTTCCCCGGCGGCGGGTTCCCCCAGCAGTACGCTCACCGGCGTTTCAAATACCTCTGAAATGGAAATCAGCATATCGGAATCCGGAACCGACAGGCCCTGTTCCCATTTTGAGATGGTCTGCCTCACCACATTCAGCCTGCCTGCAAGCTCCTCCTGTGAGAGCCCTTTGGATATTCTGATGGCTTTTATGTTTTCGCTTAGCATCAAAGAGCGCCTCCTTTCACCGCCATTATACAGAGGGAAGCCCGTTGCGGCAAGCAACGCGGATTAACATGCCGGTGTTTTTGCAATCAAGCCCGGTTTTCGGCCTGACACAGGCGGAGTCTGCCTCTGCCGCAGGCGCTGTCCGGCTGGTCCGGGCTCTGGTTCAATTCAGCGTATCCGCCGCCTGCCTGAAAAGGGCCTCCGCCCGCTCCGCGACGGCGGGACAGGTTTTGAGCTCCGGGTCTCTGGCCAGCAGGCTGTCCGCCTCCTCCTGGGCCTCCTGGAGCAGCTGGGCGTCCATTCCCAGGTCCGCCAGCTTCAGCCCCGGCAGGCCGTGCTGCCGCTGGCCGAAGAAATCCCCCGGCCCCCGGAGGCGCAGGTCCTCCTCAGCGATTTTAAAGCCGTCGGAGGTTTTGGTCAGCACCCGCAGACGCTCCGCCGTCTCCTCGTTTCTGTGGTCGGAAATCAGGATGCAGTAGGACTGGTGCTTCCCCCGGCCCACCCGGCCCCGGAGCTGGTGGAGCTGGCTGAGGCCGAAGCGCTCCGCGTTTTCAATGACCATCACGGCGGCGTTGGGCACGTCCACGCCTACCTCGATGACGGTGGTGGACACCAGCACGTCAGTTTCCCCGGCGGCAAAGGCGGTCATAACGGCGTCCTTTTCCCTGGGCTTCATCTTCCCGTGGACAAAGGCCACCCGCAGGTCGGGGAAGACCTCCCGCTGTAGGGTCTGGGCGTACTCCGTGACGGCCTTTTTGTCGTCCTCGGGGTCGCCGCTCTCCGTCACCTGGGGGCAGACGATATAGGCCTGCCGCCCCTGGGCGGCCAGCTTGCGGATGAAGCTGAAAACCCGGGGGTGGTAGCTGCCGGGGACCCGGTAGGTCTCCACCGCCTGCCGCCCCGGCGGCAGCTGGTCGATGACGGACACGTCCAAATCCCCGTAGAGAATCAGGGCCAGGGTCCGGGGGATGGGGGTGGCGGACATGACCATGGTGTGGGGGTGGGCCCCCTTGGAGGCCAGGGCCGCCCGCTGGCTGACGCCGAAGCGGTGCTGTTCGTCGGTGACCACCAATCCCAGGTTGGCGTATTCCACGCTTCCGGTAATCAGGGCGTGGGTGCCGATGGCAAAGTCAATTTCTCCCGCCGCCAGCTGGGCGGCGATTGTTTTTTTGGCTTTGGCGGCGGTGGACCCGGTGAGCAGGGCGCAGCGGACGCCCAGGGGCTCCAGCAGGGGAGAGAGGCCCGCGTAATGCTGCTGGGCCAGAATCTCCGTGGGGGCCATCAGCGCCGCCTGCCGTCCGTTTTTCACGGCGAAGTACACGCAGGCCGCCGCCACCATGGTTTTGCCGGAGCCCACGTCTCCCTGGCAGAGCCGGTTCATGGGCTGGCCGGAGGCCATGTCCGCCAGGGCCTCGTCCACACAGCGCCGCTGGGCCTCCGTCAGGGTGAAGGGCAGGGCCCGGTAGAACCCGTCCATGTCCACGGCATGGAAGGGGGCGACGTGAACGACCTCCCGCCGCTTCCGCAGCCGCCGCAGGCCGATGGTGAACAGGAACAGCTCTTCAAAGGCCAGCCGACGCCGGGCCAGGGCCAGGGCCTCGGCGCTCTGAGGAAAGTGGATGTTTTCATAGGCGAAGCCCGCCTGGCAGAGCTGGCGCCGCTGCCGGAGTTCGTCGGGGAGCACGTCGGGCAGAATGTCCGCGCAGGCGTCCAGCCCCTGGCGGACAGACCGGGAGAGGACGGTCTGGCCGACCCCGGCGGTGAGGGGATAGATGGGGACGATGCGGCAGGTGGCCTCCCGCTTCCCCTCGGGCTCCACGATGGGGGCCGCCATGCGCCAGAGCCGGGGCCCCCCCTCCGGCTTGCCGCAGAAAATATAGGTCTCGCCTTTTTTCAGACTGCTTTTCAGCCAGGACTGATTGAAAAAGGTGACGTCCAGCTCCCCGGTCTCGTCCACCGCCCGGAGCTTCACCAGGTCCAGCCCCCGGCGGGTAAAGGTCAGGGTGGGAGCTGTGGCCGCCATGGCGGACACACAGGCGGTCTCGCCGGGGATCAGCTCGGCAATGCGGCGGAGGGCCGTCCGGTCCTCATAGCGCCGGGGGAACCAGGAAATCAGGTCCCGCAGGGTATGAATGCCCAGCTTTTCCAGGGCCTTGGCCCGCTGCTCGCCCACGCCCTTGATATAGCGCACATCGGTGGTCAGATCTGCCATGGGACGCCTCCTCTTCAGGATTCTTCCGGACCATTATAGCGTGCGGCGCAGGGAAAAACAAGGGACTTTGGGGGATACCCCAAAGTCCGGGCGGCGAACGGCCAGTCAGCTCAGCCGTTCAGCCTTGTGTTGACGTATTCCAGGAAACGGAAGGTCAGGCCGTTTTCCTCCATGGGCTCGCCGGTAGAGACCAGGGTCCAGTTGGGCAGCTTATCCAGATTGGGAAAGAAGGTGTCCGCGCCCTCGGCCTGGGCGTCCACCCGTGTGAGGACCACCCGGCGGCAGCGGTTCAGCAGAGCGGTGTAGACGCTGCCGCCGCCGATGACCCAGACGTTTTCGCCGTCCTCTCCCGCCAGGGCCACGGCCTCGTCCAGGCTGGCGGCGGTTTCCATGCCCTCCTGGGAAAGGTCGGCCTGGTGGGTGACGACGATGTTCCGCCGCCCCGGAAGGGGCCTGCCGCCGGGGAAGGAGTCCAGGGTCCGGCGGCCCAGAATGACGGTGCCGCCCATGGTGCGGTCCCGGAAATGGCGCATGTCTGTGGGCAGGGAGAACAGCAGCTCCCCGTCCCGGCCAATGGCCCAGCGCCGGTCTGTGATTACGATTGCGTTCATTCAAAGCACCTCATATGGCTACGGGGATTTTTTCGTCAAAGGGGGCGGGGGCGTAGCCCTCCATATGGAAGCTGTCCGGGGTGAAGGCGTAGAAGTCCGTCACGCCGGGGTCCACGGAAAAGACGGGGGCCGGGGCGGGGGAGACCTCCAGCAGCCGCCGGATGATGGGAACATGCCGGTCGTAAATGTGGGCGTCGGCAATGACATGGACCAGCTCCCCGGGGACCAGACCGCTGGCCCGGGCGAACATGTGGACCAGAACGGCGTACTGCGTCACGTTCCAGTTGTTGGCGGTGAGCATATCCTGACTGCGCTGGTTCAAAATGGCGTTCAGGACGTTTCCGGAGACATTGAAGGTCATAGACCAGGCACAGGGATAGAGATTCATTTCGTGGAGGTCCTGAAAATTGTAGAGGCTGGTCAGGATGCGCCGGGAGGCGGGATTGTGCCGCAAATCATAGAGCACCCGGTCCACCTGGTCCATCTCCCCCTCGGGATACCGGTGCTTCACCCCCAGCTGATAGCCGTAGGCCTTGCCGATGGAGCCGTCCTCACCGGCCCACTGATCCCAGATGCGGGCCTCCAGATCGTGGATGTTGCTGGACTTCTTCTGCCAGATCCACAGCAGTTCCTTCACCGCCGTTTTCCAGTAGGTCCGGCGGATGGTCAGAATGGGGAATTCTGCGCTGAGATCATAGCGGTTGATAATGCCGAATTTCTTAACGGTGTGGGCGGGCGTTCCGTCCTCCCACCTGGGGCGGACGTCCTGGCCGGTGTCCCAGACGCCGCTGTCCAGGATATCCCGGCAGTTCTGGATAAAGAGCTGGTCGGCACGGCTCATGGCAAAACCTCCTGTCGTTTCTGATGGTCTGTTTACATAAGAAATGTGCAGGTTCTCCAGCTGATTTCTGCCGGAAGCAGGGCAAAATTTACAGGAGCGCCGGGCCTCAGACATGGGAACGCGGCAGAGGGCGGAACCGGCCGAAAAGACGTTCGTTTCATCTTATGTTTACAGAGTCCCATATACTATAGCAAATTTCAAAGCAGGTGTGAAGCGCCATTTTGAAGGGATTTTCAGAAGAAATTCCGCGGGTTTTTGCCGCTTTCTCCAAAGAAGCGCCAAAACTTTTCTCAGGTTTGTTGGAAATATCGGTTGTGAAAAGGCGAAAGGTGCGGTATAGTCAACCAAGCCGGACAGATGGCCGGAGGGAGCCCCGTCCGGCCGCATCCAGACGAAGAAAGGGGGCGGCGTTATGACTGAGGCCGGCAAGCGGGGATATCTGAAGGAGGATTTCCGTCTGTTTCACCTGAAGGACAGCCGTGCCCAGAAGGTGGATTATCATTACCACGAGTTCGACAAGCTGATTCTGCTCCTGGGGGGGAAGACGGCCTATCTGGTGGAGGGCGTCACCTATTTTCTCCAGCCCTGGGACATTCTGCTGGTGCAGCATAATTTAATTCACCGGCCCGTCATTGACCCCTCCGAGCCCTATGAGCGGGTGGTGATTTGGCTGGGACGGGACTGGATGGCTGCCCGCAGCGACCCCGGCGAGGCTCTGGACACCTGCTTTGACGCTACCCGCCGCCGGGGTTTTCACCTGCTGCGGACGGAGGGAGAACAGCGCCTTCAGTACATGCGGACCCTCCAGCGGCTGGAGGAGGCCCTGCACTCCACGGAGTTCGGCGCCGTCCGGCTGGCGGACAGTCTCTGCCAGCAGCTTTTGATTGAGGTAAACAGGGATGTGCTCCGGGACCCCAAGGTGGAGCCGGACTGCTGCCGGGTGGACCCCAAGGTGGAGGAGATTCTGCGCTACATCGCCGCCCATCTGGAGGAGAATCTGACGGTGGAGGCCCTGGCGGGCCGGTTTTATCTCAGCCGCTACTACCTGATGCACCGTTTTAAGGACGTCACAGGCTACACCATCCATCAATATATCAGTCAGAAGCGGCTGCTGCGGGCGGGGGAGCTGATTCGCTCCGGCACGCCGGTGATGAAGGCGGCGGAACAGGTGGGGTTTTCCGAGTACTCCACATTCCTCCGGGCCTTTCGGAACACCTTCCACATGAACCCCCGGGACTTCCGCTGACATATTTTTTGCTGCTTCCGCGCCGCTGTTTCGAGGAGATACAGGAGAGACATGGAGCTCAGAAAGAGATGCC